>ENA-ORRL01001780-ORRL01001780.1-human-gut-metagenome-genome-assembly--contig:-NODE-1780-length-14904-cov-2.829483_pt1 | contig 14904 bp, 8 predicted proteins | sample MGYA00242175_ERZ509134 | MGnify/ENA primary metagenome ERZ509134 (study PRJEB26280, sample SAMEA2338660) | human gut metagenome | biome: human gut; feature: human-associated habitat; material: faeces... | reverse complement strand
CTACCATGTTTTTGGCGATGTAACGGGCCATGTATGCCCCGGAACGGTCAACTTTGGAACAATCCTTCCCGGAGAATGCACCGCCGCCATGCGGTACCAGGCTGCCGTAGGTATCCACCATTAGTTTCCTTCCGGTCAGTCCGGTGTCTGCATCCAGACCTCCGCACACAAATCTGCCCGATGGGTTAATCAGGATCTTGGTATCCTCATCCGGTGGCAGCATACGGAGTGCCGGGCGTAACACTTTCTCCCGGATCTCATGCTCCAGCTTCCGAAGAGATTTTTCCTTTTCATGCTGACAGGACACAACGACCGTATCCAGACGGACAGGTCTGTCATCTTCGTATTCCACGGTCACCTGTGCCTTTCCGTCTGGCAGGATTCCCATGATATATCCACTTCTGCGGCTTGCAGACAGTTCCCTCACAATGCGGTTCGCCAAAACCACTGGCATTGGCATGAGCTGCGGCGTCTCATCACAGGCGTAGCCAATCATGATGCCCTGATCCCCGGCACCGCTGGCAAGTCCGCTCTGAACAGAAACAGTCCCTGCCCTTCGTTCTCTGGATCTCTCCACTGCCCCGGCGATATCCGGACTCTGTTTGTGGATGAGGGCATCCATGTGGATTTCCTCTGCTTCATAGCCTGCACTCTCCAGCACCTTTTTGATGATTTCAAACACCTGTGGCTCAAATCGGCTGGTAATCTCTCCTGCCACAATGATGTTCCCTTTGGTCGCCAGCACCTCGCAGGCCACCCTGGAATTTTCGTCCTCTTTCAGACACGCATCCAGAATACTGTCTGCGATCAGGTCGCAGAGCTTATCCGGATGTCCTTCCGTTACGGATTCTGCTGTATAAAATCGTTTCATAATCGTTACCATCCTTTCTAACGAGTCAAAGCTCGTTATCACATAAGTAAATAGATCCAGCAGAAAGCACTCCTTTTGGAACACTTCCTGCCGGATCTTGGTTGTGAGCTGTCTCACATTCTGCACTTTTCGGGGGCTTTCAGACACTTTTCGCTGAAATACTCCCAATACATAACATCACATAATCTCTCTGTTTTGAACACTTTCCATCCTGTACAGCCATTATTTGTCTCATTTTCCGCACTTTTAGGGGATTTTCAGACACTTTTTCTGTCAGGGCATTGGCAGATAGGCCGTAGAGTATAACCAAAGTTCCCTCTTTTGAACACGTTTCCCACCTGAATACACCTGGCACACATCCCTGCTATACTCCCCTGTTTTGAACACATCCCTGCCCGTGCGGTCATTATTTGTCTCATTTTCTGCACTTTTCGGGTACTTACGAACACTTCTGACTCCACACTGCCCCGGAAACCGGCACCGCCAGGACGATGTTCCTGGCACCGCTCCATTCATATGAACACGTGACGAGCGTCAAAACCTTATCGTATATACACTTCAGGTAATCATCCCCGGTTTCGAACACTTCCCTCTGCTTAGCTGCTTTTAAATATTCCTGCACTGCCTCCGCATCTGCGAGTTTCTGCTGGAATGGGAACAAATTCCTGTCTGCTTTCAGCACCGTGACAATTCGGTATTCCTGAATGCTATCCTCTGTCTGAAGATAAGCAAAGGGATGCTCCTGATAGTACGTTTCATCTGCATATAAGTCCAGATTTCCGAACATTGCCCCACTGTTCATGTTGTGACCGTAAATGATAAGGTTCCGACTTTCAGACACTTTACAGTCTGCCTGTAAAAACAGGCTTCCGTTGATGTCATATTCCTTTTTGTAATTCCGTTTCAGGTAAAACTCCCCATTCTCCTGTTCGGACTGAAGCACCGGGTAATCAATCCCGGTATCCGGTATTGTCAGCCATCCCTGCACATCCGGGTATTGTTCCCGAAGAGAAACAAGGTCTACCGCAGCCACCGGGCATTTTCTTCCAGCTGGTTGGTCTTTCTTTTCAGAGCCTGAGGCTCCCGGAGCTTCCGGCTCCGGGAAATTCCCTTTCAGCTCTGCCATCAGCTTTTTGTTCTCCATTGGAAGATATACCATGTGGTAAATCAGAAACCCGGCACTTGTCAGCGTCACTGCAAGGCAGATGATCTTGAAAAACCTCTGTAAGATTCCTGTCTTTGGTTTTTTCTTCATCGTTCCTGTCCGGCTTTTCTCTGCTTCTTTGGCTGACTCTTCTGCGTCTTTCCCGGCACAGGCGGTTTCCTTGCTGCTTTCAGGATCGGCTCTGTCGGGATTTGGTTCTGTCTGCAGCCCTTTAAGATCCCAGTCAGGTACGACCGTCCGGGCGGATTAAAGTTCTGCATGTAATCTTTTGTCATGATATAGACAATGGCTTTGATCTCTCTTCCATCTTTGTTCTTGACAGTGATCTCCTGCTTGTCGTAAAAATCAGGATAGCCTTCATAAAGATCCAGGCTCTTTTCACAGTCCCCGGTCAGTGACCAGAGGACGCCGTCCACATGGCTTCCCTCTTCCGGGAAGATGGTGGCAGGGCCGCTTCCTGCGGCTGCAAAGGTCAGCCGATACCCCTCCAGGCGGACGATTTCTACCACCTCCGCCTTTGGGCACCGATATGCCATCTGGTCCAGATCCATGTTGCTTCCATACGCAAAATATAATTGTTTCAGCCTATCTGCCCCCTTTTTTCTTCTTTCTTCTGGATGCCACACCCATGCCGATCAGACCGCCTGCGGAAAGAATCAGGCACAGGGCCGGAATCCAGAGGTTGGTGTCATCGCCTGTTTTCGGGTTGCTTACAAACGGGGTATCCTCCGGCAGCTTCTCGTTCGTCACTTTCTGGATGACTTCGATCACTGGAGTTTTGTCATCTACATAGGTAAATGTCACCTCATGTTTGGTCTCATCCAGCTGATAGCCCTCCGGTGCTTTGGTCTCAACCAGATAATAAATGGCTGCCTTATCAAATTTGCCGTCCTTATAAGTTCCGATTGCAAGCAGTCCGCTGGTTGCATGGCCGTTTTCATCAGTGGTCAGGGTTTCTACCACTTTGCCATCCGCATCCCTCAGTTCAAATTCCGCACCTTTCAGTGCAGCTCCGGTATCCTTATCTGTTTTCTCAATGATCAGGCGTCCCTTTGCGGTATCATCTTTCATGGCTACCTTCTGGATCTCTGCGGTATCTGCCACCTCGAAGGTGATCTCCTCTGCAACGACATAACCGTTTGGAGCCTGCTCTTCTTTCAGGGTGTATTTACCAATCGGAAGTTTTTCGATATAATGCGGCTCTTTACCGGAAGTCCAGGTTTCTACGATGTTGCCATTTTCATCTGTGATGGTCAGTTTGGCTCCTTCGATCTCATTATCTCCGGTAATATCCGTTTTGCTGATTTCCACTTTGGTCACGTCATCTTCCATCACCTGTTTCTGGATCTCTGCGGTATTTTCCACGGTGAATGTGATGCTTTCCGCAGTGGCATATCCATCGGCCGGCTTGGTCTCTGTCAGGGTGTAAGATTTTCCTACAACCAGTTCTTTGATGATGTGCGGCTCCTCGGTGGATGTCCATTCCTCAACAACACCCCCGTTTTCATCCGTCAGCTGTAATCTGGCTCCCGGCAGTTCCTCTCCAGTGGTCAGATCGGTTTTGGAAAGCTCCACGGTGGTCGGCTCATCTTCAAACACAAACTCATAAACCGCTTCTGTTTCTTTGTCTCCCTGATACTCAAAAACAAATTCCTGCTCTTCTCCGGTGGTGACAAATCCATCCGGTGCATACAGCTCCTTCACATAATAGGTTCCGTCGATCGGCAGGTCTGCAATAAAGGAAATCTTTCCATCTGCATCTGTTGTTTTTAACTCGATCAGGGTATCTGCTTCCATCAGCACCTTTCCAGATGCGGACAGGATGTCGTTTCTGGTGTACAGTCCAAAGATGCCGCCTTTTAATACACGGTCGGTATCCTTTTCTTTCTTCAGGACGTTCACTTTTACTTTCTGACGGTTGTTCTGCCAGTCCTCATCGTATACGACAACCGGGGTATCCTGGTCACGGTAGGAAAGATCTACATATCGTGGTTCTTCATCCAGCACATAACCATATGCTGTGCCCACCTCTTTGACATAGTATTTTCCAACCGGAAGGTCAGATACTTCTGCAACACCGTTTGCATCAGTAGTCACGGTTGCCACCAGCTCGTCCTTAGCATAATAATCCGGGCTTACACCATCGGCTGCTTTGATATCCTCTGCAGCGTAAATCTCAAAGGTAACGTCTGACAGGCTTCCTGTGATGTACTCAAACAGATGCTCTACAACGCCTTTGACATTGTCCAGCAGGGTGATCTTATCAAGGAATTCACCCTTCTTGTTTACGATCAGCAGGGCTTTCGGCACATCGTCTTTCATTTCCACTTTCTGTACTTTTGCGGTATCCTGAACGGTGAATTCCACATCCGTGGTCTTTAAATAACCAAGCGGTGCAAGAGATTCACGGAGGGTATAAGTTTTTCCAACGGTCAGGTATTTGATCACATGAGGCTCATCCTTTACGGAAGTCCAGCTGTCGATCACATTTCCATCCTTGTCCAGAACAGAAAGGGATGCCCCGTTCAGCTCTACGCCTGTGGTCAGGTCGGATTTTGTCACCTCGATGGTGGTCGGCTGGTTCTTCTTCACAGATTTCAGCTTGATGGTCGGAATGTCCTGCCCCTGATAGGTGGCATCAAATTCCAGTATCTCGTCAGAAGATACAAAACCATCCGGTGCAGAAATTTCTTTCACATAATAAGTTCCAAGCGGCAGGTCCAGGGTGAAGTGTGCCTGTCCTTTTTCATCGCTTGTGATCTCCTGTAATAAGGTATCTGCTTTCATAATAATCTTGTCACCGGATTTGATCTCATTCTTATTGTAAAGACCGAATGTAGCTCCAGCTACCGTGCTTCCTGTTTCTGCATCCTGTTTTTCCACGGTGATGCTTACTTTCTGGCGTTCATTGGTAAAAGTCACTTCTTCGTCTACGACTGGGGTATCCTGTCCGGCATAGGTAAAAGTTACTTCTTCGCCTTTGGCATTCCAGGTGTAGCCCTCCGGCGTTTTTTTCTCTTCTACACGGTATTTGCCGAGCGGAAGGTTCTCTACTACGGCACTTCCGGTTTCATCGGTTGTCACCGTTGCCACCAGTGTGTCTTTGGCATATTCCAGATAACGGTTGCCGTTCTCATCTTTCTGATGGTCTGCGGTATAGATATCTTCTGCGGCATAAACCTCAAACACGGCTCCTGCAAGGCTGGCTTCCTCATAGGTGAAATCCTTGTCAAAACCTTTGACTACTTCTCCTTCCTTGTGGATGGTCAGTCTGCCTTTTGCCGGGTGGTTCTCGAATTCCACCTCGATGATCAGGTCACCGCTGACCGGATCTTCCTGGTATGCAGTATCACTGTCTACCTTGATTTCCACGGTATTGGCACTGTGGGTGTATCCATCCGGTGCAGTCACTTCTTCGATGCGGTAATTTCCACAAGCCAGATTCTGTGGCAGGATCAGGTATCCATTCTCATCCGTAAAATAAGATTTATGTACCGTAGTAGATGGGTAGGTGGTCACCTGTTCCACATATTTCTTGTTATCCAGATCGTATACTTTAAACTCGGTATTCGGAACCAGGACAGATTTCTTTGTCTCGTCATCTTTTTTGACGATCTTTAATTTTGCTTCAAACTCTTCGTCCAGAAGCACACGCCATACCTGCGGCTGATCCGGATTGTTTTCCGAGATCACAACCTTAAAGTCATCGACTGGTTTGAAGTTGTGCGGTGTGGTGGTCTCCCTTACAATGTAGGTTCCGTATGCAAGCGGAATGGAGCATGCATATCCACGCTCATCCGTGAACATTTCTGTCTGTCCGTCTGCGGTCAGTACAACCGGAGTTGCAGATGCAAAGTCATAGGAACCGTCCTTATTTTTCTTCAGGCTGCTCTCCAGATATGCACTGAATCCCACACCTTTTAACAGATCGGCATCGGTCTTACCATTGTTGGCTGCTTTAATGACCTGGAACGGCTGTTTGATCACATCTTCCAGAGAAGTTGCGGTACGTTCTACCGTCTGAACCAGATCTCCCTCGTCATTACACTCCAGATCATGTTCTTCCGGGTCTGCCAGATATCCAACAGGCGGCGTCAATTCTTTCACGTAATACTTTCCGAGATAGAGGTCTGCGATTTCTGCATTTCCCTCGGCATCCGTAGTCAGGGTTGCAATCTGCGTTCCTGCCGGGTAAAGGACACCTGTCTGTCCATCCGGATGAACGATATCCTCACGGGCATACAGTCCGTAAACCGCACCCTCAAGGGTTGCATCTCCCTGTGCGGTCTTTCCGGTTTCGGAATCCTCTTTTACCAGTTTGATCTTCGCATTGACACACTCGTTCTGGAACGTGTGGCTGAAAGAAACGGTTGCCTCTTTGTCTGTGGTGTACTGGAACGTAAAAGAGTACACATCCTCACTGTTTCTGGTATATCCGGCCGGTGCAGAAACCTCTTTCATGTAGTAGCTGTTAGCGATCGGCAGGTCTGCCTGATATACGGCTTTTCCGTCTGTTCCGGTCACTGCCTTCTCAATGAGGGTATCTTTTTTGACCACAACGGTTCCGTCCGCTGCTTTGATGTCGTTTCCGGCATACAGGCCATAAGTGCCGCCCGGAAGGTATTTCCTGGTTTCCTTATCCTGTTTGTATACGCTTACGCTTGCTTTTTGGCGGTCATTTTTGAATGTCACGCTTCCCATGACCTTCTCCACATTGCTTCCGGCATAGGAAAGGGTGATTTCCTGGCTTTCGCCTGTGCATACCAGATTTTGTGGTGCCTGCATTTCTTTTACCACATATTTTCCCAGATATAGATTATCCAGTGTGACACTTCCGTCATCCCCGGTAGTAAGTCCGGCTTTGACCAGTGCGTCTTTTTTATAAATGACGGTTCCGTCTGCGGATACAATATCCGCTGCGGCATAAACATTGTAAACCGCACTCTTCTGTTTCTGCTCGGTATAAACAAAGGAAACACCATCATCAGTTACCTTTGCTCCGGTCAGGACTTCTCCTAATTTATACACAGTCAGGCTTGCCATCTGCTCTGTATCGGTAACGGTTTGTTTTACAGTATCTCCGATGACCAGTTTCACATCGTAGGCTTTGGTATCCAGCAGATATCCGTTTGGTACGGAGATCTCTTTCAGGTATACGGTATCCTGTGTTTTGGTGATCGTAACGCTGGAAGCTCCGTTGGCATCTGTGGCCGGCATCTTTGTGATCAAGTTCTTTCCATCCTTGTCACTGTAAACGCCATAAACTGCACCTGCGATGGCTTTGTTGCTCTTGCGGTCCTTCTTTACGATCTCCAGAGTTGCCTGTTTTACCCATGACACTTTAAAATCTACATACTTCTCATCGGTCACGCCCTCGCCAAATACCAGGGCAAGGTCCTGTGTCTCGCTTCCGGTTGTGATCTTGTAAGCGGAATAGTCTTTGATGATGCTTCCCTTCATGGTAACAGACCATTCCCCTTTGACATCCACTGCCTGTGTCAGCGGTGCAGATAAGTAGAATTTGGTACCGCCGCAGATCTCCACGGATGCACCTGCACTGCTTGTTTTTCCCGTTGTCACATTATGCAGTTTGACACCGGACGGCAGCTTCATGGTGATGGTCTGCAGTTCGGATGCCTTGAAGGTGATCTCTTCTGTTCTCTGGCTGTTGCCGCTGATATATGCGGTAACATTTGCATTGGAGAAACTCATGTCCACTTCCGGTATCTCCGGCTGGCTCATGCAATAATTGTAGAGTTCCATTGCCAGAGCCTGTCCGGTTGCATTCGTACCGGAAAAAGCGTCACTACTGTTATTGGCATAAGACGCAGCCAGATGGACAATGATAAACTGTTTTCCAGCGGAAAAATCAGGATGTTTCTCTGAGAAAAATCCATTTTCGCCGGATGCTTTTGTGCCGTAGTAGCATACTTTTGCCAGTGCTTTGCTGTCACCTAGTTTGGTGATCTTATAGACACCATCCCCAGGTCCTGCCTTGGACGGCTGCACACAGTAGGCAGTTGCAGACACGTTTCCAAATTTTACGGTATATTTATAAGTTACATAGGAACCCAGACCGTAGTCTGCATAATAGTATGCAGCCCCTCTTGTCACATCTACGTCCTGTATTACTCTTGTACTGGTATTGACTGCGGTGAATGAAACGGTTTCCCCATCTTCCATTGCCATCAGGTCAATATCCTGTTCCCCTGCCTGCTCCAGAACATCGCTGAGTGTCAGCCCGGATTCTTCATCGGTTGTATTTTCCGTTTCGGATTCCTCTAATGCAGCATCAAACTCGGATTCGGAAAGTCCGTCCTGAAATTCGGGTTCTGTTTCTTCCGGTTCTTCTGTTTCAGATTCAGCTGTCTCCGGCTCAACAATTTCTGTCTCTACAGGCACTGTCTCAGTTTCTTCCTGCGAGGCAGCTTCCTCATCATCAGAACCTGTATCCTCTTCGGTAACTGCCTGTTCTGTCTGCGGTTCACTCTGAGCTGCTGTCACAGGCTCTTTTACGATCAGGTTTCTCCCAATCTGATAAACCGGGTGGTTCTGGTTGACTGGCTCCACATAATAAACGGCATGGTAAGTGTCTGCATGGCTGGTGCTGAAGTTCTCCCCGGCGTCATTCTCTGCTTTCTGGAATGTCACTTTGACTTTGCTTTCGTCCTTGATTTCCAAATTTGTAAAATCCGTGGAAACATCAAAGTCCTGTCCGACTTCCAGCTCCAGATCGGTGGCTTTTACCACTTCCTCTTCATCCAGCTGATCTTTTACGGATTCATACGCTGGCGGTTCCGCCGCTTTCGGCTCTTCCGAAGCATACACCGTCAGCGGTGAAATGAACGTGGATAAGATGGTGACTGCCGCCATCACCCCTGAAAGAATTCGCCTGAATCGATATTTACTCTTCATGTTTTCTACCTCTTTCTTCTTTTTCTTCATTTTGCATAAGAACAGCCGGATGTTTCCACCCGGCCTGTCTGTTCTCATTATTCTGTTATCTCGCATCATCTGTCCGTCCTGGCTTCTGCAGACAGGCATAGGTACTTTTGTCATACCGCCATGCCTTATCCCCGTCCAGATTGGCAAGCAGATGCTTCCGCACATTTTTGTATTCGTCCCCGATCAATCCGAGGCGGAGCAGAAAGGTGCGGAACGTAAATGCCGGGTTATCCCCGATCTCCGTCTTTTTTGCATGGGTACAGGACTGGTTGACCGCCTGTGCGGATATGGCAAGTGCCAGCGTAATGTTTGACCGGACTTTTCCTGCATGGAGGGTGCTTTCAAAACAACGCCATTCCAGTGTTCCCTTGGAAAAAACAGCATGTAGGTTTAAGGCATAATACCTTGTCCAGTTGTAATGCTCGGAGCTTCCGTCATTTCCCTCATACCATGCCCTTTTGAATTTTTCCATCGTGATGGTGCTGTTTGGCATCCGGCGGATCTTCTCCAATACCATAGGACGGACTTTCTGACAATACTCATCTTCCCTTCTCGTCTGTACATTTAAGGCTTTGAACAGAATATCCTCTTTGCAGTACATGATCGTCAGTGCATTTTTCAGACTCCTTGGTGTATGATTGGATGCGTCCACATGGACATGCATGCCACAGGATGAATTGACAAAAGCACCTGCGTTTTTGACACACCGCACCACTTCCTGGAGTTTCCCCATTTCCGAATATTCCAATTTCGGGGATACCATTTCTGTCGAATAATCTCCATCGGCATCTATTACAGTACCATTTGCCAGCCTTTCACAGTCGATACTGCTGTCTCTTGAAAATTTCCACGTTTTTCCATCTGAATCTTTTACACACCAGGAATCGTAAGAACGGATATGATATGGCTCTGTTCCGAACATTCTTCCAACAGCGGCAGCCGCATCATAGCGGCTGATACCTGTCATCTCAATCTCTGTACCAAAATACTGGTCTTTTAGGTCGATCTGCCTCACCCACCCTTCACTTCTGGAACAGGTGAGCCGCTTCGGATCTCTTCATCTACTGCTTTCAAATTTCTGCCTATTGCTTCAATGACATTGACAGTGACACCATTACCGGCCTGCTTGTAAAGCTGGTTATCCGATGTTTCTTTTTCCATCTTGGAAATCTGACCATCCCGATATCCCTGCAGCCGCAGACACTCCCTTGGCGTCAGCCTGCGGATTCTGCCGTGGTAAATCACTCCATGACGGTCAGTTGCCGTAATGGTGAACATTGGCTCTTCCGGTTCTTTCATCCTTCTTCCATTCTGGCGGACTTTTTCCTTGGCCGGTGTCAGCACTGCCCTTGGCGCTTCTTCCACCAGCACCCCGGAACTTTCGCCTCTGTGGTTATGGATGCTGGAATCCTGTCTGGTATTCAGACATCTTGCAACGTCTGTCACCAGCGGCGGAGGGGAGATATCTACAAAATGCAGTGTTCCCTGCTGGTTTCCGGTCGTCAGGGTATGGGCGATCTCATGCCCGACTCTCCCCCTGCGACTGTTGATTCCCGGATATCCGAGATCGATGCTGTCCCCCTCGTAGGCCATCTTGTATCCTTTTCGGGTGTTTTCCTTGATTGGGATACCGACTTCGTATAATCCGGTCTTGCCGCCCATACCACCAGCCCCGCTGGTCAGCGTGCAGCTCAGTCCTTCTTCTGCGTAGACTCTTTCTCCCTGTTTGCCAGCATGGACTTGTATAAGAGCTGTTCCATTTGCTTTTGGGAAAGGTAATATTTTTCCGGCACATCTTCCATCAAGATATCCGACAATATACACCCGCTTCCTTGACTGGGGGACTCCGAAATCCTTGCTGTTAAGCACTTTCCATTCGACATGATACCCCAGTTCAGATAGCGTACTGAGGATGGTGTGAAACGTCCGCCCTTTGTCATGCGAAAGCAGACCGGGTACGTTTTCAAGGAGAAAATACGCAGGTCGTTTGTCTGCAACCAGTCTGGCAACTTCAAAGAAAAGGGTTCCTCTTGCATCGGCAAATCCTTCCCTTCGTCCAGCGATTGAGAATGCCTGGCAAGGAAATCCCGCACATAAAAGATCAAAGTCCGGCATTCGTTCTGTTTCAATATTTCTTGCGTCATTGCAGAACCACTCTCCTTCCGTATCAAACAGCACCCGGTAGTTGTGGTCTGCATATGCATCTGCTTCACAGTGTCCGACACAGGTGAAGCCCCCTGCCCTGTGCAGCCCTTCTCGGAATCCTCCGATTCCACTGAACAGGTCAAAAAATCGAATTGTTCCGGCTATCAGCCTCCCTTCGCTGCGAAAAAAACAGTGCAGATTTCTCTGCACCGTTTCCGTCTCTTGGTTTCTGTTTTGTAATGTCTATTCTTCTGATTCCGCTTCCTCTGGCTCAGATTCTTCTGCTTCTTCGGTTTCCAGTTCTGTTGGCTCTGCTTCCGCTGGCTCTTCGTTTTCTGGCTCTGTCAGCTCTTCATCTGCTTCAGCTTCGTCCGGTTCTGTCATTTCTCCGTCTGTTTCAGCTTCCAGTGCTTCTGTCTCAGGCTCTTCTGCTTCAGGTTCTACTGACTCTTCATCCGGTTCTGATTTCGCAGTCTCAGGCTCTTCCATTTCTGTTTCTTCGGCTTCCTCTGACTCTGCTTTCCATTTGGCTTCTTCTTTTTCGATTGCATCTTCGATAAGCCCGATTAAGAAGTCTTTCTGTTTCATGCCATTCCTGGCGAGGACTGCTTTCAGTCTGGAAAATAAATCCTCGGTTACCTGTACTGCTACTGTTCTTAAATCTGCCATGTTCGTCTTTTCTCCTTTTCTTGTCATGTGTTCTTCGATTACCATTTCAAGGTATTTTGGTATGCTGATTCCTAACTCTTCGACTTCCAGTTTTAGCTTTTCATGCAGCTCTACCGGGATTTTTCCGCATATGTTTTTCATCTCCATTGTGTTCGTTCTCCTTTCTTTTTTCTACATACAACATACCCTAAAACCTGACAGAAAGCTATTCACAATACCCAACGAATATGAGGCTCTCAAAAGCTCCCAAAGGATGCAGATCCAATAACATTCAATAGGCATCACCCCTTTCAAAAATCCGTGATTTATACTAATTTGACTGCTTGAAATTTGGCTATTTTATCACCAGGAAAGACTTGACTTTTTCAGAATGCATCCTCAAGCCCGGAGAGAAAATCCAGCATCTGGGACGGGATTTCTTCCTTTTTTGAAACACTCTCCCCGGAGCCAGAAATGGAAACACCTGCCAGTTCTTCCCGGATTGCCTGCCGGATGCTTTTCTCCAGCTGGTTGTTTTCCTGATCTTTTAAGATCACCTGAACCAGATAGCTGCTCTTCTGTCCATCTGGAACACTTTGCAGGATCTCCCATGCCTTTTTGTGATCTGGGTTATCAAGGTTCAGGCGGAACGAGAAAACGGGTCTCTTTACTTCGCGCACATCTGCCCCACAATCCGCTCATAGCCGGAAGCATTGGCGTGTACGTCTGTCAGGTAAATCTGCCGACACAGCCCGTCCTGCGGTGTCACGTGCCGTTTCAGAATGCTGGCTCCGCCGCCCATGATCACGGACGGAATTGCCTTCAGATCGAACCCGGCTTCCATAATTGCAGACAGTATTTTCTCCGTGTAGAGCCTTCCCTGCCGGACAATGATTTCTTTTGCGGCCGGGTCCATGCTGCAGCTCTGGCCGTTCAGAACACGTTCGATCTGAATATCCGTTACAGACAGTCCGGTATTTCTGCGTACCTGCTCGGTGATCTCATCCACACACCGGATCACACCAAGTTCCAGGCTGCGGCAGGTAGCGGCATTTGGAACACTGTTGTCCAGCCGCATCAGGTCTACCGTCGCCTCTGTGTGACCGTTGCGCTCCAGAGTGCCGTTTTTCTTCGCCATCAGCGGAAACATATGTCCCGGGCGGCGGAAATCCTCCGGCTTTGTGTCCGGATCCACGCACGCGCGCGCCGTAATACCGCGCTCCTCGGCAGAAATACCGGTGGTCGTCGTTTTATGGTCGATCGATACGGTAAACGCCGTCTCATGGTTATCCGTGTTATCCATCACCATCTGTGGGAATTGCAGCTTCCGGCAGATTTCTGCGCTCATCGGCATACAGATTAAGCCCTTCGCATGCGTCGCCATGAAATTGACATTTTCTGTCGTGGCAAAACTTGCCGCGCAGATAAGATCGCCTTCATTTTCGCGATCTTCGTCATCCGTAACCAGGATTAAATGTCCCTTTTTCAGCTCGTCCAGAGCCTTTTCAACTGTATCAAACTGCTTCATTGTTCTCCTCCTCTATTAAAATCCATACCGCTGCAGAAATTCTCTTGTCATGCCCTTTCCTGCCTTATCCTCTTCTTCCGCTCCTATCAGCTTCGCCACATACTTTCCAATGCAGTCATTTTCCAGATTGACGATATCGCCTGCCCGCTTAAACGCTAGCGCTGTCTCCTGCAGCGTATGCGGGATGATGGAAACGGAAAATGATACGTGATCCACCCGTGCGACCGTCAGGCTGATTCCGTCGATCGCGATCGATCCTTTTTCCACAATCAGCCGTAGAATCGGTTCTGGGGCCTGAATCGTATACCAGACGGCATTTCCGTCCCGGCGCACATCCCGGATGGTTCCGGTTCCGTCGATGTGACCGGAGACGATATGTCCGCCAAACCGTACGCCCGCCAGCATCGCCCGCTCCAGATTGACCGGGCTTTTGACACCCAGCGCCCCCAGGGACGAACGGTTCAGCGTCTCATGCATCACATCCGCACAGAAATAATCTCTCCCAAATGACGTGACCGTCAGACACACACCGTTGACCGCAATGCTGTCGCCCAGATGAACATCCGAGAGCACCTTAGACGCAGCAACCGTCAGCCGTGCCGAGACTGCCTGGCGCTCAATCGCACGGATCTTTCCCACTTCCTCTATGATTCCTGTGAACATCTTTTCTCCTTTTCAAATCAGCGATTTTTTCCCGTTCTAACACCGCCTCATTCATCTTGACCGGACACCTCATATTCCAGCAGCAGATCCTCTCCCAGCCACACTGCCTCCGGCTTTTTAAGAAGAAATGCCTCCGGCGGCGCATCCACGCCGGTTCCCCTCACCGGGGCCGGGGAGCCTGCCCCTCCGAAAATCTTCGGAGCAATGTACGCCTGCACCCGGTTCACAAGCCCTGCCTTTAAAAACGACCATGCTAGCGTCCCGCCGCTCTCGACCATCACGCTGTCCACTTTCTCCTCGCCCAGCCGCTGCATCATCGCCTGCAAATCCAGTTCTCCCTCTTTTGCCGGGACACTTAAAACACGACAGCCGGCGTCCTCATATGCTTTCTTCCTTCCGGCATCCGATACCGCCGTCACAATCCAGGTCGGTGTCTCCCGCGCGGTCTGTACCACGGTCGATGAAAGCGGTGTCCGAAGCTTCGTATCTGCAATCACCCGGATCGGATTTTTCCCTCCCGGAATCCGGCAGGTCAGCTGCGGATTGTCCGCCAGCACCGTCGAAACACCAGTCAGAATCGCCATATAACGCCCGCGGTCCTCATGCACCCGCTTCCGCGCCGCCTCGCCCGTGATCCACTGGGATTTACCCGACACCGTCGCTGTCTTTCCGTCGAGTGTCATCGCGTATTTCAGCACCGTAAACGGAAGTTTCGTCCGCATGAAATGGAAGAACACCTCATTCTGCCGTTCACACTCTCCGCGTAAAACTCCGGCCACCACTTCCAGCCCTTTTTCCCTCAGAAGCCGGATGCCGCGCCCTGCCACCACTGGATTCGGATCCGTACAGCCGACAATCACGCGCTTCACCCCGGATGCCAGCACTGCTTCCGTACACGGCGGCTGTTTTCCGGTGTGACAGCAAGGTTCCAGCGTCACA
>ENA-ORRL01001760-ORRL01001760.1-human-gut-metagenome-genome-assembly--contig:-NODE-1760-length-15034-cov-4.290874_pt1 | contig 15034 bp, 15 predicted proteins | sample MGYA00242175_ERZ509134 | MGnify/ENA primary metagenome ERZ509134 (study PRJEB26280, sample SAMEA2338660) | human gut metagenome | biome: human gut; feature: human-associated habitat; material: faeces... | reverse complement strand
TCCGGCTGGTGTCCCGAATAAACCACTCGTTGAACAAATTTTTGAACGGCATGAGATCATTGCTCTCTGCGTTTTCCGTGTCCACATTGTCGTTGATCGCAATGTACCGGACGCCGAACATCGGAAAGCGCTCCTCAATATAGAGACCGGTATGAAGCTGATTTCTGCCAAGGCGGCTGAGATCCTTGGTCACGATGATCCCAATCTCCCCGTTTTCCATGTCCGCGATCATCTGCTGAAATGCAGGTCTTTGGAAGTTACCGCCTGAAAAACCGTCGTCCACATAGAAACACGGGCTTGGAAAATGATGATCTTCTGCGAACCTTTGCAGGATGCTTTTTTGATTCTGGATGCTGTTGGAATCGCCATCTAAGCCGTCGTCCTGACTGAGCCGGCAGTAGAGGGCGGTTTTCTTCTGGTTTGACATTTGTCTTTCCTCCTTTAAGTCAAACCGCTCAGAGCATTGTGAGCACACAATACTCCAAGCGGCGCGAGAAGTCTAGCCCTATGCCGACTTTTTTCGCTGAAGTTCCAACGCAGCCAAAACCCTGAGTTTTTCTTCCGCTGTCTGACTTCCGTTTTTGGGGAAAACGGAGACGACGCGGATGGCTCGCCCGTGCGAGATCTGAATGCGCTCAACACGGACGGAATCAGGGCAGGCCGCTGGTTTTGTAGTTTGGTTCATGACGACCTCCCTGATTTGATTTTCAAAAAATGTACTTGCAAAAAGCAGCCAGAAGAGTTAACATCCGACAAACTGTTTGAGGAGGATCGCCGATGTTAACTGCCTGTTTGTCCATGATGCTTCACTTGCTGCTTTTGCTGATTCGTATTGCGATGAAATTGAGATTGTCCATTCCGCTGGTGTACCTGGTGCTGATACTCACAGCGTTTCGACCGTGGTATCGTGCACACACGGCGTTTGCGGACGGGATCTTTCTAGCACTGGTGGGCTGCACAGTTTTGTCATGGATCATCTCCCTCGTTCAATTTGTAAGGCGAGAGCTGGCTTGATGCCAGCCCTCGCTTTTTTGCGCCGCACGGTGGGCAGACGTGGCGTTTGTGTGGTCCAGACCTGCACGGATGCGTGGTCGGCCCATAAAACCGCACACGTCGGCACGACGCGCCTTACCGCTGGCGCGTGACAGCTATCCGCTGCGGCTGCTGTTCAACGCGGTCGATGTCCCGCTGCATGATGACTGCCGTCTCCGAGATTTCCTTGCATTGCTTGAGCTTCCAGCGCTTTTGCCGGATCTGCTGATTGACCTGCACAAGCTGCTCATAGAGATCCGATTTTTCCGCTAACAAGACTTCGCGTGGAATGCCGCAAGTATCCAGAACCTCTTTTGCATCGTCATATTCTGCTTTTCTCGGTTCAAATCCGGCGAAGGCAGCTTCTGCTGCCAGCGCGTCAAAGAGCTTCTTGTGTTTTTTCTTGCGGACGTTCAGAACCGTTCGCTGTTTGGACAGTTTTGCAATCTGCTGCTCTGCATTCTGTATACAGGCAGTCAAATCGTCCGGCGTACAAATATTCTGTTCCTGTAAAAACTTCAGACGTGCTTTGTAAATATCAGCCTTCATGATCTCTTTTCGCAGGTGCGGCGACATGCGCGGCGGGTACTGCCGTTTTTCGATCCGACCGAGCAAATAGCAGTAATGAAAGTACAGCGCAAAGAATCCTGTGTACTTTGGATGTGGGTAGTATGGCTGCAGCTTTGGCTTCGGTGTGAAGGCAGGTTTTCTTCCGGCTTCGATTTGCTCCAGATTGCCCAGAATGGTCTGCTCGATACGTTCTTCCGAGAAATCAGGATTTCTGCGTTCCGGACACATGAAATGCTCTTGTCCGCGCAGCCGAAAACCAAGGCGTTTGCCGTGATGGATCTCATAGCCCCTATGCTCCATAAGAAGGAAAAAGTGACCGAGATCGTTGGCGTCCTCGATGGCATCGTGCAAGTCCGCTTCGAGCATGGAACGGAAGGTCGGCTGGCTCTTTTTCTGACGCAGCCACTCCGCATAGCTGACAGCTTTCTTTTCATCGCTTTCCAAAACGATGCTCAGACCATGCGCTTTGCACAGCCGATCTGAAACACCGCGAATCTGTTTGTAGTAATTCTCGCGGGTGCTGTGATACATTTTTCCGGTGACAGCATTGACCGAGTTGAACACAATATGTGAGTGAATATGTACTTTGTCCACATGGGTCGCAATGACAGCTTCATATCCCGGCAAATGCTCGGCTGCGAATTGCCTGGCGATCTCATGTGCCAGCTCCGGCGTGATCTCGTCCGGCTTGAAAGACTGAATGATGTGATAGCACTGCCGTCCGGCGGTCTTGCCAAGGGCGCGCTTTGTGTCCATCATCTGCTGCGCGGCATAACCGGGATCGCAGCGGATATAATCGGTCAGCAGGTTTTCATCTGTTTTAACAGGATTTGTGATGTAATCGATCGCCTGCCGCAAGCCGCCGTTCCGGTACAGAATCTTTGTAACCGCCATTACTGTTTTGCAGCCTCATACAGTAGACCATAGACCTCGCCCAGCATTCGTAACGCTCGTGTGGTTTCTTCCCGGCTGGCAAATCCGGCGTTTGCTTTGCGGGCGATCTGGTTGATGTTGTTGCCGATCTGATGGATTTCAGCACGCAGCGCTTCCAGCTCTGTGGACGGTCTGGGTTTGAGATCATATCCGTTCAGCAATCTGCGCAGGTACGCGGTTCGTGTCAGACCGCAGGCTTTGGCGTTCGTGATCAGCTTTTGGGCTTCATCGGCGTTCAGCCGCAGACAGATTTTGTATGGTTCTTCGTTCATCCGTTCTCCTTTCTTCCGCCAAAGGGCGGCATATTGGGGTCAGGGTTCTCCCTGCAAGTGCCGTTTTGATATCAAACGGCGATGCTTGCGCTTTTCTTGCGCAGCAAGAAAAGCCAAAAGTGTAGTCCGATTCTCATTCCGCTTAGAAGAATTTTTTGCTTTTCATTTTGTACAAGCCATAAAATCCAAAATTTCTGCGTTTCGGATTTCGCAGTCGCTACATTAGTCGCTATGCCAGTTCGAAATTTGATTTTTTGCCTTTTGTAGTCGCTACAATAGTCGCTACGGCACCGATTCAGGCGGCATTGTCCGGCAGCAGGAGATTTCTCGCGGCGGTTTTCGTTTCATTCGCTTTTTCCACGCGCAGATTTTCGCCGCCAAACAGAATCGGGGCGCAGATTTCCAAGATCCTGTCATAGATGCGGGCATGCGCAAGATCGTCTGGGTGCTTGAGCGCATCCAGCGTCAGATTTGTTGTGACGATCAACGGTTTGCGGCTTCGGTATCTGGCGTCGATCACGGCGAAGACTTGTTCTAATGCATATTCTGTTCCTCGCTCTGCACCAAGATCATCCAGAATCAGAAGATCATAGGCATTCAGATTGGCAAGAAAGTCAGCACGATCAGAGCCGAACAGTCCCGTCATACGATTCAAAATCGTCGGGAAATTTGTCATCAGAACCGGCACGTCCTGCTCCAGCAGCGCGTTTGCAATGCACCCAGCAAGAAAGGATTTTCCGGTTCCCACATCGCCAAACAGGAGCAGTCCAATATTTTTCCGTGCCGCATCCTCCCAATGTTCCACATAGCGCTTGGCTTTGGCAGTCAGCCCTGGCGTTTTTCCGTTATCGTTGGCAAACGTGCAATCGTAGAGGCGGCGATCCTGTAACCCATGTGCTTTTCGACGCTGAATGCGTTCCAGACGCTCCCGTTTTTCTTCTGCCGCTTTGCGCTGTTTTTCCGCAGCACTCTGGCAGGGGCACAGGCAGCGTGGTCGGAGAAATCCTGTTCCGCCGGGAGCAGGAATGACCGTTTGCCGCAAGCCATGACAGGTCTTGCAGTGCAGCAATCCATCAGCGGGATCGAGATACTCATCATCTCGCTGTATCTGCGCAGCTGCATTTGCCGTCAAAAACGCATGGACTTCTTCTGTAATTGGCATCATACGACATCTTCCTCCGTTACTTCGTAAGTTCGGATATTTGTCCGCGCGCACTTCTGTTCTCTAATCTCTTTATCTCTATTCTCTGGTGGACAAATGTCCGCTTTTGAGTTAGACAGGAGCTTCTGTGCTTGTAAACGCAGCCGTTCCCGGCGTTTTCGCTCCGCTTCGGTGGAGGAGCGACCGACCAGCAACTGAATATCCGGCATATAGTACGCACCATCGGTCAGCAGCTCGACAAAGCCGAGTTTTAGGAAGATTTGCAGCGCGCGTTCTACGGTGCCGATCTGATGGCGGGTAAACGTTGCAATGGTCTGCGGCGTGTGCGGCAGATTTTCATGCAGCAGTAGAATTCCGTTGTGCTTGAGTGACATCAGATACATCTTGAGCAGCAAATTGGAATACAGAATTCCGTCCGGCATCATTTCCAGAACAACCATCCGCTCACTGGTGAAGAAATTTTCCTTGAGCTTCATGTAGTAATATTTTTTGTTTTCTGACATAAACACTCCATTCTTTTGAAATTGTTTCCGCCGTATTTGCAGCTCGCGCCCCGGCGATGGGGAACAGCGCGGACAGAGCTTGGCAGCTCTCACAGCTCGTGGAAGGGGTCTTGACTGCTTTCAACCCCAGCCACGGCAGCCTGTCTTACGTGCAGGCCGGACATTGTGTGTCCAAACAGATTGGGCGGCATGATGCAGCCTGCCAAGGCTGCCCACGGCGCGTTTCTCGCTCGCCGGAAGCTCGCTGCCTCCGGGTCCTCGCGCGTGCCGTGCGCGTTTCCTAACCTGCGGTGTGATCCGCGTTGCTGATATAAAATTGTCAAGCTACAATGGGAAAACATCTCCCTACTATCCCTCCCGAAAAAACAGCCAAGTGAATACCAAATTGGGCGAAAAAAGCTGCACAAATTTTTTGAGCAGGGTTTTTGCCTAAAATCAATAATTTCTCAATATTTGAATCAGAAATAATATAATGATTGGTATTACATTGAAACTTCTTAATATAATCAAACTTTTTTGAAACGTCAAAATGCCGCCTTTACTTTCCTAAAAGACGGTATAAATAGCACAGAGCAGCCTGTTTTCCAAGCTGCCCTGCGCTATTTTTCGTAATCTCACATGGGACTGAGAGAATCAATCATTCTCCCATTCGTCCCACGCTTCGTCCTCATCTTCAAACCAATCCGGATTATGAGCGATGATCTCATGCGTATTCTGGTCGTAGAACCCACCAAAGATCCGTATGAAACCTGGAATCAGATCCGGGATGAGCTGAACGAGTGCTACAGCCCCTGCACCCCACGGGAGCATCTTCCGCTCTCCCAGCAGAAAGAGTTCCGCCGGATCAAGAACGACATCATCCGGGAGGCCGAGAACATCCGCCTCGGCCTCCCAACGTTTGAAGATGAGAAGATGCGCGACGAGCCGGAGGAAACACAGGAGGAACACCCAACATCCGGCACCTGGGAACAGGCACAGCGATGTCGGGCAGCCCAGTCGGTGCTGCAGGATGTCTACGCACTGGATGAGGAACACGCCGAAGCTGCTGGAGAGCTGGAGCGGCTCTGGGCAGAAGGCTACGACAAATTTGACATTGCCCACGGCGACACGCTGGTAAGCCCGCAGCACTGGGACGACGAGCCGTTTGAGGCCATCGTCTCAAATCCGCCCTATTCCATCCGCTGGGAGGGCAGCGACAATGCAACGCTGATTAACGACCCGCGCTTTTCGCCCGCCGGTGTGCTGGCCCCGAAGTCAAAGGCAGATCTGGCGTTCATCATGCACAGTCTTTCGTGGCTGGCTTCCAACGGGGAAGCAGCCATCGTCTGCTTCCCCGGCGTCATGTATCGCGGCGGCGCGGAAAAGCAGATCCGCAAGTGTCTGATCGATAACAATTTTATCGACTGCATCATTCAGCTCCCGGACAATCTGTTCTACGGCACAACGATCGCCACCTGCATCATGGTATTGCTACGATTTCTCCAGCATCCATATACATCGAACAATCGGACAAAACCTGATGCTTGCCGTATGCTTTGCTGATTTTCCTGCAATTGAGTACACGGATGATTCCACCCCTAATGCAGGAAACAGAGCGATTCATTCCCTCAACCTGCTGGAGATCAGGATATGTTTCGCAGCAGGATGGAATTGCCTGATTGCATCTGCCGAAAAATGGGCATCCGTTCCCGCTGCTTGATGAGTCTATACGAATTCCCCATACATCCTTATAGAGATTGAGCTCCATATGTCGATGATGGCATCTCCGGCTTGACCACTTCCCGCCGAGCGGGATTTAACCAGATGATTTCCGACTGCCTTGACGGACAGGTGGATCTGATTCTGACAAAGTCGATATCGCGGTTTGCGAGGAATACCGTGGACACGGTCACCACCATCCGCAAGCTGAAGGAAAAAGGTGTGGCTGTCTATTTCGAGAAGAAAGACTTCTATACGGTAAAAATGCCAATAAATGCGGTAAATACGGCACTTTCCAAAGGGTCATGGTGTTTGGTTGGTGTTTGAATTTATGTGACACAGTAATACGATATTAAACGAAAATCGTCCCCACTGTTTTTATGGCAGAGAGGACGATTGGTTTATTTCTGTATGTTATTTACCCAGTTGGGCTTGCAGTTCTTGAAAACTCTCCAAGGCACTCTGCAAGTTCTCAATGATATCCGCAGCCAGTTCATCCGGGGCAGGCAGGCTATCGAGGTCTGCGAGGGACTTGTCCTTAATCCAGAACAGGTCAAGGCTTGTCTTGTCACGCTCCAGAATATCCTTTACATCAAATCTGCGGAAACGACCATCCGGATTTTCTTCCGACCATGTCTCTGTGCGGTCATGACGGTTCTCCGGGTTATAGCACTGGATGAAGTCCACGAGGTCGGCATCGGTCATAGGGTGCTGTTTCAGCGTGAAATGGATGTTGGTGCGGAAGTCATAAATCCACACTTCCTTGGTCTGCATTTCGGCACTGGCAGGACGTTTGTCAAAGAAGATAACATTTGCCTTTACACCCGGCTTATAGAAGATACCAGTCGGCAAACGGAGAATGGTGTGCAAGTCAGTGGTTTCGAGCAGTTTCTTGCGCACGATTTCTCCTGCACCGCCCTCAAACAAAACATTGTCCGGCACAACAACGGCAGCCTTTCCTGTGGCTTTCAGAATGGTATTGATATGCTGCACAAAGTTCAGTTGTTTATTGGAACTGGTTGTCCAGAAATCCTGTCGATTGTAGACGAGGTCTTCTTCCTCCTGTTCGCCTTCCTCGTTGGTGAAAGTAAGAGCAGACTTTTTGCCAAACGGCGGATTGGTCAGCACATAGTCCACACGGTAGCCGGGGTCTGTGAGAAGTGCATCACCAAGGGTAATCGGTACATTGCCGTAAATATCACCGATGTTGTGGAGATACAGATTCATCAAAGCCGTTTTATATGTGGAAGATACGATTTCGTTGCCGTAGAAGGTTTCGTTTTTCAGAAACTCTTTCTGCTCCCGGTCAAGGGAATAGTTCTCCGGATCGGCAACGAACGACTGCGAAGCGAGAAAAAATCCTCCGGAACCACAACAGGGGTCTGCGATGGTTTTCATAGGCTCCGGTCGGATACATTTCACCATTGCATGAATCAGCGGACGAGGGGTAAAATACTGACCTGCACCGCTCTTGATATCTTCCGCATTCTTCTGCAGCAAACCTTCATAGATTTCACCTTTGACATCGGAGGACATTGCCACCCATTTTTCGTTGTCAATCATTTGCACTACACGGTACAGAATGGCGGCACTGCTGATTTTATTACTTGCGCCTTTGAAGATTTTACCGAGAATACCGCCTTGTTTGCCCAGTTCTTCCAGCGTGGATTTATATTGTTCCTCCAGTTCCGCACCCTTGAGGGTGTTCATGTCCGACCATGTGTATCCGGCAGGAATCCCTGTTTCTTTTTTGTAGGGCGGCTTGGAATACTCATCGGACATTTTCAGAAAGATAAGGTAGGTAAGCTGTTCCAGATAATCTCCGTAGGAAACACCGTCATCCCGGAGCGGATTGCACATCCCCCAAACCTTTGATACGATTGCTGATGTTTGTTCACTCATTCGATACTTCTCCTCTATTCGAATCAAAAGCATCCATTCTTTTTTGTAACTTTTGAATGGACTTATCCATTGATTGAATGCTTTTTGTCATTTTTTTCATTTCTTGATAAGTATCTTCAGTAGGTGAATCATATATTATTGACCAAAGATACTGTTTAAGGTCTATCGTTGTGGACTCTGAGTAGGTGGAAAAGATATCCGAGTAGCAAATGGTAATTTTCAACGGAATATTACTTATTTTCCCTAATTCCGGAGTACCTCCAAAACACACAAACCAACTTTTATCAACGCCCAAAGTGAACGAGGATTCACACAATTTTACTAAATACTCTTTATCCGGCACATTGGCAATAAACTCTGGATTGATTTTCACAGAAACATTATTGGCAACCTGATGTCCATGGTTATGTATATTTAGAACAAGGAGGCTGCCTCGTATTGTTTCAAAGGTTACAGTAACAAAAGCACGATTATTTTCTTCAAATTGACGTTTTGATTCTGCCAACTGTTCCCGTGTTGCTTTTGCAGAACGATAGTTAAATATACAAATAAATATTGTCGCAATCACATAGACTGCGGTTATTGCAATCATAATCCAGTCTGTCATACTACACCTCCTTCAAAGGCTTGTTTTAATATGCTCTGTCGCATGGCATCCGCCTGTGCCAATGCGGTATCCACGGTCTGCTCGATACTTTCGCATACGGATAGACGGGATTCTATGATTTGTACCGTTTGATCCTGTTCATTTATATCAGGAACAGGAATCAAGAATTTCTTTATGTCACCTACGTTAATATGTGGTGATGCAGAACCACCAATGTTTTCTGTAATGACACTGTTTAAAAATGGTGAATTCAAATAGTGCATCAGAAATTTATTGTTCAGGTTTTGACCAGTCCGTAACAGCATCATTCGTTGTCCTAAGCATACTTCAAGTCCTTTTGGAATGATACAAGCTATTCCCAATATGGCACCCTCACGGCTATATAAAACATCTCCCGGCATTGGACGGAGACGTGTTATTCGGTTTTCAAATGTACTATTAGAGACATAGTTTGGTTTAGATAAATCTAAAAATCCCTTACGGAAATTCGTTGTTCGCAAACACAGTTTACCTTCTTCCACCCATTTTGGCGTTGAATGCGGACAATCCACAATATAATCACATATATCAGCAATATGCCTTTCTGGTACACTTTTTCGTTTGAATGTCTCAAATGCCTCTTTCAGCACCGCCTGTCGATACACCGCCAACTGCTGCTTTGTGGTCTGCAAGGTTTCCACAGCCTTGTCCAGTTCGGAGAATAATTCTTCAATTCGAAATACGAGGTTGTCCTGAACTTCTGGGGGAGGAACTATTACATTTAGAGACTTTAGAATAGTCTGACTGATATTATTTTGCGTTCCGCCTTTTCCCATTGATATGAGTTTGGATTTCATCATAGCCATGTAGTAGAACATATATTTTGTAGATACGCCACGAAGTTCTTTTGCAAATGCGATAGCCTGATTGGTACAGCATTCAATACCTGTAATCCCCAATTTTCCGATGCTTCCATACATTGCAACCAATAAAGTGCCAGCAGGAATTATCTTCGCGCTGCTATTTTTTAATCCTAATTCAGTGATTTTACTCTGAGATTCTGTAACTACACCATCATTCAAATCACCGATTATCAACCACGGAATATCCCCATTATCATAGTATTGGGATTCTGTTGCTTTAGGCGTTCCACCAGACCCCCATGTTACAACTTCTGTCATTGGTTTTATAGCCCATCCATTGGGCAAATTTTTTTCTTTTATCATTTAAGCTACCAGCTCCCTATTCATCTCATTCAGTATTACCTCATAGTCATCCCCAAAGGACTCATAGAAGCCCAGCAGACCGCCTTTTTTGTCAAAGGGCGTCAAGTCCAAATCCTCCGGCAGGATACTGAGGGAAGTGGCAATGTGGTCTTTAATCAGACGCAGCCATTCCATCTGTTCTTCGGTAAACTGAATGTGTCCGGCATTACGTTTGAACGTCCACTGCATAAAGTTATAATTCACCTTATCCGCAAACGGGCTGAGGTTATCGGTATAGCCCATCTCAAAGCGAATGATGGAGATGAGGTCTGTCAGTTGCGCCATCGTGCCACGCTTTACCTTGTCCGGCTTCTTGATGGCATAGCAGTCCCACAGGCGTTCTACGGTGATGCCCTTGGCTTTCAACTTGCCATACAGTTCTTTTAACTGTTCGATAGCCATGGGGCGGTCTTTGTAGCTTTCATTATAGATGATACGCAGGGCAATAATCTCATCCTTGTTTTCCTCAATAAATTCGTGGAAGGTAGCGAGGATGCGGTCTGCGTTTTCTTCCTGCTGCGTATCAAAGCCTGCAAACAGGACAGAGTCGATGTTGGTGTTGTCAATAATCTGGTCATGGCTGCGGCGCACATTCTCAATGTAATCACGGACATCCGGGTCATGGAACGGTGCAACGGCAGCCTGTATCAATTCTTTCTGTGCCTGTTTCAGCTGTTCCTCCGTGACCTCCGCAGAGCCTGTGTCCGCCTGCGCCTTGGCAGTCAGCACATCCTCATCAAAGGCATTCAGCAGATTTTCAGCCACGGATCCGGCAGCAGTGCCGACCTTCGCTTCAAACTGCTTACGCTCCGCCGGGGACATCTGGCTGTTCAGTCGAATGACACGGTTTGCAAGAGAGGTCAACGTGTCCTCGTCTTTTGCACCCAGTGCCACATTCATCATGAGTTCTTTCATGCTGACGGTCGGTTTTCGTTCCAACGGTCTGGTATCCGATTTCTTGGATTTGGTAACGCCAACCGCATCCACAATCACGAAATGGTCTTTATTCTCTGTGGCAGATGGGGTGACTTTCTGCAAGTCCTCTTTACTCAGCACACGAGTGCCTCTGCCTTTCATCTGTTCAAAGTAGTTTTTACTGCGTACATCACGCATGAAAATCAAGCACTCGATTGGCTTTACATCGGTGCCTGTGGCAATCATATCCACCGTGACGGCAATACGAGGGTTATAATCATTGCGGAAGGAACTCAGCACAGATTCCGGGTTGTCAGCGGAATAGGTGATTTTGCGGCAGAAGTCATTGCCTTCGCCAAACTCCTCACGGACAATCTGAATGATGTCATCCGCATGGCTGTCCGTCTTTGCAAAAATCAGTGTCTTTGGCACTTCTTTTCTGCGTGGGAACAGTGTGGTGAACAGATTATCCTTAAAGGAACGGATGACCGTGCGTATCTGACTTGGGTTGACAATGTCCCGGTCAAGCTGGGTTGGCTTATAATCCACATCCTCGTCCAGCTGTTTCCATCGTTTGGCTCTGGACAGACGGTCACGGTATTCAATCAGCTGTTTCATCAGATGAGCGCCGTTTTTGCCCACCTGTGTTTCAATGAGAAAGATATCCTCGCCAACGTTAACGCCGTCAATGATAGCCTGTTCTCTTGGGTACTCGCTGACAATATTCTCGTTGAAAAACGCAAAAGTACGGTTATCCGGGGTGGCGGTCAAGCCAATGATAAAGGCATCAAAATAGGACAACACTTGGCTCCACACATTATAAATGGAGCGGTGGCATTCATCCACGATAATGCAGTCAAAGAACTCCGGCGGATATTTCTCGTTGTACACCACCTCTTTGGGAGCCTTGCTCTCTGCCGTAACAAACTCCGCAAAGGATTTTTCCTCGATAGATTCGTCCAGTTCTTCGCCCTTCAGGATGGAGTACATTCTCTGAATGGTGCAGATGCAAATCTGGATATCGTTTGGTATGTAGGAACTTTTCAGCCTGCGGACACCGTAAAGCTGTGAAAAAGAGCGTGGGTCATCATTGGGAGTATAGGCAAGGAACTCACGCTCTGCCTGTTCTCCCAGACCTCTTGTATCCACAAGGAACAAGATACGGTTCATTTTTCCGTATTTCAATAAACGGTAGGCCGCAGTGATTGCTGTGAATGTTTTGCCTGCGCCTGTTGCCATCTGCACCAGTGCCTTGGGGCGGTTCTCAGCAAAAGACTTGTCCAGATTCTTGATGGCATTCACCTGACATTTGCGAAATCCCGTTTCATCCAATGCAGGGAAATGCTTCATGTTATTACGGATGGTATCCGACTGCCCTAACAGCGCAAGCAGGGTCTCCGGGCGATGGAATGAGAACACCGTTCTGGAGCGGTACTTTATATCGTTATAATCCGTAAACCGAATCAGCTTGTCTGTGGTTTCATAAGCAAAGCGAATTTTGTAATCATTCTTTATCCATTTGAAGATGCTGTTGGCATAACGCCCAGACTGCACCTCAACATCGGTGATAGATTCGCCTTTTTCCTCACGCTTGGCTTCGGCAACACCCACAGGCTTGCCGTCAATGAAAAGGGCATAGTCCACCTCACCTGTGCTTGTGGGGAATTCACGGACAGCAACGCCCAGTGCGGCAGAAAGATTCAGCTTTTTCATATCCTGAATGACCCAGCCGGACTGACGCAGTTTTTCATCAATCACAAGCCGTGCTTTTTCTTCGGGTGTCATATCACGTGTCCTCCTCATCTATGTACTCCATAATGTCACCGTAGTCGGCATTAAGGGTCTTGCATATCTTGCCAAGGACGGTGAGCGTGACCTCCTCGTCCCTGCGTAGTTTTGTCATTGTGTTAGGCGCAACGCCGGAGGCTTTCCTCAAATCAGCCTTGCTCATCTTCTTATCAACCAGTAACTTCCACAAACGATTATATGAAACAGCCATGTTTGCCTCCTTTTGCACACCTCAATTGAAAAACTAATTTCCGGTTGGGTAGCCAGTCATGCGGAAGTTAATCTTGCAAAAAGGTACCTGGAAGTAACTCTTACAAACATTTTCCAAGACATTGACATGCTCCCAACGGTAAATTACAATGTAAATGCTTTACCTATGCGCAGGATAGGGCAACACTGAGGAGCGACCTGAGCGGCACATAGGGTTTGCGGGAAGGCGGCATCTGAACGGATGCTGCCTTTTTTGCTGCCTTCCCGGAAACAAAAGCGATAAACCTCAGGGTTTAAGGGGCAGAGCCCCTTCGTCTTCTCCGAATGGCGGCAGCAGAGAAACGGAGAAAACCATGGCTAAGAATACACATTTGACCCTTAGTGACCGAATCGCCATTGAAGTCGGTCTCAAAGAACAGAAAAGCTTTTCTGCCATTGCAGCAGAACTGCGAAAAGACCCCACAACCATCTCCAAAGAAGTCCGTGCGCATATCAAACTAAAGCAGGCCGGAGGATACAATCCCTGCGGTGTCCGTAAGGAATGCAAACACTACGGTGATGTGTGCACACTCTGCCAGTTTCCTTACGGAAAAATGTGTCATACCTGCTTCAAGGCCAAGTGCTTTGAGACCTGTCCCGACTTCCAGAAAGCACAATGCTCCAAGCTGAACAAGCCGCCGTATGTCTGCAACGGCTGCCAGCAGCGTAAGGTCTGCAAACTGGAGCGGCACCTTTACGAAGCAAAATTCGCCCAGAAAGAGTATGAAGCGACCCGCAGCGAGTCCCGGCAGGGCTTTGCTGTGACGCCAGCGGAGCTTCAGCGAATCGACCGGATCATCTCGCCGCTCATTCAGCAGGGACAGTCCATTCACCAGATCTGCGTGAATAATGGCGACGAAATCATGTTGGACGAGAGGACCATCTACAATTATGTGGATGCCGGTCTTCTGTCCGTAGGAAATATGGATCTGCCCAGAAAGGTCCGCTACAAGGTGCGCAAAAGGAAACCCTCTGTACGGGTAGACAAGCAGTGCCACCTGGGCAGGACCTATGAAGATTTTCTGGAATACACCGCAGCCAATCCGGATGTTCCCATCGTGGAAATCGATTCTGTAGAGGGCCGCAAGGGTGGCAAGGTGCTGCTTACAGTGTTCTTCCGCAACTCCACCCTCATGCTGGCCTTTCTGCGGGACAGGAACACGGCACGGTCTGTTACGGAGGTTTTTGAATGGCTGTACGAAACTCTTGGGCACGAGCAATACTGCCGATTGTTTCCCATCATTCTGACGGACAGAGGCAGTGAATTTACCGACCCAGTTTCCATTGAATGCACTGAACTTGGAGAGGTACGAAGCAGAGTCTTCTATTGCAATCCTCAGCGTTCTGACCAGAAAGGCAGCTGTGAAGTCACCCACGAATTTATCCGGCGCATTCTTCCCAAAGGTACATCCTTTGACCATTTGCAGCAGAGCGATATCCTGCTCATGATGAGTCATATTAACTCCTATACGAGAAAGAAGCTGAACAACCAGTCAGCCCACCGGTTGTTCAGCTTCTTATATGGAGATACCATTCTGCCGTCTCTCGGCATTCAGGAGATCCCCGCAAACGATATCAATCTGACACCCCGACTGCTCAAAAAGTAAAATCAAGCTGCTGCTATTCGGAATATATCCGTATGCAGGGGTGGAAGTTACTTTTGCAAATTTTGCAAAAACACTTCGACCTCCGCTTGGCATGCCCATTTTTAGGCGAGGGTGTCCGATCTGTCTCTATGCTAACATACCCGCTGACAATATTCAATTTCTTTGTAAGATTAAATTCCGGTTTCGGCATTGTTTGTAAAATTAACTTCCGGATTTGAGAGGGTAATGCTTATTTCCCGGAATTTAATCTTGCAAGGCTTTTTGAAGTCCGGAAGTAAATCGTGCAAACCGGAAGTTACTTTTGCAATTCACCCTCCTTTTGCACACTATAATAAATATTATATCACAATTCTACACATTTCGCAAGACTGTGCGAAAGTTTAGCAAAGCAAAGAAGCGTAAACTTTTTGTGACTGTCCAGTTTTGGACACTCCGTTTGCTTCATTGTTGGTGTGGTGTATGGCTGCCATGGAGGGGCGGTCATACGCTTCTTTTGCGTATCATGATGTACAATGAAAATCTGCACGAAGAAGAACAACATCTGATCCAGCA
>ENA-ORRL01001744-ORRL01001744.1-human-gut-metagenome-genome-assembly--contig:-NODE-1744-length-15126-cov-7.494725_pt1 | contig 15126 bp, 6 predicted proteins | sample MGYA00242175_ERZ509134 | MGnify/ENA primary metagenome ERZ509134 (study PRJEB26280, sample SAMEA2338660) | human gut metagenome | biome: human gut; feature: human-associated habitat; material: faeces... | reverse complement strand
CCCATGCTTAAAAGACGTTTGGCGGAAGCAAGTTTTTCTTTGGCTTCACCTTTAGCTTCACCTTCGGCAAGAGTATCCTTTATACGCATTTCGTAAGTCATATAGGAATCCCTCACTTTCTTATCAAGCTTGTTCAGCCTTAATTTTTTCAACCTGCTCAACAGAAAGTGAAGTACCTTTAGCGACATCTTGTACTGACAAACCCATGCTTAAAAGACGTTTGGCGGAAGCAAGTTTTTCTTTGGCTTCACCTTTAGCTTCACCTTCGGCAAGAGTATCCTTTATACGCATTTCGTAAGTCATATAGGAATCCCTCACTTTCTTATCATTCTTGATTTCCGTAATCGTATTAGCAACCTCGCGAGTGAAGTTGCTGGTAACTGTATTGTTGTTGATGTAGTCAAACAGGCTTTGAATATCCGGCGATACATCGCCCTTAGTGCCTAATGTGTTAAGAAACATAATAGCAGCTTCATCTGCTAATTCAATCTCCATGTTTTCCAGGCAACGTCTTTTAAAGGTATAAATACGCTGGGAATCCTCAAAGAAGTCAAACAGGCAGAAGAAGATGATATAAGTGGGAGAAAGCTCGTCATAATCCTGTCCCTTTTGCAGCATATCTGTATCCAACATGGCCTGATAGTAGCGAGTGCGCTTGGGAAGTTGAAATTTACCGGTACGGCTGACAGGGTTCTTTACCTGCATTTCCAGATTGTAATGCGTATTGGTGTCGTCAGCAATTCTGACGTCCAGGCGAATACCATGGCTGTCGGGATAAACATCAAGTGTCTGTTCTGCTTCAAGATAGGTGATATCTGCAATTTTGGTGTGTAAAAGCTCCTCTAGAATATGCTTGCAGATGCGCTTTCTGAGCATAACGTGTTTGAAGAGAAAATCGTTGGAAAGAGTGAGCTTGTCAAGATTAGATACTTGGTTTTGCATATGTTTCCTCCTTTGATTATAGCATAAAGTCAGGTAAAAATATATAAGAGAGCAGATGAAAAAAAGGCACCCGCCGAAAGCTCGACAGGCGCCACTGGTCCGCACGACCAGGCAAGAGCTCCGCAAAATTGCGGCTACCCATGCAACTAAGGTTATTATAACATAGAAAAAGAATAAAAACAATAGTTCATAAAACAAACATTTTTATAGATAAAATCGCTCCAGGTTTTTGCCAAAAAGGCAAATGCTAAGAATATCTTCTGCTTTTTTCTATTTAACCGGATAACGATTCGTGATATACTTATTATGATTTGCAATTTTTGCTAGTGCTATGAGGATAAATTCAAAGCGTAATAAAATATTGTGATGCATGTGCTTTGAATAAATAATTTATTGAGGAGAAAGAGCTTATGATTATAAAATATGCAACTGCGGAAGATATTACCGCGATTGCCGCAGTGGAGGCAGAATGTTTTCCGCCGGCTGAGGCAGCAACGGAAAAGGAATTTATTGACAGGGTAAAATATTACGGCAATCATTTCTGGCTTATGTATGAGGCTGAAAAGCTGATTGCCTTCGTGGACGGCTTTGTGACGGATGAGTCTGATTTGACGGATGAAATGTACGAGAAGGCAACGCTGCACGATGAAAACGGCGCGTGGCAGATGATTTTCGGTGTCAATACCATTCCTGCTTATCGTAAGCATGGCTATGCCGGTGAGCTGATTCGCCGTGCGATTGAGGATGCCAAACAGCAGGGGAGAAAGGGCCTGGTGCTGACCTGCAAGGATAGGCTCGTTCATTATTATGCTAAATTCGGTTTTGCCGATGAGGGTGTGTCCGAGAAATCTACGCATGGCAATGCTGTCTGGCATCAGATGAGGCTTACATTTTAATCGGGGGAGCTTAAGGGAATGCTCTAATTTGGCTTGTACATCATGACAATATTGCTGCTGTATATCTAATGTAGAAAAGCTGTATGTCGAATAAATAAGCAGCTGCGCAAGCAAAAAGCCTGCGCAGTTTTTTGCTTGCGGCCTGTAAAGCGCTGCTAATAGCTTAGTAGGCAACGTAACGACAGACAAAATTTGTCAGAAATGTGAAGAAAATAGTTTACGCTTTTTTGTATATGTGTTACAATATTTATGTTATAGAATTATGCGACTTTTTTGGATGTGATTGATATAATGCAAAAGGAATTGATTATGCGCTGTTTGCCGACGGCTTTCTGCCATGCTTCAACAGTATTGGCGCTTCCTGACGGCAGCCTGCTGTGCTGCTGGTTCGGCGGTACGCATGAGGGCGAAAGCGATGTGGGTATCTACCTAAGCAGACGCACGGACGCAGGCTGGAGTGAGCCGAAGCTGCTGGTGAACGGGGCGGCGGCTAACTGGAATCCGGTGCTTTTTGCGGGCGCGGACGGAAGATTGCTGCTGTTTTACAAGCAGGGCCAGCAGATTGCCGACTGGCAGACGTGGCTGCTGCAGTCGACGGATAACGGCGTAACCTGGAGCGGATCGCAGAAGCTGGTGCCGGGCGATGTGAGCGGCGGGCGCGGACCTGTACGAAACAAGCCTTTGCGCTTGGCGAGCGGACGTATTCTTGCCGGTGCTTCTACCGAACACGGTCTCTGGAAGGCCTTTGCCGATATCAGCGATGATGATGGCGCAAGCTGGCATAAATCCTCTGCAGTGCAGATTGAGGGCCTGCAGTATCAGGCAGGTGAAAAAACTGCCGACAGTAATATTGCCGTCAGCCAGCAGTCCTTTTACGGACGCGGCGTAATTCAGCCGAGCCTTTGGCAGAGTGCGGACGGCAGCGTGCATATGCTGCTGCGCAGCAGTGAGGGCTTTGTCTATCGCAGCGATTCTGCGGATGACGGCGCAACCTGGTGCAGTGCCTACGCTTTGAGTCTGCCAAACAATAACAGCGGTCTTGACTTGGTGCGGACTGCCGGCGGTGTACTCTATCTGGTGTGCAATCCTGTTGCTGCCAACTGGGGCCAGCGTTCTCCCTTAAGTCTGTTCCAATCTACAAATGATGGTGCGAGCTGGCAAAAGCTGTTTGACCTGGAAACAGAGCCTGCGGAATTTTCCTATCCGGCGATTATTGCTGAAGGGGAAAATATTATTATCACTTACACCTATAAGCGTTGTAATATTGCGTGTGTAAGGCTGAGTGCGGATGAACTTGTTACCCTTTAAATTTAAAATATAAGGAGATGTAAGACAATGAAGAAAATTTTAGTTGTGCTGATGGCTATGCTGACCATGGCTGTTATGCTTACCGGCTGCGGCGGCGACAGCAAAAAAGCAGCTTATCCTGCAGACGGAGATATTTCCGTAATTATTCCTAAGGCTCCGGGCGGCGGTACCGATATCTCTGCCAGAGGCCTGATTCAGTTCATGGAAAAAGAGCTGAAGGGCAGCAAATTTGTTCCCGTAAACAAACCCGATGGCGGCGGTGTAACCGGCATGGTAGAGCTGGCTAACGCTAAACCCGACGGCCATACTCTGGGCATGGTTACCGTTGAGCTGGCTATGTTCCCGCATCAGGGCAAATGCAAAAACACCTATAAGGATTACGCAGCTATCTGCGCTCCGATTGCAGCTCCGGCAGCTTTGATTGTGCCGAAGGATGCTCCTTATAACAGTGTAGACGAATTCGTAGCCTTCGCTAAGGCAAACCCCGGCAAGGTGAAGATGGGTAACTCCGGTATCGGCGCTATCTGGCATATTGCCGCACTTTCCTTTGAAGAAGAATTCGGCGTACAATTCAAGCATGTACCGTATCCGAAAGGATCTGCTGACATTGCTGCTGCTCTGGCTGGCAAGCACATCGATGCAACCCTGGCTGACCCGTCTGTTTTCAAGAGCCAGGTAGATGCAGGCAACCTGAAGATTCTTGCTGTTATGGCTGATACCCGCAGCGTAATCTATCCTGATGTTCCGACCTTCAAAGAGCTGGGGCACAACATGACCGTTCGCGCTTGGGCAGCACTGGTTGCTCCTAAGGATACTCCGAAGGAAAAGCTGGAAGCTCTGCGCGCTGCTGCTAAAAAGGTTTGCGAATCCAAGGAGTTCAAGGATTACTTTATGAAGCAGGGTATAGACCCGACCTGCATTATCGGTGCCGATGCTGATAAGATGATGGCTGAAGACCATGCAATGTATGAAAAATTCCTGAAGAAAGCAAAATAAGAATATCGCCGTAAGGCGTAAGTGATAATACCGACGCTGTAACCCGGAAGGGTTACTGACGTCGGTATTTTTGGTTGGTTGACGTACATTATGGAAAATAGTAAAGTAAATATATTGTTTTGCAAAAAAATAAGTTTTCTGATAATGGTTCTTGACGAAATTTTATATCAGTGCTAAACTGAAATTAGTACTAAAACAAGATATGGTGCAAATGAAGTATCTTTAATAAAGCATACATTTTTTTTGATAAATGAAGTGATTTTTTACTTCTGACTATCTAGATTACAATAGAATATAATCCTAGTCTGGAGGCTTTGTCCCACGCGGATGAATGCTTTGCAGGGAAGTTTGATGAGATTTCAACGCTGTTCCGCAACTGTAAAAAAGAGTCGATGCATTATTAGGAAAAAAACTAACCTCTTACAAAGGAATGCAGAGACGATGAATTTAAGCCAGGGTACTGACAGATTGGTATTTAGTAAAGGTCTACGAGAACGGACTTTATTAATTATTGGTATTGGTTTGACTATAATAATAAATTAAGAGTCCTTTTTTGCTTGATCTTGTGCTGAACAGAAACGGATATAGCACAGCTTAAGGCAATTTAAGCTGTGTTTTTATTTTACAGCTGTTGTGTAAACATTCAGGCAGCGCTGCCGCAAAATCATTGCCGTGATGGCAGCGTCTGCATATTTTTGTTATGAAGTCACCAACTGTATTGATGAGTAGCAGTTTGCGGGGTTTTCATATATATTTGTACGGAGCTTTTCTCTGTACAAAGGAGTCGGCAGAAACAGTGGGTGTTTCTGTTCGTTCCTTGCTTTTTGATAAGGGGGAATATATCATGAAGCTAAGTCAAAAAAAGTGGAAGTCACTTATTTCAGGTGTTCTTCTCGCAGCCAGTGCATCTAGCTTTCTCATAGCACCGGTTTATGCTGCTGATTATAGCAAGCCTCTCATAGGTACGCTTAAAAAGGACAGCGAGATACTGAGTCCCGATGGTAATACCGTAACAGAAAATGACGGTAAACTTATTTATGATTTCCAAGGAAAGGACCATACCTTTACTATTACCAATAAGGATGGTATTACTGCCCGCAAAGACAGCGTTTATAATAACGTAGGCGCAGATGGCAGCTATGGCACGCTCCATATTTATCAGACAAACAACAAGAGTAATGTTTGGGCTGGTGTAAACGGTTTTACTGCAAACAAGGGCATTATTGTTGTCAACAGTAATCTGGATATCACTGCCACCTCGGAATATTCTTCTGTTGGTATTGCGGCAGCCAATAAGGGCAACCTGATTATCAACGGTAATGTAAAAATGCGTAAGGATGATGCAGAAAATCCCTGGGGCATCATTACCAAGAATGTTCATGGCAATATAGGCCCCGGCGGTGCAACCAGCATGGGTGGCGATGCCAACTATACAGGCGCCCGTTGGCAGCCTGCAGGTATTTCCGTTGACTATACCCGCGGTGATGTCACTGTCAACGGTAATGTGGATCTTGCTGTACGCGGTACAGCTGTAAGAACTGATGTTTATCAGGCTGACGGTGATGTACCGGCTTATGATTTGGGAACTATTTCTTTGCTGGGTAATTCTATCCGTATCGACACACCGTACAGAGAAGAAAACTTTGTTGAAGGCTTCGGCAAATTTATCGAACCGTATTATGCTCTGGCAAGCTACGGCGGCACGATTAACGTAAATGTAAAGAATCAGGAAGCACAAAACGGCAAGGTAGAAATGGTCGGCAACGTGCTGGCAATGAAGTCCTCTGATGAGGCCGGAAAGGCTATGGTTTATCAAAACGGTCGCCTTAACATCGGCCTGACCACGCAGGATTCCTCCTGGAAGGGTGTAATTGACAATGCCGGTACTGCAAAAGCCGGTGAAGTAAATCTGTGGCTGCAGAACGGCGCGCAATGGATTTATGAAAATACTTCCCGTAAGGATGGCCTTGATGCAAGCAATCTTCCCGATTACAGCAGGCCGTACTATGAAAAATATGATGGCATTTCTCATCTGAGCAGCCTTGTAGGCGGTAAGGATAAAAAATCTGCCGGTATTATTAAGATAAATGACAGCGATCCTATCCATATTGCTAATGCCGAAGGCGTCACCAAGGTATGGTATGAGCATGATGATGCTACGCCGGGCACCATTATCGGCGGTGATGTTAAGGTTCTTAATGCTAAGACCGGTACCGAGATGATGCTTTATACTGGCAACAACGGTATTACCAAGGGCTTTGCCGAAGGTGATACAGCTGCAGAGAAAAATAATGTCAGCGAAGTATTGAATTCTCTGGCACACAAGCTGTGGTATATGGCAGGCGACAGCAACCTTACAGGCAGCGTATCCATTGCTGAAGGCCTGACAGCTTCCTCTGTAACTATGAAGACCGGCAACATTACCTTTGCCGAGGGTGGACAGGGCTTCTATGACTATACTCCTGAGAAGGACGATAAGACATATGCAACCGGCCCGATTGTAAAATCCGAAAATATCGGTGAAACACGCGAAAGCGATATCAACGGAGTAGTTTCCGTTAATGTTACCGAAGCTCAGAATGGGGTGTCCGGTAATGCTCCCAGTGCTATGTATGCAGCAGGCGAGGCAGAAGGTCCGCTTGTTGTTGATTTACAGGGACACACCTTGAAGCTCAATGCCAACAATCAAACTGCTAATTATGTGTCTACGGTTTACGTTGATGAAAACAAGAGCATGGAGATTAAGGATTCCAAGGGCAATGGTGTGCTGAAGGTTTCTGCCGGACTTGGTGCTGATGGCAATGCTGATACTAAGGCTAAGTATGTCTATGGCATTCGTGTAGGCGAGGGCGGCAACCTTACTGCAAATACCGATGTTGAGATAGACGGAGTTAAATCTAGTGCTACTCAGCGTGCTTATGGTGTATATGTAAGTACCAAAGGCAATGTTGTATTTGAAAAAGACCTGACCATCAAGAATGTTCAGACTGGCAACAAGGTTGGACCGAACACTGCCGGTATTTATGCAGACAGTTCTTCAAGTGCAGATGCGCCTATTAATATAACTGTTAAAGGCAATCTTAATATTGAAAACGTATTGGGCAGTGCAATCCGTGCATTGAATACTTCAACTGTATCTACTGCAGGTGCAACTATTAAAGCTGCGGATATGTCTAACGGTACGGATTATAGCCAATATTATGCTTTGCAGGCCAACAAGGGTACCATTAACCTGAATACAGGAGAAGGCATTACTGCCGGAATTCTGGACGTTACCGGTGACATGAAGGTAACTGACAATAAAGCTTCTGTTATCAATGTCAACATGACCAAGGGCTCTCAATGGACAGGCGCGGTAAGCAATATTCCAAGCAGCACTTATAATGCACCGGCCGGACAGTTCAATCTGACAATGGCAGAGGGCTCTGTATGGAATCATGAAACCGGTCGTTCGGTAGATACGCTGAAGACAACTTTTGCCGGCAGCAATGTTTCTAAGCTGGATGGCTCCGGTGTAATCTATCAGAATTCCGACAAGGGTATCACCGTTTATGATTACAGAGGTGATACAACAGTAGTATACGGACATGATGCAGAAAATCCGCTGAATATTACTGGCGGTAACTTCACTGTCAAGACAGCAGCTGACGGCTCGAAGATTACTTTGGTAACCGATAGCCAAGGAATTAATGCCGGCTTTGAAGCTAATGATACTGCAGCAGAAAAGAATAATGTTAAGGAAGTACTGAACAAGCTGGCCAATAAGCTGTTCTACACAGGTTACAAGGATGCAAATCTGGCCGGCGTAGTGAAGATTGCCGATGGTCTGACAGCGTCTAGTGTAAGTGCTATTGTAAAAGCCTCCGGCGATATCACTTTCTCTGACGGAAGCAATGGAACGAAAAAAGCAGGCCAGGGCTTCTATGACTATACTCCGGAAGAAGATAAGCCTGATTACAAGACAGGCGCTATCACTAAATCGGAAAATATCAGCCTGAATCGAGAGGTAGACGATAAGGGTGTTGCACATATTAATGTAACTGAATCGAATGCCGGTAATAATAAATTTGCCAGCGCAATTTATGCAGGTGAGGAAACATCTCCGTCTAAACCGATGACTGTAAATATGTCCGGTAAAGGTCTGGCTTTGAATGTTGCACAAACCGGCGGACAGGCAGCGGCTATTTACGCAGGCGCTAATACTTATATCAAGGTTATAAATCCGTCTGCAGAGCAAAAGCTTTCTATTACAGCTAATAATACGGATACCAGAGGCTCTCATGGCGTTTACGCTGACGGTAATGCACATCTGAATATTTCCGGTCCGGTAGAAATTACCGATATTGTTACGAAGGGTGATTCCGCAACCGGTATTAATATCCAGGGGCAGAAGAGCGAGATTAATATTGATGGCCCGCTGACAATCAGCAATGTCAAGGGCATTAGAGAACGTGGCGCAGGCATGAATGCTTCCGGTATTCAGGTAACAGGTGACACTTCCACTGTAACTGTCAGTGGTCCGGTAGATATTTCCGGTGTACGCGGCAGCGGCATCAGACTGACCGGTAAGGATACCAAGGTGTCTGTCGGCGGCGGCACTATTACTGCAGCCGAAGACAGTGATAAATCGCATAATTTCTATGCAGTCCGCGTAGATAAAGGCACGCTGGACATCAACATGAAGGACGGCGCTGCAGGCGATACAACCACTAAGATTACCGGTGATATGTACGCAACCGGCCAATATGGCAAGAAGGTTGTGGAATACACTGGTGGCGAGCTGATTAACTGGAATGATGCAGGCATTCTCAATGTTGCTTTGAACGATAAGGATTCCTTCTGGAAGGGTGTTGCAGCCTATGATATGTATAATTCCGACTATGGCAGCGGCGGCAATACTACGCATGATATCGGCCAGTTCAACCTGTATCTGCAAAACGGTGCAGCCTGGACCAACGAACAGCAATCGCATGTGACAACTACGACCATAGCGTCCAAAAATCCTGTATGGGCAGGCAGCACGTTGGCGACTTTGCATGGCGGCAAGGATGCAGATAACGCAGGTCTGATTTACCAAAAGGATAACAATCCTATTTCTGTTGTAAATTATAGCGGGCATACCACTGTATTCTATAATCATGATGCTGCTGATCCGAGCAAGATTATTGGTGGCAGCTTCAATATTACCAATGCAGCAGAAGGTTCTGCTATCACCTTTATCACAGATAATAAGGGCATTACCTCCGGCTTTGCAGATGGCGATTCCGGCGATGCTAAGGATAAAGTAGCCAACGTACTGAACAACCTGGCAGGCAAGCTGTTCTACAAGAATTATACTGATGGTCATCTGGCCGGCGTAGTGAAGATTGCCGATGGTCTGACAGCTTCTTCCGCAGCACTGAAGACCGGCGATATTTCCTTCTCTACCGAAGAAACAGGTACTTTTACACCTGGCCAGGGCTACTATGATTATAAGACTAGCAAGCCAGGCAGCCAGATAGCCAAAGAATTTACTACGGCAATTACCGGCGACGCAGCTGCTGATAAGGTTTACATAGAAAAAGGCGTACTGAAGGACGATGGTACCTATGTATTTACTGCAGGCAGCACAACCATAACACCTGAAAAGCATCTGATTGCCGGTGGTGCATGGCTCCCGCAGATTAGCGCTGCTATTTCCGGCTCCGACGAAAACCATAATGTTACCATTGATATGAACGGCAACAAGCTGACTGTAGATACAACAACCGATACGCATACAACCGGTATCGCAGCTGTCGGTAAGGGTGCAGTAAATATCAATAATGCCGGTGCAATGGCTATTAATGCTACAAGCACTACGAACGGGCAGACAGGTGCGCTGTTCGTTAATGCCGGAGGTACGATTAATATTCACAATGCCGGTGCTGATAATGTACTTACCTTGCGTGCTAGCAGCGCTGCTCCGGCAAATGCTGCAGTTATCAAGAGCATGAACGGTGTAAGCGGCGTTATGTCTGCTATTACTGTTGACGGTCTTGTTGATATTTTGGCTGATAAGAGCAATGCTTCCGGTGCCAACGAAGCAATCAGTGCAGTTGCTTCCAAGGTTGAGATTGGCGGTGGCGTCATCAAGGCTATTAATGGGGCTGAATATGCTATCAGTGCCTATGGCGAATTCGCTTCCAAGAACCGTGGACAGGTTAATGTGAATGTTAAGAAGGATGCCGAAGGCGCTATCATTGGTGCAGGCAACAATAATGTACAGATGGAAGGCAATGTAAATCTCGGCGGCGGCATGGATAGTGCCGGTGCAAGTGCAGATGTAAGCATTGGTCTGAATACTAAGGAATCCTTCTGGAAGGGTGATGTAAGCAATACTAACGGCAGCAGTGCAGGTATTGTTAACCTTTATATGGGCAACGGTGCATCCTGGACCGGCAATAACCTTTCCGGCAACACTGTAAACGCTAATCTGGATAATGCAACCTGGACCGGCTACAGCAACGGCAATGCTATGCACCTGAAGCTGGATAACTCTATCTGGCATGTAAATGGTGCCAGCAAGCTTGCTTCCTTCTCCGGTAATAATGGCAGCATTATTGTGGCAAACAATGCAGGCAACATCAGTGTAGCTGATTACAGCGGCAATACCAATGTTATTTATAACCATGATGCTGATAATCCGACGAATATTCTCGGTGGAAGCTTTACCATCGGTAAGGCTGATAACGGCTCCAATATTACGCTTATCACTGATAATAAGGGTATCACCAAAGGCTTTAACGCCTATGATAAGGCTGAAGACCAGAATACCGTTAATGAAGTTCTTAACAAGCTGGCACAGAAGCTCTTCTACACCGCTAATGATGGCAAGCTGGCAGGTACTGTCAAGATTGCTTCCGGCCTGACCGCTTCTTCCGCAGCTTTGAAGACCGGCGATGTCAGCTTCTCCACCGATGCAACCGGCACCAAGACACCTGGTCAGGGCTTCTATGAATATACCGAAATGGACGATTCTGTTATTACTGATCCAATCACCGGCAATCTTGATAAAAAGTATGTAAGTCTGGGAATTGAAACCGAAAAAGGAATTTACAACTTCACTAAGGATACAGTTATTAATGTAACCAAGGGTGATTACAGCTCCAACCTGAGTGCTATTGAATCCAGCGGCGGACCGATTACGATTAATGCCGACGGACACAGTTTGGACGTAGCCTACCATGTTCTTAAGGGCAGCAATGTTGCACGTGCGGTAGCTACCGGCCTCAGCTATGGAAAGTCCAAAGACATTACTATTAAGGCTAAGAGTCTGAAGCTCAGCACTGATACCACCGGCTTCAGGGCCCAGGGTGTTTATGCAACCGGCGGTAAGATTACCATTGACGCAGACACCACTATTTCTACCTCTGCCCAGACAGAAAGCAATGGCATTTACAGTGGCAGCGGCGGAACTGTTACCATGAACGGTAATCTGGATATTCAAAAGGATAGCAAGGCAGCTAATTACATTGCGCTGAATTCTGACGATAATGGTATTATCAACGTCAATGTTAAGGATGGCAAGGCAGGCGCAGGCATTGTCAAGATTGATGGCGATGTCTTCACCAAGTCTGCAGAAACCTATGATTATTGGGAGGATGAAACAACTTCTACCTCTTCTACCGTTAATCTGGCATTGCAGGGCAAAGACAGCAGCTGGAACGGCCGCAGCCTCTACGAAGTTACTTCCGGTGATGATTCCACCAGCTATGGCACATTTAACCTTTGGCTGGCAGATGGTGCAACCTGGACAAACGAGAAGAACGGCAAAGAGGTTCCGAGCGGCTTTACCGGCAGCCATGTAACCAACTTTACCGGCGGTGCTGATGCAGCACATGCAGGCAACATCTTCCAAAAGGACAGCAAGAATCTGACTGTTGACAACTACAGCGGCAACATCAATATCTACTATGCACACAACGGAAACGGCGAAGCAGCTGATAACTATGCAGCAGGCGACACCATTATCAAGCATGCGGCAGAAGGCTCTGTAGTATCCCTGGTTACCGACAACAGCGGTATTGCAATGGATAACGAATACAGCGTAGCTAACGTGCTGAACACCTTGGCAGGCAAGCTTACCTACAGCAATTTCGTAAACGGCGAAAATAACCTGACAGGTTATGTGAAGATTGCCGACGGCCTGACCGCAAGCAGCAAGGCTATGCAGACCGGCGATATCTCCTTCAGCAGCAAGGACGGCAAGGGCAGCTTAAAGGATGGCTCCATTGCTCCGGGTCTCACCTATCCCGATACCCAGACTCCTGAGAGCAGCAAGCTAAACAGCGGTATTACCGGCGATGCTAAGACTGACTATGAATACAAAAAAGACGGCATTCTGAAGGAAGACGGCTCCTATGTATTCACTCAGGATCCGACCGTTATCGAGGTTAAAGAAGGCGCGGCAGTAAATGCAACTGCTAAAGACATCGTAATCGACACCACCAAGGCTAAGCTCGAGCTGAAGGGTGAAACCGGTATCAACGCTGAAAACGGCAACGTAACCCTGAACGGCAGCACTGTTATCAGCGGCACCGATGCGGCAATCAACGCAGGTGAAAACGCTAACGTAAATGTTAACGGCAACAACAGCGCACTGACCATCAACGGCAGCATTAATGCTGACGGCGGCAACATTACCGTAGACAGCGGCAAAGCAAGCAGCACTATCAAAGGTGATGTTAATGCAGCAAACGGCGGCAGCGTAGTAATCAACCTGACCGAAAAGAATTCCGAAATGACCGGCGGCTACAATGTTGATGGCAACAGCAGCATTGCACTGAGCCTGGCAAACGGTGCAACCTGGAACCTGACCGACGGCGAGGAAGCTGCAGGCATGTCCTTGCTGAGAATTGCAAAAGCTCCGGCTGCAGCTCCTGCAAAAGGGTTGACCATTAATGGCGGTAAAACCGAAGCTGAAACCGGTTACCTGAACATGACTAAGAGAAGCAAGGCTCTCCAAATTGCTGATTACAGCGGTTGGGAAACCATTATCTATAATCACGATAATAAAGGCAGCGAAGCACAAGACTTCAAATCCGGCAATACTGTTATCAGTAATGCTAAAGAATGCTCTGGTGTAATTCTGTTCACCGACAGCAATAATATCAATATTAACAGTCAGGCTGAGGTTGAAGCAGTATTGAAAGTATTGGCAGAAAAGGTTCAGTATACCGACCATGCAGCAAATGGCGCTAACCTGAAGGGTAAGGTAAGAATTGCCGAAGGTTTGACTTCTGCCGGCAAGACAGGTGCCATGAAGTGGGATGAAACAACCGGTATAGGCAAATTTGATCCCAGCAGCATAAAATGGGGCGAAATTTACAACGGCGACTATGAAACCCTGGTAATGAAGGGCGTAAGAAGCGCTGCAACCACCTCCATGCACAGCTGGCGTGACAACATGCAGGACACCTACATCGGTGCGGACCTGGCAGATGCAGACGGCATCTTCGCTAAGGCACTGGGCGGCAAGACAAGCTCCGATGTTAAGGGTGTTAAAGATGACAACACCTACCGCGGAGTACAGGTTGGTTATGACAAAGCTCTGGCAAACAGCTGGCATGCAGGTGTAGCCTTTGATTACCGTGACGGCGATTCCAACTACCTGCTGGGCGGCAAGGGCGATAACCAGCTCTACAGCTTGGGCGTATACGGCGTGAAGAGCTTTGATGACCAGTCCTATCTGCGTGTAGCAGCTAAAGCAGGCCGTGTTGAAAACGAATACGACGTTTACAACGAAATCCGCACTCTGAAGCTGCATGGCGATTACAAAGCCAACGCATATGGCCTGACCATGGAATATGGCAAGACCTTCGGCACTGAGGCAAGCTACTTCACCCAGAAGGCACAGCTGACCTGGTCTCAGGTAGGCGCTAAGGACTACACTGCGCATACTCCGAACGACAGCATGAGAATTGACCAGGACGCATACAGCAGCCTGGTAGCACGCTTCGGTGTGGAAGCAGGCGCTAAGAGCGAAAAAGGCCGCGTATACGTTGGCCTGTATGGTGCACATGAATTCAACGGCGACATCAGCGCAAGCTATTTCGCTAAGGACGGCGGCACCAAGCACACCAGCTTTGACGGCAAGGATACCTGGATGGAGATGAGCATTGGCGGCAGCTATGACCTGAGCGACAACTGCCATATCTATGCAGACTTTGCTAAGGACTTTGGCGGAGACTTCGAGCGTAAGTGGAAGGCAAGTGCCGGTCTGCGCTTCGAGTTCTAATCTTTTAACAGATTATTTCCCCTTCTTTTATAAACCGGCTGCGGCGCTTCACGACAGCGCCGCGGCAAAAGTAAAAATCATCAGAAAAGCGAAGCAGTTATCCGTTGTAAGGCGGATGGCTGCTTTGCTTTTAAATATAATTAATAGAAGCAGTTTACAGATAATTTGCTTGATGTGTTACTGCGAGTTGATGTTTATGGCGTTATGCTTCTTGCAGTGATTTAATTTACAATATCTTCAAATTTCACTTGACGCAATAGATTGATTATGGTAAACTCTATATGATAAAAAATACCAATAACAGAAAAATGTAAGTAATACACCCCTGAGAAAAAACATTCTTTACAAAAGGAAAAAATTACTACTGCTTTGTTATTAAATTATATAATTATAGACGATCAGGTGAGGATATTTTGCCGGATATCTTCTTAACAGGGAAGTCTGATGTGATTTCGACGCTGTTCCGCAACTGTGAAAGAGAGCTGCTTTGTCGTTAAGCTGTTGCTTAAACCTCTTACCAAGGGATAAAGTGGCAATGATCTTAAGCCAGGGTACTGACTGATTGTACATATTAAGGGTCTACGAGATTAGACACACTTAATGAGAGGGAATTTTTGGGCATTTTGATTGCAAAATTTTCCTTTCGTTATTAGTGTGTGCTAATCTTTTTTGGTAGATTGTATAATCAACTTGAACAAAAAATAAAATAAAAAATCCACAGTGGAC
>ENA-ORRL01001720-ORRL01001720.1-human-gut-metagenome-genome-assembly--contig:-NODE-1720-length-15293-cov-22.530385_pt1 | contig 15293 bp, 15 predicted proteins | sample MGYA00242175_ERZ509134 | MGnify/ENA primary metagenome ERZ509134 (study PRJEB26280, sample SAMEA2338660) | human gut metagenome | biome: human gut; feature: human-associated habitat; material: faeces... | reverse complement strand
CAGACAGCCGCGGCGGTCTCTCTATTATGGGGAGCTGTCCGACAGCCCGCCCTTAGTACATCAGGTTCTTCTCGGTCTGGGGGTCAAACAGGTGGACCAGCTCAGGGCGGAAGGTGAAGTGAATGTCGGTGCCGTAGGGGATGCCGCTGCGGTGCTCGGCGGGCAGCTCCACCGTGGGGGTGCGCAGCACCACGTCCCGGCCCACGGCATTGACATGGAGGTACACCTCGCTGCCCATCATCTCGGACACGTCCACCTTGCTGGCGATGGTGTGGCTGCCGGGGGTGGTGGCGAAGGAGATGTGCTCGGGGCGGATGCCCACCACCACGGCCTGATTGCCCGCTCCCCGCTGGGACAGGCGCTCCTGGGCCTCGTCGGCCAGGACGATGGCGGCCTCGCCCACCTGGATCTGGTACTTGCCGTCCTTCTTGGACAGCTGGCCGTCAAAGAAGTTCATCTGGGGGGAGCCGATGAAGCCGGCCACGAACAGGTTGGCGGGCTGGTCAAAGACCTCCTGGGGGGTGCCGATCTGCTGAATGAAGCCGTCCTTCATGATGACGATGCGGTCGCCCAGGGTCATGGCCTCGGTCTGGTCGTGGGTGACGTAGACGAAGGTGGTGTCGATGCGCTGTCTGAGCTTGATGATCTCGGCGCGCATCTGGTTGCGCAGCTTGGCGTCCAGGTTGGACAGCGGCTCGTCCATCAAAAAGACCTTCGGGCTTCTGACGATGGCGCGGCCGATGGCCACGCGCTGGCGCTGGCCGCCGGACAGGGCCTTGGGCTTGCGGTCCAGATACTGGGTGATGTCCAGGATCTCTGCCGCCTGACGGACCCGCTGGTCGATCTCGTCCTTGGGCAGCTTTTTCAGCTTCAGGGAGAAGGCCATGTTCTCGTACACGGTCATGTGGGGATACAGGGCGTAGCTCTGGAACACCATGGCGATGTCCCGGTCCTTGGGCTCCACGTCGTTCATCAGCTTGCCGCCGATGGTCAGCTCGCCGCCGGAGATGTCCTCCAGGCCCGCGATCATCCGCAGCGTGGTGGACTTGCCGCAGCCGGAGGGACCCACCAGCACGATGAACTCCTTGTCCGCAATGTGCAGGTTGAAGTCCTGCACCGCCACCACGCCCTCGTCGGTGATCTGAAGACTGGTCTTTTTCTCGGGTTCGCCCTTCTTGGCCTTTTTCTTCTTTTCGGTGTTGGGATACACCTTCTTGAGGTTTTTCAGAATGACCTCTGCCATATGCACAGACTGTAACCGTTCTGCCTCCGCAGGGAACGGTCTCGCGCCCGGCAAAGCCGCAGCGCCTTACGGCAGGTCTCCACACTGCCGCACCGCCAGTCTCAGCGGGACCTTGTTCCTCCTTTGTTTTTCCGGCAGGGGGCCAAAAAGTGGAGTGGCCGCCGCCGGTTGGAATAGGATACGATTATTTTACCACCTCTTGCCGCCCTTTGGCAACCGCCTTTGGGCAAAATTTTCCGCATTTCGCTGCCTTTATAGGAAAACTCCGCGAAAAACGCCGTCATCGCCCGTTCTTTTTTCTGTTATAAGCAGAAATTATTGTATTTTTCAGATGTTATCTATTGTAAAAGGATGCGAATTATGTTAAATTACTGTGTGTTTGTTGGCGCACATATTATAGATAAAGTGTTCTTCGTGCAAGGACAGGCAAATTGTTTTAAAGGAGCGGGATAACATGCACAAAGCGTTCAAAGCCTGCACCGCTGTTCTGCTGGCTCTGGTTATGACGGTCAGCCTGGTCAGCGGCGCACTGGCAGTCGCCGTCCGCAATGATGACGACACCATCAGCTACGAGCCCCTGGAGCAGGGTGTTTACTCCAAGGGCGGCTACACCATCGACAAGGTCTCCCACCCCACGCTGGGCGCCGGAGAGGTGGACGGCATTCTGACCGGCGATCTGCAGGACCGGGGCCAGAGCTACTCCTGGTCCATGGCTGAGGCCGGTGACTACGTTTACATCGGCACCTGCTATAACTCCACCTACTACATCTATCACAACAACGTCAAGACGTCCCTGGACGCCATGAAGAAGGAGGGCAAGCTGGACCAGAACGTGGACACCAGCCGGGCCGCGGCAGATTTTGTGAAGGTCATGTTCGGCACGGACACCTTCGACGAAACTCCCATGTCCCAGTGGACCCCCGTGATCATGGCTGTGAACCGCTACACCGGCGAGGCCCAGGTGATCTTCCGGGAGCGGGACATCCTGAAGGATTACCCCGACATCTTCCCCGGCTATCCCCCCTATCTGAAGGGCGTGAACTATCTGGCCGGCTATCGCATGGCCTTTGAATTCAAGGGCAAAATCTATTTCGCAGGTATGGGCAGCCCCACGGCCACCCTCATCGAGGTGGACCCCGAGACCAACGAGTGCTCCATCGCCTATCACAACATCAACTACACCCAGGGCGTGTCCAACGGCGTTCACGGCCTGCTGGTGTTTGACGACGAGATCTATATGTGCCTGGCCACGGACAACTACGACGGCAAGGGTACCCCCGGCGGCATCATCGTGGCCAGCTCCGATCCCACCGCGGGTCTGAGCTCCTGGCGGCGTGTGGCAGATCAGGACGACTTTGACGGCCTGCCCGCCGTTATGAAGACCGACGGCCTCAACGGCGGCGGTATCTGGGACATCATCGAGTATAACGGCTCCATGTACGTCACCGTGGTCACCGACAAGTCCATCGACGGCCACATCAACAAGCAGGGCTTCGCCATGTATCGCGGCGACAAGCACGAGGACGGCAGCTTCACCTGGACCCAGGTCATCGGTGACCACGGCACCAGCGGCTACGACTTCGGCCTGGGCATCAACTACTCCATGAGCTGCAACATGTGGGTGTACAACGGCTATCTGTACCTGGGCACCTACAACGATCCCATGCTGGACCTGGCGGAGATCCCCGCCTCCGGCAACTTCGAGCTGCTGTACAACGATCTGGACCACTCCATCTATCTGTACCGCATGGACGCCGACGGCAACTTCCAGCAGGTGGCCGGTAAGGACGACAACCCCTATTTCCCCGACGGCCCCATCGGCAACCTGGGCGCAGGTCTGGGCAACAACTCCAACCAGTATATCTGGCGCTACGGCGAGCACAACGGTGAGCTGTACATCGGCACCTATGACACCTCCACTCTGACCTATCATTTCACCCAGATCACCGACGGTCAGGTGGCCAATATGGACTATGCCGACATCAGCGGCCGGGCCGATATGCTGAAGGACGCCGTGCTGGAGGTTCTGCAGCAGCACGACAACAAGTATCTGACCTGGTTCCTGGACAAGGTCCTGTTTACCAAGTATACCGCCCATCTGTATCAGATGCTGGCAGGCTTTGCCACGGATATGTCCGCCGACAAGAATCCCGTGCCCGGCTACCGGAACATGCTGGAGGAGTATGAGGCCTTCAAGCAGAAGGTGTTCGACCTGCTGGGCGTGAAGCTGGACAGCGCAGACTTTGCCCAGGAATACGCCCAGGTCACCGGCGTGGCTATGTGCAGCGCCGACACCCAGGGCCTGAAGGATGACCTGCAAAGCGCCGTGAAGGCCATCTTTGCCGCCCTGGACAAGGCCGTGTATGACGACACGATCCACAACTTCGTATATTACTTCGGCTGCAACTACTATGCCCAGCAGAGCGAGAACGGCTTTGACCTGCTGGTGTCCAAGGACGGCGTGAATTTCGACGCCATCACCCGGGACGGCTTCGGCGACGGCTCCAACCACGGCCTGCGCACCATCTGCTCCACCGAGAACGGCGTGTATATGGGCACCGCCAATCCCTTCTACGGCACCCAGCTGTGGCGCATGTACAGCGCCGAGGACAAGCCCCTGGTGAAGGAGCATACGCATCAGTGGTCCGATACCTGGTCCTCCGACGGCGAGAATCACTGGCATGACTGCCTGGCCGACGGCTGCACCGTCACCGACAACAGCCAGAAGGACGGCTTCGGCGCCCACGATTATGTGAACGGCGTGTTCTCTGTCTGCGGCCAGAAGCAGGATACCGGCGGCAGCGGCTCCGGCGGTGACGCCGGAGGAAGCGGCCAGCCCAGTCAGCCCGGTCAGCCCGGTCAGCCCGGTCAGCCCGGTCAGGGCGGCGACTCCGGCAATACCGGCAATACCGGCAATACCGGCAACAACGGCAACACCGGCAACAACGGCAATACCGGCAATACCGGCAATACCGGCAACAACGGCAATACCTGCAACAACGGTCCCAAGACCGGTGACAAGGGTGCGGCTCTGTGGTTCGCCCTGGCGGGTCTGTGCGGCTGCGGCCTGGTGGCCATGGCGGTTACTCCTCGTTATAAGGGCAAGCGCGTTGCCTAACCCAATTTTCTAATAAGCAAAGCCCCCGGTGTACGGCACCGGGGGCTTTGCGCTTGTCAAAAAGGATTTTTGACAAGCGCAAAAGCATTTTCAGGGCTTTTATAAAAGTTCTGAAAATGCGGGCGCGATGCGCCGAGGGTTTTGCTTGTTTCAGCTAATTCTTCTTGACAGGTGCAAAAAGTCATCCATGGTAGGCAAAGTATTACACATTTTTCGTCCAAGTGCTTGATTCTTATCCCTATATCTGGTATGATGTGCTATAATACACGAATGGAGGACAGCGCATGCACGGTTTTTGGCGGGCCGCTCTGTACGCGGCGGCCTTGGGCGTTCTGGCCCACCCGGTGGGACAGGCCCTGCCCCGCCGCTGGTTTGACCCCCATCAGGCCCCCTACCGGTGCCGGGATTGGGAAAAGGGCGGACGGGTATATAACAAGCTGCACATCCGACGCTGGAAGGACCGTCTGCCGGACATGAGCCGCCTGATGCCGGACATGGTGAAAAAGAAGCTGTCGGCGGCGGACCCCATGTCCCTGGTACAGGAGACCTGCGTGGCCGAGTGCGTCCACTGCTGGCTCATCGTTCTGTCTGTGGGCATGCTATTTTTGTGGAAAAGCGTGTGGTCCTGGCTGCTGTGGCTGGTGTACAACCTGCTGGGCAACGTGAGCTTTATCCTGATCCAACGCTATAACCGCCCCCGCCTGCTTCGACTGGCGGAGAAGGAGACAAAGAAGAATCTATGAAAATTGCTATTCTCTCCTGCAACACCGGCGGCGGACACAACGCCGCTGCCGCCGCCCTGGCGGAGGAGCTGGCCGCCCGGGGCCACGAGAGCAAAACCTACAACACCCTGGATTTTCTGCCCAAGGGCGCTGCGGACCTTATCAGCCGGGGCCACGATTTCGCCTATCGCTACACCCCCAAGCTGTACGGCGCCGGCTACCGCCGGGAGGAAAAGCGCCCCTCTCCCCTGCTGTATGAAAACAGCATCCGGGGCATTGGCCCCCTGTATGAGGCGCTGATGGATCTGGGAGCCGACGCGGCCATCTGCGTCCATGTGTTTCCGGCCATGATGATGACGGAGCTGCGGTGCAGCTACGGTCTGCGGATGCCCGCCTGGTTCGTGGCTACTGACTTCACCTGCTCCCCCGGCGTGGGTGAGCTGCAATTGGATGGCATCTGCATCCCCCATCCGGCGCTGACGCCGGAGTTTGAGGCGGCCGGTCTGCCGCGGGAGCGCATTTACGCTACGGGTATCCCCATCCGGCGGCAGTTCTGCCGTATGCCGGACCGGGCCGCCGCCCGGCGGCAGCTGAGTCTGGACAATTGCCGCCACGTGTTCACCCTGGCCTGCGGCAGCATGGGGGCAGGCCCCCTGCGCTCCACCGCCGCCTGCATTGCCGGGCTGTTGGGCCACGACGACATGCTGGTGGCCGTGTGCGGCAGCAACCAGCGGATGCATCGCCAGATGATCGACGACTTCGTGGACAATCCCCGGGTCCGGGTCCTGGGCTTTACGGACCAGATGTGCGCCTATATGCAGGCGTCGGACCTGCTGATCTCCAAGGCCGGGGGCCTTACCACCGCCGAGGCGGTGGCCTCCCGGACGCCGCTGCTGTATCTCAATGCCGTCCCCGGCTGCGAAAGCCGCAATATTGGCTTTATGACGGGCCGTGGATATGCTCTGGCGGTGGAAAACGACGAGGAGCTGACGCCCCTGCTGTCCGGCGTGATTTCCGGGGCCATTGACCCCACGGCCATGCTGCGCCGCCGGGAGGAACAGTTCCCCCAGAATGCCGCCGCTGCCATCTGCGACCTGGCCTGCGACCAGGGCGTGACCATGTAATCGAAAAAAGAAATGCCGCCCCCAGGCGGCGTGCGCTTGTCAAAAAGGGCGACGCCCTTTTTGACAAGCGCAATTTTTATATGGGGACGCTTATAAGGATGGAGTTTTCCTCAACACCGTCAGCATCCAGGAGCGACAGCTCCAGAAAATTGTTGTAATACAGATCATCCGAGGGCAGCGGGAAGGTCAGCTGCCACTGGCCCTCTCCCAGGTATTCCGCTTCGGAGGGCGGCTCAGGCTCCACGGAATAGTACCCTGCGCACTGCTCAAAGCCGTACAGCTGGAGCTGGTCCAGCATCACCTGGTCTGCGGGCAGGTCTATGTACAGCAGCACCGTCAGCTGACCGTCGGCGTATTCATAGTCCAGCAGGCCCACTTGTCCGCCCTGCCAGGGGACCCCCACCCAGCTATCGGAGGGCACGGCAGGGGCCTCGCTGGCGTCATGGGCCGGATAGGACGGGGTGTCCGGCTCCCGGGAGCCGCCCCAATGGAGCTGGACGCTGGATGCAAAGGACGCGATGATGCCCAAAACCACGAACAGCATAAACACCAGCAGGACCCGCTGGCCGGACGTCAGGCTGAAGGACCTGTGGGCCGGTTTTTTGCGGGCCTCGTCCTCGAAGCAGACCTTCTTCTCGTGGCACTCCTTCTTCTCGAAGCACACCTTGCCCCCACGGGGGACGGAACGGCGCTCCTGCCCCGTCAGGTGATGCACCGTGCCGTCGGCGTCTACCCGCTCCCGCCGGGGCGGGCGGTTATACGCGCCGCAGGACGGGCAGCAGCCGTTTTTCTCGTAATCGTATATTTTCCCGCAGGCTTTGCACTGAACCATTGCCATACTGTTTTCCTCCTTATTCCCGCTCAAAGCTCACATAGCGGGTGCCCTGGAACGTCAGCCGTCCCCGGTCGCCCTCGGCCAGCATGCCGTATTCCGGTCCCGTCATCTGAAGCTCCATCCGGTCGCCGCTTTCCACCTGGAAGGTGACATAGTACCAGGAGGAGGTGGTGGACGTATGGTCTCCGCTGTGGTGATGGGAAATATTCTGCCGCTTGGTCACCACCCGGGCCTCCACCGTCAGCCGGGGAGAATGGTTGTTTTTGTTCCACTGGGACAGGCCCCGAAACAGCGTTACCAGGATCATCACCGCGATCACGCCGAAGATCAGGAAAAAGACGATCTCAAACCCGCCGCCGAAGAAAAAGCTGTCCATCATGCCGCATGCCTCCCTTTCCGGGGGGGAATGCCCCCGTTTATGTGGTCCTATTGTACGCCCCGCCGGGCGGAAATGCCACCAACCTCAGGTTGCGCCGGGAAAAATTTCCGGAAAGCGGCAGGAAACCCCAGGTTGCGTGGTATTTTTATCCAGTATAGCATACGCGCCGGACTCTTGGCAAGCCAAAAGCCCGGCGTGGGAGTTATTCATCGGTTTTCAGGAGGTCCCGCAGCGTCACACTGTCCAGATAGTCGCCCATGATCTGCCCCAGCCGGTTCCACACCGGCAGGGTCCGGCACTGGGCCGCCCGGTCACAGGGGTGAGCCCCCTCCTCCAGACAGGCCACAGGAGCCAGGGACCCCTCCGTCAGACGCAGGATCTCCCCCAGGGGATACTCCTCCGGCTTTCTGGTCAGGCGGTAGCCGCCGCCCTTACCGGTGACGCCGCTTACCAGCCCGGCCCGGCTCAGCAGAGACATGACCTGCCCGGCATACTTGTCCGACAGCTCCTGCCGCCGGGCCACATCACGCATGGAGACGTATCCGTCGCCGCCGTGCTCCGCCAGGTCCACCATCACCCGCAGGGCGTATCGTCCCTTGCTGGATATGACCATATCACACCATCCGGCAGCTTTCGCAGCTGCCGCAATCCTCCGGGAACTTGCTGCGGTCATACGCGATGCCGTTGCGGTCGTAGTAGTCCTTGACGGCAGACTTGATGGACTCCTCTGCCAGGACGGAGCAGTGCAGCTTGTGAGCAGGCAGGCCCCCCAGGGCATCCACCACCTGGCGGTTGGTGACGGCCAGGGCCTCGTCCACGGTCTTGCCCTTGATCATCTCCGTGGCCATGGAGGACGAGGCAATGGCGCTGCCGCAGCCGAAGGTCTCGAACTTCACGTCCTGGATGACGTTATCCTTGATTTTCAGGTACATCTTCATGATGTCGCCGCATTTGGCGTTGCCCACCTGGCCAACTCCGTCGGCGTCGGGGATCTCGCCCACATTGCGGGGATGCATGAAATGGTCCATTACGATATCACTGTACAGTGCCATATTCAAAACGCTCCTTTCGTTGTCACAGCATGAATGCTTTCTTACCGGATTCCAGGTCCTTCCATACCGGGGACATGGACCGCAGATACTCCACCACCCGGGGAACCTCCCGCAGGATGTGGTCCACTTCCTCCTCCGTGTTCCACTCGCACAGACTCAGCCGCAGGGACCCGTGGGCCACCTCGTGGGGCCGGCCGATGGCCAGCAGCACATGGCTGGGGTCCAGAGACCCGGAGGTGCACGCCGAGCCGGAGGACGCACAGATGCCCGCCGCGTCCAGAAGCAGCAGCAGGGACTCGCCCTCAATGCCCTCGAAGCAGAAGTTCACATTGCCGGGCAGCCGGTGCTCCAGGTCGCCGTTGACGGCGCTGTGGGGAATCCGGGACAGGCCCGCAATAAGCTTGTCCCGCAGAGCCGTGACCTTCACCCGGTTCTCCTCCATACGGGCGCAGGCCTCCTCCAGTGCCGCCGCCATACCGGCAATGCCGGGGACATTCTCCGTTCCGGCCCGCTTGCCCCGCTCCTGGGCGCCGCCCTCGATGACGTTCACCAGAGGGATACCGCCCCGGACGTACAGCGCACCCACGCCCTTGGGGCCGTGGAACTTATGGCCGGACAGGCTCAGCATATCGATGTGCTGGGCCTGGACATCGATGGGCAGGTGGCCCGCCGCCTGCACGGCGTCGGTATGGAACAGCACGCCCTTCTCCCGGCACACGGCGCCGATCTCCTCAATGGGCAGGATACTGCCGATCTCGTTGTTGGCGTACATCACCGTCACCAGACAGGTGTCCTCCCGGATGGCATCCGCCACCTGCTGAGCGGAGACCATGCCGTTTTCATGAACCGGCAGCAGCTCCACCTCAAAGCCCTCCTTCTCCAGCTTTTTCAGGGTGTGGAGAATGGCGTGATGCTCGAAAGCCGTGGAAATAATGTGCATCTTCCCCTTGCGGCGGCCAATGGCAGCGGCGGACAGCAGTGCCTGGTTGTCGGCCTCGCTGCCGCCGGAGGTGAAGATGATCTCCCGGGGCTGGCAGTTCAGGCACCGGGCCACGGTCTCCCGGCTCTTCATCAGCAGCTCTGCCGCCCGCTGACCCACGCTGTGCAGACTGGAGGGATTGCCGTAGTTCTCCTCCATGGCAGGCAGCATGGCATTCAGCGCCGTCTGGCTCATCTTTGTGGTGGCCGCGTTATCTGCGTAAACAGTCATCGTATATTCCTCCCTGTTTCAGGTGTAATTACCTACTGATTTGGTTTCTAATTGGAGTATACCCGAAATTAACTACCAAGTCAATGGGTAATTTGAAATTTTTTCTCTTTGGCGAAAAAAACTGCCCTGTCGGTTGACAGGGAATCAAAAAATGTGTAAACTAAACATGGTCTTAACGACCAGGAAGAAAGACGAATAAAGGAGTAAAAAACATGAAACGCATTCTTGCATTGCTGCTGACGCTGATGATGGCCCTGAGCCTGACGGCCTGCGGCGGCGACAACAACGCCGATCTGGTGGGAACCTGGAAATGGACCTGTGACATCACCGAGGAGTTCCAGAAGGGCGTCAATGAGGGCGCCGGCATGGACGTCCCCGTGGAGGCCAAGGTGGAAATGACCTTTGTGCTGGTCTTCAACGAGGACGGCACCTTCACCCTGAGCGTGGATAAGGACGCCCTGTCCGCCTCCGTGCAGGGGTACATCGACGCCATGGTGCCCGTTACGGTGGACCTGGTGTATCAGCAGCTGGAGGGCCAGGGCATGAGCCGCGCCGATATCGACGAGGCCATGAAGGCCCAGGGCATCACCGTGGAGGAATATGTGAAGCAGCTGTTCGGTGCGCTGGACGTGGACCAGCTGACGGACGGCCTGGACCAGGAAAACCTCACCGGTTATTTCCGCGCTGCCAAGGGCAAGCTGTACACCAGCGAGAAGGAAAACTCCTTCAGCCAGGACGATTATGCCGAGTACACCCTGGAAAACGGTGTTATGAAGTGGACCGGCGGCAGCAGCGCCCTGATCTCCGATTTCGGTGACATCGGCGTGGAGCTGCCCATCCAGTGGGTCAAGCAGTAACCGTCTCTCCCCTTGCGGCCCCCGAAACGGGGGCCGCAAATTTGTAGGTTTGTCAAGCTCGTTGGGAGAGCGCCTGCGGTGAGACCTGAGGCGGCCCAGCGGGCCCGGTGACAGGGGTTGCAATTCCCGGGAAGGTGTGGTATACTTATTTACCAATCAAAAGAGAGGAGGTCCGCCATGGAAAAGCGCGGTATCAAGATCGCGGCCCAGAACCGCAAGGCGCACCACGACTATTTCGTGGAGGACCGGTATGAGGCGGGCATCGAGCTGGCGGGGACGGAGGTCAAATCCATCCGCCAGGGCAGGGTAAATCTGAAGGATTCCTACTGCGTGGCCAAGGACGGCGAGATTTACGCCCACAGCATGCACATCTCTCCCTATGAACAGGGGAACATCTTCAACAAGGACCCGGACCGGCCCAAGCGGCTGCTGATGCACAAGCGGGAGATCCGCAAGCTCCACGATCTGCAGAAGCAGGACGGCTATGCCCTGATCCCCCTGAGCCTGTACTTCAAGGACAGCCGGGTGAAGGTGGAGCTGGGCCTGTGCAAGGGTAAAAAGACCTACGACAAGCGGGACGCCATCGCCAAGCGCGACGCCAAACGCGAAATGGAGCGGGCTGTCCGCGAGAAAAACCGATAAAAGGAGCGTATCCATGAACAATCCCATCGTCACCATCGAAATGGAAAACGGTAAGAAGATCACTGCCGAGCTGTATCCCGATATTGCGCCGCAGTCTGTGCGGAATTTCATTTCTCTGGCCAACAGCGGGTTTTACAACGGGCTGATCTTCCACCGCTGCATTTACGGGTTCATGATCCAGGGCGGCTGCCCCGACGGCACCGGCATGGGCGGCCCCGGCTACTGCATCAAGGGCGAATTCGCCGCCAACGGCGTGCCCAACGACCTGCGCCACACCCGGGGCGTTCTCAGCATGGCCCGGGCCCAGGATATGGACTCTGCCGGCAGCCAGTTCTTCATCATGCATAAGGACGCCCCCCATCTGGACGGGCAGTACGCCGCCTTCGGCATGGTCATCGACGGCATGGACGTGGTGGACGAGATCGTCTCCCAGCCCAGAAACATGATCACCAACAAGCCCAAGAAGCCCCAGGTGATGAAGTCCGTCACCGTGGACACCCAGGGCGTGGAGTACCCGGAGCCTGACAAGCTGCCGGACCCCTACCACAAGTAAAATTGTTTTCAAGGTATCCGGGCCGGTTCCCCGGCCCGGACGCCTCCTATCCCATATACGGGGCTGTACCGGTTTCGACGGGGGTGTGGAGGCAGGATAAGCGGGCGGCGGCGCCTGACCGCCTAAAAACGGGCAACTTAAAATTAACTGACAACAATCGTATTGCTGTCGCTGCCTAACTAAGGCAGCCGTCTGAACCGGAGAGGCCACAGGCCGGGGAGGGCGTCGTTGATGTGGCGGACGTGCGGCGGGTAAGAGTTGCCCCGCCCATGCATCATGACTCTACTGAACTGCTCAGTCTGGCCAGTGCCTGTGCAGGGAGGGAATGCTGAAACTGTCCTGCGCCCGGAGAAGGTCCTGTCAAAGTGCTTTCGGACAGGGGTTCGACTCCCCTCAGCTCCACCAAAATGAAAGACCAGAAGCCACGTCGGTTTCTGGTCTTTTCCTTTTATCCATGCGGGTTTTCAGGCTTTGCGTTTTCGCGGAATGCAACAGAATTTTATGGTTCGTATGCATTGTTTGCGTTAAAAATGCACACGGAAATGCACACGAAAACCGGACTACTTGTCCGGGTGAAGAATGGCCTCCAGCCCTTCCTCGATGGCATCGTCATATAGACGTTCGTCCTCGCGGAAAATGTGCTGGTATGTGGTCTTGAGCATGTTGGGCGTGGCATGCCCCATACGCTTGATGCTGTACTTGTCCGGTATCTTCGCTTCCAGCATAACGGAGGCGTTCACATGGCGCAGGTCATGGAACCGATAATGCGGAATGCCCGCCTTTTCACAGATACGGGAAAAGCCGCAATATATCGCGTGGCCGGTCAGTTCAGTGAGATGGTCTGACGTGTGCGGCGCGGTGGCCATGCTGTCGGGGCTGCCGCTGTCGGCGGCCACCCGGGAGGTCATCACCGCCTGGAACAACACCGTGGGCAGCGTGTGGCCGGGAATGAAGCGCAAGACCTATGAAAGCAAGAAACTGCGGGAGGCGTACAACAGCTACGCCAAGCCCGCTGGCATCAGCTATGACACGCTGAGCACCGCCACGGAGTATGTGGCCACCCTGGAGAGCGACAAGGATGCGGAGGGCAAAACCGTGTCCGGGTCCCTGAAGGCCAAGTACGTAGCCTATATCCAGTCCATGGGCCTGACGCCCAGCCAGCAGAAGGCCATGTGGCTGGCGCTGAAAAATTCCACCTGGAGCGACAAGGGCACGCCGTGGGAGTGAGAATCCCAAACGCTTGGAGAAGCTGAAAAAAATGCCGGGCCGGGGAGAAATCCCGGCCCGGCATCCGTTAGAATAGAGGAGACGGCAACAGCGGGTGCAACTTTTCCGCCGCGTGCGGGCGTATCCGAAGGGAGATGATGCAAATGCCTGAAATCAAGATCAAAATTCGGGACAAGCGGGCCGGAGGCACGGGGACTGTGATCTGCGGCAACAGCGACTACACGGTGGCGTGGGACCTGGATCAGGAGTGGACCCCCTACGACACCAAAACCATGCGGGTGAATCTGGCGGACGGCACCTATCAGGACGTGGTATTCGCCGGCGACACGGCGGCTCTGCCGGCGCTCAGCACGCCGGGGTGGGCATCCGTGGGCTTGTACGCCGGAGACCTGCACACCAGCCGGGCGGCGGACCTGCGGGTGCTACCGTCCGTCACCACGCCCAGCGGCGCTCCCGCCAACCCCACGCCAGGCGTGTACGATCAGCTGATGGAGCTTATCAAGGGGCTGGGTGGCGCACAGGGAGAAAAGGGCGCGACCGGCCCGGCTGGCCCGCAAGGCCCCGCCGGTGCAACCGGCCCGCAGGGACCTGCGGGTCATAGCCCGGTGGTGACAGCCACGAAAAGCGGAAAAGTGACCACCATCGAGGTGGATGGGACGGCGATTGCTGCCGTAAACGATGGCACGGATGCAGAGGATACAAGGGTCATCGCCGTGGCCATTCCCGCAGTGGTCAGGGTTCTGACCGGCAGCGAATTCAATATCTACTATGCTAATGTGATATCCCAGCAGAACGCCATGTTCTGGTGCAGCGCAGCAAACGGGCTGACTACAAAGCGGTATGGAGATCATCTGTCTATAACGGCCAACGCACCCGGGACGTATCCATTGCAGTGGAAGGTGTACGACTCCGGCTACAGCCTGCTGGCGAGCGGCACATGCACGATCATCGCCGCAGCCAACAAGGCCGTTACCGCTTCAGCGCTGGTCATCGGCGACAGCACCGTGACCCAGGGCAACTACATCTGTCAAAAGCTCCTGAGCTGTTTCTCAGCCGCCGGAGGAGCGCTGACACTGCTCGGGACCCGGGGCACGGCTCCGGCCAGACATGAGGGACGGGCCGGCTGGAAAGCCTCCGACTACTGCACAAAGGCGGCAGACGGCACATATACAAACCCGTTCTATAACAACGGGTTCGACTTCAGCCACTATATGACCACGCAGGCCTATACCGGCGTGGGCGTGGTGGTTCTCCAACTGGGCATCAACGACATCTTCTATGCCGGGCTGGATTCCTTCTCGCCGGGTGCGACAATCGGGTATCTGGATACCATGGTGAACTCCATCCTGAACTATGACAGCAGCATCAAGGTCATCGTTGATCTGCTCACGCCGCCCAACGGGAACCCCTCCGTTTTTACGGAGAAATACGGCACCGGTCAGATTGACTTCATTTACCGCATGAACACGATCCGCATGTCCAAGGCGCTGATGGAGCACTTTTCCGGCAATATCTCCGTGGCTATCTCGCCCAACAACTGTGTGCTGGATCCGGCTCAGGATATCAACGACGGCGTGCACCCCACGGAGGGCGGCTACGCGAAGCTGGGCCAGATGATCTATGAGACAATGCTGGGTGTGCATAGCGGTGACAGCGGCGGCGGTCAGGTGACTCCCCTGTGGGATATGACCGGTCGGACAGGCGTTCAGTGGCAGGAGTATTCCGACGGAACCGTGGGAAGGTCCTTTGGAACAGATAAGTACTATTATCCGATGTCTTTCACCGGGACTACTCAGAGTCCGACCGCTGCGACGATGACGGATTTTGCTGTTGGAACGGATACCCTGGAATTTACGATCCAGACGGGCAGCGCATCAGCATCTCAGCTCTCCGGCTATGGCATCGTGGTCCCGCTGGCGCTGGAAGCCGGGAAAAGCTATACTTTCGCGGCAAAATGCGCCAGTGCAAATAGTGGCGTGAACCTGATGACCTATAACGTAAGCGGCGGCGTATGGACCTACGTGTCCAATGCCAGAGTCTGCTACAGCACCACGGAGCTTTGCTCCGCTTCCATAACCCCGGAGGCCGGGAAGGGGTACGCTATCTGTTTCTCCCAGAAAAGCGGCGGCGTTGGTACGAAAAATGTGTTCAGCCAGATTTCGCTGAAGGAGGCGTGAGCGGCAACCACGTTCCAGCTGCCCAAGGCGCTCTGATAATCAGTAATCACGCCGCCCAAGGCGGCAGGAACGGAGATTTTACATGAAAGAAAACACGATCAAGGCCGCGCTGGCGGCCGCCCTGGGGGCGCTGTGTGCCTACGGGGTGCAGCTG
>ENA-ORRL01001689-ORRL01001689.1-human-gut-metagenome-genome-assembly--contig:-NODE-1689-length-15561-cov-7.100864_pt1 | contig 15561 bp, 20 predicted proteins | sample MGYA00242175_ERZ509134 | MGnify/ENA primary metagenome ERZ509134 (study PRJEB26280, sample SAMEA2338660) | human gut metagenome | biome: human gut; feature: human-associated habitat; material: faeces... | reverse complement strand
CCAGTTTATATCTGTTTACGGTCGTTTATGTTGTTTTCGCCTAGTCCACATAGCATGGAGATAATTTTTCCAACTTTTGACATGCAGATTAATTTTGCGATTCTTCCAATTTCTCACTTTCGACGGTAGTTTTTTTTTTTGGGGGGGGGAAAAAAATTCTTTTTCCTTTATTAAAGTTACAAAATTCCTATCACTTTATCAATCAACTTATTGCGTAATTATTGGACATTCCCCGATAGTTCTTAATTAATGTTAATTTAGACTCTTATAATAATCTGCTATAGCTTTAATGTATTCCTCTGTCAGCTTTGGATTTTCAGACCGAACTGTATTCTGCTGGTAAAGAACCGAAATTTGGTCAATAGTTCTCATCAGAATCCGTGTGGCTTCATTTATCATATTTGGAAGTTGCTCGTTTATTCTGTTGTTCTGCGAATAAAACTTATTTCGCGAATTGGATGTTACAAAGTGGCCATCAATCATATCTGGACTATAAATAATCACATCAGCAGGTTCGCCGTTGACGGCAGTATAATAAACGACACTCCTTAAATCCCAAGGTCCATTATGAACATATTCATTTCTGAATGTTTCAAACTTCCTTATTACTTCAGGATCTGTAAACAGCAATCCATTTTGTTTGAGAGACGGATCGATATTCTTAATATTAGGTTTATACATAGCATTTTCTTTTTTGCAATGCATATCCTTATACTTAGTGAAATCATATTGATCAAACATAAATTGCTCAACAGCAATTTTGGACAGAATATCAAAAATTGAAGTGAAAGATACAAATATGCTATTTAACAATATATGAGCTTGCGTTTCTCGTTTACCTCCCTGTCTTGAGCCTGATGTATATTGTTCTGACTTATATTTCATTTTACACGGTACCAATTTATAAAGTTCCTGCATATAAAGAATTACTGCCGATATTCTATCTTGTATAGCTGCCACAAGACTCCACAAGTCGTAATAGTAGATAAACTTATTAAACACAGGATGAGTTGCTTTTGATCTTAATTTCTCGTAGAACTCCTTTGAGCAGCAACCTTCAGGACTAATGCCATCATCACACACCCATTTTGGCATAAAAGATATAACCTTCCCAAAGTTGATATCTTGAAATAGGAAAGCATCTATCCTGCCATATAGTCCAATGATGTTAACTTCCGACAATTCTTCTAACAATTTCTCACATTCATAAACAGAGCGCAAGGGATCCTCTGCAACAGCCTTTTCGTAAGCATCCCAGTCAAAATCATCAGCGTTTTTCTGAAACGATTTCTTATTGCGGAATAAGGATTTAAAGAAAGATACTATTCTCATATACATACTTTTATATCTATTAATAGATTATTGGTAAGTCTCCTACAAGCATACACTCTGCGTTAATATTCACATTATCAGCACAATATATCGACCCACCCCATCTTTCTCACCCCATGGATTGAGATCATCACATTATCTGAAAGCACCCAACCACGCCTCTTCAGTATCATCCTTTGAATCCACTGTACAAAACTATATATAAGTCTGCCCATAATTCTATGGATTTAGTTTACCATTCTTCAACAATTTCCCTAAGTAGGGATTGTCGTTTAATGTTTTCAATATGAGCGAAGCAGCGACCAATTCCTTCAATTTCTGCGTCCGACTCATCAAAATTTCAATTTTATATCTGTTTCCGGTCGTTTCGGCCGGATTTTTTGTCTGTTTTTCACGGCGAGGATACAGTTTCCACATTAAATCTCCACATTGACTGCATGGTTCCGTGTCAGTCAGCCATCAAACGCGCGCTTTGTTTATTGTGTCCGACAACTGCGCCATGTTTGCAGTGTGGCCATAGAAGAAGATGAATAGGATTTTTGTCCGCTTCGCACCTGCTTTAGCTTTACCAGATCATAGTACACTGCTGCGTCCCGAACGAGCCATCCATTGCTGTTGCCCTCACGCTTGCACTTGTTAACCTCCTTTTCAAAAATTGAAGTACGCGACAATTTATTTTTTGCCAAAAATATAACCTAACGAAAGCGTAATTATTGGGGCAATAACACCCCAAATCGATGTCGCCAAATCCTTATCATTTTTTTCAACATAAGCATACAAAGAAATGGCTGAACCACCGATAATAAGCAGAATACAAATAGTTGCTGTAATATTCTTGGAGGAATTATCTCCTGTTCCAAACAATTTTCCAACAAGACCAAGTTTGTTTTTTTCTAGCTCTTGTGTATGAGCATTATCTTTATCCAATCTTGAAAGTTCAAAGCCATGTTGCTCTTTAAGTTTTGTTTGTTCGTGTTTTTGTAAGTCTCTGTTCAGTGTAATTTTATATGATGCATTGGGATTATAACTGCTATTTTGTTCCATTTTCATCAGTATTTTGAGTGAAAACTGAGCTTTCTTTTTCTAACATCCATGTATAAAACAACAAGACGTCAGATCCAAGTGTAGACTTGTTAATAGATATTAAAGAACACTTCAAGAACAAATCTCGATTATTGATTCTAGCCAATTTTAGTGCCTCATTTGGTGTGGCAAAAAAGGAAGAAGAAAAATTTTCAAGTGAAATAACTAAACAAGGACCTTTAGCATCATGTTCAAGATTCGTTTCTATCGTTCCTTTTTGTGCTTCGGTATTATTTTGTACCAAATTAAAACGAAAACGCAAGTTCTCTATCAAAAACTCGACATAATCATTAGCAGGTATTATAACTGAACCTGTACTAATAACGTCAAATACTTCGGTAGATAATTCAATGATTGGCATAACTATACGATATCATTAAAAAAGATACAACCATGCCCTGCTGTTGCTATCCGAATTCTATCAGAAACCAATAGGTCGGTAGAGTTTTCCAACACAATTATTGACTGTTTGTCACTTCCTGCAGCAGCTATCCTTATTAAATCGGATACCAGCTTCCCCTTGCAATCAATACGAAGCCCGCCGCCAGCGGCTGCAATTTTTACTAGATCAGATATTAATACCATACTTTAATAGGGGATTGTCATTTATTGTTTTCAATCTGAGCGAAGCAGCGACCAATCCCTTCAATTTCTGCGTCCGACTCATCAATATTTCAATTATATATCTGCTTCCAGTCCTTTCGTCCGGATTATTTGTCTGTTTTTCATGACGAGGATACAGTTCCCCCACAAGAGCTCCGCATTGGCTGCCAGTTTCCGTGTCAGGCAGCCGACAAACTCACCCTTTGTTCTATCCTGTCCGCCAGCTTGACCACGTTTGCCGTGTGGATGCCGAAGAAGATGTACAGGATTTCCGTCCGTTTCGTCCTGGCCCTAAACCAACTCCCTCACCCAGCTTCCACCGCCCAAACAAAAAGCCCCGCAAGCAACACGCACCTCCAAACTTCCAAGCCGATGATTAAGGTCAATGCCAATGCAGACCGACCACATCCAAGATACTTGTCAATGAAAATGTGCATCAATGTCCAACAAACAAAAAAATTCGCCCGAATCCTGTATAATCCCACAGATTACCCCAAAATTCGAGCGACTAATTCATCCCTCCCCTACAGTCCACGCGGCGCACTTCGTCTTAGAATGCTCACAGCCACGCAGACACGTTCGAAATCTGGGACACTATCTGATTGCCTCCCTGATACACTCCACAATATACCGAACATCCTCATCCGTCACATAAGGACCTGCAGGCAAGCAGAAACCGACCTTGAACAAGTCCTCCTCCACACCATTTGTATATACAGGAGCACCAGCATACACAGGCTGCTTGTGCATCGGCTTCCATACCGGACGGCACTCGATCTTCTTGGCAAGCATGAACACGCGCAGCGCCTCCACATTCTCATTAGGCTGACAATCCGTCGTAGCGCAGTCCACCGCATGAATCACACCGGCAGCACCACCGACAGCCGTCTTGATAACCTCCTTATAAGCATTCTCCTGACCCTGAACATGAACCTCCGGGTCCAGCGTCGCAGCACAAAGCCAGAAATTCGCATCAAAACGCGGATCCTCAGGCTGCTTATGAATATGAACGCCAGGCACATCAGCCAGCAACTCCTCATAAAGCTTCTGGACATGCTGATGATGCTTGATATGCGAATCCAGAACAGTCATCTGGCCGCGACCGATACCCGCACAAACATTCGACATACGATAATTGTAGCCTATAGCCGTATGCTGATAATAAGGATACGCATCACGAGCCTGCGTAGCATACCACATAATCTCATTGGCATCCTCCGCATTGCGGCAAATGAGAGCGCCGCCGCCGGAAGTCGTAATCATCTTATTGCCGTTGAACGACAGCACGCCGTACTTGCCGAAAGTTCCGAGCACCTGACCGTTGAAACGCGAACCCATACCCTCAGCGGCATCCTCGACTACCGGAATCCCATACTTCTCCGCAATCGCCATAATCTTGTCAATTTGATAAGGCATACCATAAAGCGCCACCGTCACAATCGCCTTCGGATAACGCCCTGTCTTCTCCTTCCTGTCAATGATAGCCTTCTCCAGCAGTACCGGATCCATATTCCAAGTCTCATTCTCAGAACCTACAAACACCGGATGCGCACCGAGATAAGTAATCAGATGTGAAGAAGCACAGAAAGTAAAGCTCTGCACCAAAACCTCATCCCCAGCCTTCACACCACAGCCGATCAATGCCAAATGAACAGCAGCAGTACCGGCCGACAGACAAACCACATTACGGTCAAGTGGCTCACTGCCATCACTCTTACTGTTAACAAACGCCTCCAGATCCTTCTCGAAAGCATTGACATTAGGCCCCATAGGCACCACCCAATTGGTGTCAAAAGCCTCTTTCACATATTTCTGTTCCCAACCCTCTTCTTACATATGCGCAAGACAAAGGTAAATTGTTTTTCTTGCCTCTGCCATAGTATTAATTTACTTTATAATTCTCAAAATCAATTCCCCCACAAAATCTCCTAAAAATTTAGACATAATGCAACTTTCGACATATTTACACCTCTTCCCACGCAAACTTCACCCTAAAGTGCAGCACATTCGCAAAAATCGTCTTCATATCCTTAACAAACGAATTAAATATCATTACATTACACACAATATCTTAGCCTCACGATTCAATCCGGCAAAACTTTTCCCCCAAGAAATCAGGAAAGAAATCCGTCTGATAATAAATATGCGCGAGTATCCTCAAATAAAAGAATCCAGCCTTATCCGTTCGATACAGGATAGGTTTATACGCTTTACTGAAAGTCTCTTGGAATTCCTCAAGTGTCTCCGGCAATTGGATACCAGTCTCGACAGCCAACTCATCATACAATCTTTTGCGAAACAATTCCGTTTCAATATCATACTCATCATGTATCGGATACGCCACCTGAAGATTAACACCAGAATCAATGATAGACTGACGCAGCACCTTATAACAATCAGCAGCAACAATATAAGCCAACAATTCTACCAACGTGGTTAAAAGCAACAATGACTCACAATGATAATCATCCGATTTCGAATAAAGACTCTTGGCCAATGCCTTTCTATTACCTGTCATTTCAGGCCACATACCCATGTCTTTATAACGAGCCACAACATTCAAAACAGAATCCGCAAGAAACTCCGCCACAAATTCGCAATCACGCTCCTGAGGTTTTATCATAAAATATCGGAACAACAATAGAATTGGAATAGAATGAGTATCAAGCAAAGGCATTTCAAAACCATCATTATTGTCAATGATACTCTTCACCAACGATTTGCAGTTTTCCAAATCACGCTCCGTCGTCCCCAAAGATAACATTGCACAGCAATAGTACAACAGGTCATTCAAAAAGTCATAACACCTCAAAGGATAAAAAATCTTCTCGGTATCATGCGGAACAAAACCATAAAACCCGTTTTTAAAACCAGTAGCCCCAATTATCTTATTCAAGTATTCCTCATAGACATTCACCTGCTGTATAACAATTGGAAAGAACAAGCCTTTAATCTTGGTATCCTCTAACTTTCTTCGCAATATCCAGCCCCATGTTTTCAGCACAATCGTATCCATGCAAAACTTCGCAGGATACAGATTATCCGCATCTTCCGCATAATAATACACCATCCCTCCTATCAGACTCAGAGTAGCGAAAAAATTCAGTTCGGTTCTCTTTGACAGTTTTTCATGAGAATCAACAAGTTCAATCTGACGCTCCACCAATGAAACAATATCAGAATAATCATTCCCCTCAGAATCCAACAGGACCAAAACTTTCTTAAACAGCCTATAAGACTCACTGTCAGTCAGGATTGTCTCCTCAAACAAGTATTTGGAAAACAGTTCAGTAAGCTTGTCAAGTCCCCATCTTTCAAAATTCTTCTCCGGAAATTCCTTAGAGACAAAACCGTCCAGTGTGGCGACCGAATTCGCCTCGATATAGCCATTGTGGACGTAAACATACTTCTTCGCATATTTATCCAAATCCGGGATTGAAGCATCACGATATAGAGTATACTTTGATGCCCTCATGGACTCAATCAAACCGTCTTTTTCATTTAACGACTTGTCGTTGATGTCTTTAGCACGAAAACCTTTAAGTTCAAACAAGAAAAGAGTATTGATTCCTTTTTCTCGCTTGACTGCAATAACATCTCTTCCGTATTGAGACTGGCCTTTCGATTGCTTGGGAGTAGATAAAACTCTGAAGCCCATCCTTTCCAAGAGCAATGGGAAAATGTAATCCAGTTCCCTATCTTCTTTCAGAGAAGCAACATATTGCTTAACAATCTCTTGTTTAGTCTTCATAATCTGCCAACAACTCACTCATCCATGAATATCTATCGATAGGCATCATTGCGTGCTCCATCTGTCGCGCCGGACATGAGACCTCAACAGGCACAAGGTGATTAACCTTCCCCTTTTTGTCCCTCCAGCCCCCACTGCGAGCCAAGACTGTCGTCCCTATATCTTTCAGAAAGCTATCCGTCGACTCTTTACTGATTTCATTCATAACTTGCCGAAGATGAGCTTTTTCTACTCTTCGGGCTTCAGCATAATAATGATTCTGGACATATGACGGCGACAACTCCTTCAGGCCCCTACGTTTTTCAATCAAGCGAGACCTATCCTCCACATACTTCTTCAATGCACGTGTCAGTTCATTATCAATCCCAGCATCATTAATGCTATTTACAACAAAGCCCATATATTCATCCGTATAGTCTTTAATGCTTGAAATCAAAACCTCGCAAACACTCGGTGATGTCGATTCAAATAACGGAACAATCCTAGGAAGACGCGTCTCGGGATTACCAAAATCACGCAACATATTAACAATGAATATAATCTGCTCTTTCTCCGACAAAGAAAAAGGATTGAAGTCCGACATACTCAGATAGTAATCATCCCAAAGACATCGCCCTAAAGCCCGATATAGTCCTTTCTTGTGCAAGATAAAAGAAAGAACCAGACTCTGGAATACATTCTTATCCTCGGACAAATGACCAATGACACGATCCAACTGACGGACTGTCATTGGTCCATAAGTATCAGCCACCACAGACACCACTTTGATCAGAAAGTCAATATTATCATAGCAGGCAAGAGACTTATCTATGATCTTCAATGACGTTTCTCGGCTATCCCCTTCCAGTCCTGCGATGAGTTCAAGAATACATTCTTCTGCAAAAGAATCAGAACCATTAGAGCGAAACACCCAATCACATACAGGACGCACATATTTTGAAGCATCTTTCCGTAATAGAGCAAGTATCCGTTCCTTACAACCGGAAACTCTTGCATCATCCAGTTTTGCATATACCATCAGCAGAAAAGCCATGTCACTTTCAGAGCCGAAAGCATCAAAACTCAACGACACATCGTAAGCCTTATGTATTGCCTCATCCGGCATATGCCACGTATGCAGAACCGCATCTACAAATAAGTCGGAACCATCCGATGGCGGGAACATTCCGCAAAACCGGTCATAGTTCCCTGTCATTAAACCAGCATAAATATACGGGACAAACTGTACAAGATGCCCCAACAGCAACACCCCATTATCGAAATAGGACTGACAATAACTTCTAATGGCAACACCTAAAAAATGATGAACATCCGCCTCGCTATCATCAAATGACTTGACAACATTTGACAGAACCCCAGCATCCCAGTTCGAATAACCAATAAACGACTGCATCGCGTGAGCAAAACTCCACTGGTTCACATCCTCTGGAAAATCAATATGGCCATCATTCAGACATGCAATATATGCTAGCCCGACAGCAGCAGCCAATTCATGACTACGATATCCAAGATTCAATGGTTCCCGGATAAACTCAGCAGCGCTCTCCCAATCTTCGACCGAACCGCTATACTGAAAAAAGCCCTCAGATTCTTTTGCCAGAAGAAATGCGATAGTCCGGTCCAAATCAGTTGGAAGTCCCGCAACTCTATTCCTGCCGTTAAACACTAACTTTTGCATCACAATTACATGTTTAATCTGTATTGTTGCCTACTCCTCATAACTAGACCTGCATATGTTTGGACAGAACTACCCTTTCGAGATTCGCAACATATTCAGTCTCATTTTTTCTGCATTCTTTTCTCGTTCGATTATAAGATAATACAAACGTTTCAAAAAATCTTTTACCAGTTCATCTGTCTTAATTCGCTCAACAATTGTATCCACCAGTTTTTTATTCAAATTCTCTATCCTATCAAGAATGTCATCTGTAACTATTCCACTGGACAAGCCCTCTTCTATTGCGTCCACCTCATCCCCGCTCATAATAGTTTTGCATTTAGCGAAAGCCTGCATATCTTCATCTGTTACTTTTGGCATAGTAGACAAAATGTCGATAATATCCAAAACACCCTTTACCCAATTCACAAAACTATCATGCCAGCTCGCTATATATCGAGACTGAGCCGACGATAATTTCTGAACATCGTAGCAGCAGTCAAGTTTAGCATTGGGATTATAGATATAGTCACATCCTTTTCTCGTTAAGCGCAAAACTTGAGGAGAGCCGTCTTCATATGTAAAGTAGCCGTTATCAATGAGTTCGTTGGCAACGGTCATAAACATGTCACGTTCCTTAGGATTGAGTTCATAAAGTTTGTTCTGAATGTTACGCATCAGAACAACTTGGCCGACATCCACTTTTGCTCGTCTAAAAAAATCCAATATCCATTCGGCCATTTCGCTCTTCTTAGTCATCATCTGGCATCCTCCTCTTTTTTTCGTTCATCCAACAATTGTTCGACCACACTCTTGAATCCTTCCGATTCAAGGGCTTTAAGCACCGATTCGTCTGATAGATCTCTGTAACAATCCATTACGATAGTGATGATTCTTTTCCGTCTTTCAGAAAGGCTGGCCTCATTTAAGTTGAAAGCCCTAATTGTATAGTCTGCTCGTGCCGCATCTGCCGGACTCAATCCTGAGGCTACAGAGATATTGCCGTTAAGTTCATATTTAAAGAAACGGCCCACATCTTCGACTACCGGATTTATGAGTCTAACGTTGTCCTTGCGACTAGTCACAAACTTATCCTTGAATTTAGCCCCATACGTCTCATCCACACCATCTACAATGAAGTTGTTCCAATCGAAGACTAGTGTATTAAACAAAGACTGCTTGCGAAAATGGTCGATATGAGAGTTCTCTTGTTTAAGAGGCTCCTCAGTATATCCGCTCATACCATGCTGTTCACAATTCAGCATATGTTTCCTCCAAACAGGTCTCATATCTTTTGCGTCCTCCCATCTGGCATGCGGATGAGTTCTCACGAACTTCGAAAATGACTCTATTGGAGCCCCTTTATCAATCTTTCTCATGAGCTATCTTCTTTTTCTGCGCCAATTGCAGACGCATCTTTACAGACTCTTCAAACTGAACTCCTTTATCTCTTAAGGCATCCAGTTTTCGTTCTACCATATTTAAGTCAGGATGTTCCTTGACTAATTCTGCCGAGATGCTATCTATCTCTTCCTGCACCCTCGGATCTCGCACAGAGCGTAAGCCAAAGAAACGTTTCAAGATATAATCTCCATTGTCCCCATATGGAATAGCTGAGAGCTCAACCTGTTCGCCATTACGAAGCACCACCAACTTGTCCTCGTCACAAAGACTTGACAAAACCAGCGGGGAGTGTGAAGAAACAAAAAATTGGCAATTCGGGAACTTTCGTTCCAAATTGCGAACCATTTGCAATTGCCAAGAAGGATGCAAATGTAAATCCAATTCATCAATTAGGATAATCAGTTCTCCGTTCAAAATGGGTCCTTGACCATCACTTTGCATGGACAGGCGGCGAGCAATATCCAGGACAAGCGTTATATAACATTTTTCTCCGTCTGAAAGCCTGTCAAAGTTAATCTCATTCCCATCTTTATCTATCACAAAGCGCGTTGGGCGATCTTCGACCCGAAGATTATGGTAATCCGGGAACACCTCATTCAAGCATTCCCTGATGGCATCCAGAGACTCATCATGATACTGAATGCTGAATCTTGCTTTCATGCGATTTTCCTCGTTCTCCCGCTCGTAATACCAGTTAAAGAACTGTTTCCAACTAGTTCTGGCGATAGAATTACCAATAACGTCCCTCGTTACTTCTTTCTTACCATAAACCCTTTTGTCAATGCTGATAGAGGAGAGGTTTCTGTTCACACCATAAATGGACAACAAACTCTGTCCATCATCGTTGAATTCGCGAATATATCTTACCAGTGTTTCGAGTTCCCTCAGGTCAGTTTGTTTCTCTGGCAAATTATCCGAAGATATTCCCCTCATTAGTGACCATTGAACGGGTTTTCCTTTATACTCAACAGTTATAGATAGAAAACAGTATTCCGCACCTATACGAATGTCCTCTTTATGGATGCTTCGCCCCCTGCCCTTTGGCAACGAAAGTTTAGCATTCAACCAAGAACAAAGCACGAATATGGCCTCCAGCACCGTTGTCTTACCAGCGCCATTGTCACCAATGAAGACATTTACTTTCCCTGAGCACTCAAAGTCAAGCTTTTTAATCGCTCTGAAATTCTCAATTATTACATGCTTAATTTTCATATCTACGCATCATTACTTCAGTAAAAATATGGTTTTATTTACAAACCGAGTCGTTTGCAACTCGGAGAGATAAACGAGTCAGCGACCACATGCTTACAAAAGTAATAATTATCTGTTAAAAATCGCATTTGAACAATCAACAATCTTGGGATAGTAGACTCAGGATTGCAGTTGAATATTTTTAATCTGAGCAAGTTTCAATGTCAGTCAGTCGCCATCACTCTGGCAAGTGCCATCATTATGTTGTCCAACAGCTTATAGTTTGTCAATGGCCGTGTCGGATCTATTATCACGTCGCAGAATATCTGGTAGTGGATGTTGCCGTTCAGCTGTTCCAGCAGTTTCGACCTCATGATTTTCCTTACCAGACCGAAGTTCTCTGCCATCTCGCGAAGAGGAAGCAACTTCGTATCCTGCCCAATTCGCTCTTTTCGAAAGTTGAATAGTAGAGCTCGTAAAAATTGAACTCCGGAAACGCAATGTTTGGCGCTATTTCAGAAAAATTTCGTACTTTTGACACGCAGATAAATTTTGCGATTCCCCAATTTCTCACTTTCGACATTACGGCATTCACGTTAGGTATTTGTTTATTGATACAATGACTGGATATCAATCTCAGCATAACATTTACTCTTCAAACACTCGGATAATGCCCTGATAGCCCCCAATGACGCCAGATTAACGCATACGGACACAATTGTGTTTGTTGACATCGCAACCATGGGGATTGATCGCAGTTATCATCAACTACTACGTTGCTTAAAGGCAGTGAGCAGAATTGCCTCATGTTACACGAAACAATGCCCATGCTAAAAAGTGATTCAACCTCACTTAGTGCTTTGAAAAATTCCACATCCATGCCGACCGGATGTCCATCTGGTGGAATTTTAAAATATTCTCCATTATTGTTACTCATCAATGGGCTTCCAACTATCTTTATGGCATATCCCCACATGTTATTTGTTAACAAGTCGTTATGTCTCGCCATAGATAATAAATAGTACCTGTCATTTTTTCTCCAATTTAAAGAAAACTCTACGATACGATCTATCCATCTATGATATTGAGTGTCAGAGCCAGGGATTTTAAGGTATGAATCCAAAGAATCCTTTGTGGTCTGCAACAGTAATTCAAATGCATCCATCATATTATAAGCACCTTGACCAACTACAGTTGCTGGCATATCGTAAAAATAGTCATAGATATCTTCCGGTATTTTAAACGATATGTCACCATTTTTAATCCCGCTCATAACTTTAACAAATGTATTTCCTGGATTTGAACTTTGCAATGACATATCGCATAATGCCAGTACCATTTCGAGGTTATCTGAAAATCCTGCCACGAAATAATCTGCTACAAGTTCTGCTGATTGATAAGGAAATTCATGAGAGTTGACAACCCCGTTGGGAGAACATAAACGTTCCATTATGTATGCTGCACTCTCCATGATTGCGATTGAACCAAATGAAAACATATCTCCATCATTATCGGTAATAACTACTGATGAAATTGATTTTAATTGATTATTCGGCATCAATTCTTCTTCAATTGAATCTATTTGGCATATAGACAACTGATTTTTATCACATGAATCGCCTTCTGTTTTTCTTTGTATCTCAAGATTTAGAAGGACATTATCCGCATTATCAGGAATAGTATACGGCACATGAAATGGGCTTTGCTTAATAACCCTATTCACAACACTTCTAAAGTATTCGCTGTAGATATAAATACTCTTAATTCCATTATAGGTGGCAATATCCTGCAAAAAATGCATATACTCATGGAACAGAACAGTTGCATCTGGTAATGGAAGTTTTTTCGGAGTCAATTCTGATCTGAACGTATCAATGTGCATCTCAAAAAAAGATGGGACGTAACAACCCAATTGTTGATGTAGTTTTCTTGCCATAGAGTTATGATTTGGTGATGACTTCTTCAAAGTTATCGAAATAATCCAAAATTCAACAGACCTATAGCCTGATAATAAGTGAAACCCTTACCAAGGCTTGGTAAAGTCTGAGATTTCACCTAAATTAGTACTTGCAAAATCAACTATATAAGCGAGCACTGACGTGGCGAAGATACAACTTTAACCTGACAACATCAACCTTTTCGGGGGACTTTTCTCCATTCTCAACATTTTTAACCGCAGTGGACTGAGATCTGTAATTGACCAGCACCTCGGACGGCGCGACATGACCAAAGCGGATTTCACCCATGGCGACGTGTTCGCGTCAATGTTCGGGAGCTACCTGTGCGGCGGCGACCGCATCGAGGACGTGATGGAAATCAAGCCGTTCTTGAATAACCGCGACAATATCCGCATCTGTTCATCGGATGTCATCCTCCGGACACTGCGTAGCCTCTCCGAGGACAGCATCTCCTACGAGAGCAGCCAGAAGGAGTCCTACGCCTTCAACGTGAACGAGAAGATGAACTCGCTGCTTCTGAAGTGTCTCGCTGCCACTGACCAGATCAATCCGAGGGACTGCATCAATCTTGACTTTGACCACCAGTTCATCGCAGCGGACTAGAAGGACGCGGACGGATATTTCCCCGGCGTAGCCTCCATAGGAGGTCTCATCGTAGGTGTCGAGAACCGTGACGGCAATGCCAATGTCAAGTTCCGTCAGACGGACACGCTTGAAAGGCTGACCAACCGCCTGGAGAAGCAGAGCCGTGTGGTAATCCAGAACTTCCGCGCTGACTGCGGCTCGTTCTCCGAGGAGATCATAAAGATCGTATCAGTTCTTTGCGAGCACTTCTACATCCGCGCAAACAACTGCCAGTCAAGATATGCCGAGGCTATGGAACATGCGGACTGGACAAAAACAAACATAGGGGGTCAGCAGTGCTGCGTCACGTCCTTCAAGTTCGACAGCATGCTTCCGGAAATGGGTCTGAGACTCGTGGTCCAGCGTACGCCAATCGCCGATGAATGTCCCGACGCGGAACCTGAAAGCATCTTCGGTACGGAATACATATACCGCTGCATTGTCTCCAACGACTGGAACAGCACAGAAAGCGACATCATCACGTACTACAAGAGAGCGTAACTTCGACTGCCAGAACAACGACTTCGGCTGGGCGCACATGCCGTTCTCTTTCCGTAAGGAGAACACCGTGTTCCTCCTCGCCACCGCCATCCTCAAGAACTTCTACCTTCACACTCTTGATGTCATCGGCGAACATATCAAAGGACTTGACAAGACCGCGCGGCTCAAGCGTTTCCTGCGCATGTTCGTCATCGTGCCAGCGAAGTGGATAAAATCAGGACACAGAAACGTGTAACCTCTATAATAAACGACGGATCTATCTCGAACTTGTCCGCTTAGGCACCTGAAGACGATTAAATCCCGACACCTCGCCGCCCAAGCAACTCGAGTCGCCGCGTGAAACGCAATTGAAAAAGTAACCCTTCGAGGGGTCCAGAATGGAAACGAACGGCCCATCAGGAGACGTCAGTGGTCATGTCGCTGTGAAAATGAGGTGAGAGAAGCCGTCAACAGACATGGTCAGACAAAATAGTTTGGCTTTTGCGGAATTTAGGATATTGAAAAAGTTCTTCTAAATGGTTGACGTTCTCAGATTAAAGTCGTATATTCGCCCGAGTTGGTGACTATCTATACTGTTAACATAATATTAATAACAACTAATATAGGTACATCTCCAGTTTTATCATGCCTTTATAAAGGTTTGTTTATCACGGCTTATAATTTTCATGCAGACTATGCTGCGATATTTAGGGTAAATATAATTGTATTATGGCAATATTTGTTGGAACAGAAACTCCTTCTAAACTTGTAAGGGAGATTAAAGAGTATATAGATGACAAAAAGATTACCACATGGATGTATGATAACGATGGAGATTTCACTCATGATACGGACCAGTGGCGTTATAATGCATGGATTCGACCCTTTGTAGAAGCGAACAGAGTTGTTTTTGGTATACTATGTAGAAATGATCGAAATCTATCTGTCATTGATTATGCCATATACCATGGTAGATTTGTAGAAATGCTATTGACTCATTTTGACAAACAGTGCGACGATGTTAAAGTAAGTCCATTAGCAACGACTTATGATTCAGTAACGTCAAGTAAAATATAGTTTTAATGAAAACGAAATTTCGAGGATATTACCATATCCACAAGGAAGACCTGTTATCGAAATTTTCCGATTGTTTATTTGTTTTTGATGCGAATGCTCTACTAGATATATTTCGTTTGAATAAAAGTTTAACAGAACAAGTTTTTAATGTTTTGAAAAACTATTCAGCGCAAATACGAATTCCGTATCATGCAGCAGAAGAATACAATAATCGGATAAATGATGTGCTAATGGATCAATATACTAAAATTAAGACGGCTAAGAGTAATTTTAACTGTTTTGAGGAATCTTTAAATGCAAAAAGAAATCAACCATATATTTCAGATGATACTGCACGACTGATAAAAAAGAGGCTGACCCAAAAGGTCAGCTTCTTTGTTTATAAGGATAGTATCTGAATG
>ENA-ORRL01001685-ORRL01001685.1-human-gut-metagenome-genome-assembly--contig:-NODE-1685-length-15578-cov-6.615023_pt1 | contig 15578 bp, 9 predicted proteins | sample MGYA00242175_ERZ509134 | MGnify/ENA primary metagenome ERZ509134 (study PRJEB26280, sample SAMEA2338660) | human gut metagenome | biome: human gut; feature: human-associated habitat; material: faeces... | reverse complement strand
CGGCAGCATCCAAAGAGAGTTATCTGAATATAGAAAAAATCATCGAAGTGGCAAAGGAATGCCATGCAGACGCTATTCATCCGGGATATGGTTTCCTGTCCGAAAACGCGACTTTCGCCCGACGCTGTCAGGAAGAAAATATTATTTTTATCGGACCGGACCCCGAAACGATGGAGGCAATGGGCGACAAGATATCCGCCCGTATTAAAATGATCGAGGCAGGAGTCCCTGTCGTTCCCGGCACACAGGAGAATCTGAAAAGTGTGGAAGAAGCCGTAGAACTCTGCAACAAGATCGGTTACCCGGTGATGCTGAAAGCATCTATGGGCGGCGGCGGAAAAGGTATGCGCCTTATCCACAGTGCGGAAGAGGTGGAAGAGGCTTATACGACTGCCAAAAGCGAGTCACTTTCTTCGTTTGGCGACGATACCGTTTATCTGGAGAAGTTCGTGGAAGAACCTCATCACATTGAATTTCAGATTCTGGGCGACAAACACGGAAACGTGATTCACCTGTGCGAACGCGAATGTTCCGTACAGCGCCGCAACCAGAAGATTGTAGAAGAGACGCCATCGGTTTTCGTGACTCCCGAACTACGTAAAGACATGGGTGAAAAGGCGGTAGCCGCCGCCAAAGCGGTCAACTATATCGGTGCAGGCACGATTGAGTTCTTGGTTGATAAGCATCGCAATTATTACTTCCTCGAAATGAACACCCGTCTGCAAGTAGAACATCCGATTACGGAAGAAGTGGTCGGAGTGGACTTGGTGAAAGAGCAGATCAAAGTTGCCGACGGCCAAGTGCTCCAGCTGAAACAGAAAGATATCCAACAGCGCGGCCATGCCATCGAATGCCGTATTTGTGCCGAAGACACGGAAATGAACTTCATGCCGAGCCCGGGAATCATCAAGCAGATTACAGAACCGAACGGAATCGGTGTTCGTATCGACAGTTACGTTTACGAAGGATATGAAATCCCGATCTATTATGACCCGATGATCGGCAAACTGATCGTATGGGCTACTAACCGCGAATATGCCATCGAACGGATGCGCCGCGTACTCCATGAGTATAAACTGACAGGGGTAAAGAACAACATCAGCTACCTGCGTGCCATCATGGACACTCCGGACTTTGTGGAAGGCCATTACGACACAGGCTTTATCACCAAGAACGGCGAGCATCTGCAACAATGTATCATGCGCACCAGCGAACGTGCCGAAAACATTGCCATGATTGCTGCCTACATGGATTATCTGATGAATCTTGAAGAAAACAGAGGTGACGCAACGGACAACCGTCCCATCAGCAAATGGAAAGAATTCGGTTTGCACAAAGGTGTACTTCGTATCTAAACTAAAAACAGCATTCAATTATGGAAATTCATATAGGAGACCGCGTAGCGGAAATAGAACTCGTCAGCAAGGAAGACAACAAAGTGGTACTTACCATTGACGGAAAACCGTTTGAAGCAGATGTTGTGATGGCCGAAAATGGCACCTGCAATATTCTGATGGACGGTCGCAGCGCAAACGCACAACTGATTCGCCGCGAAAACGGTAAAAGCTATAAGGTAAATACGCATTATAGCAGTTTCAATGTTGAAATCGTGGACAGCCAGGCAAAGTATCTGCGTATGCGCAAGAAAGGTGAAGACGAACAGAACGACCGTATCACTTCCCCAATGCCGGGAAAGGTGGTGAAAATCCCTGTTACGGCAGGGCAGGAAATGAGGACCGGAGATACCGTCATCGTCATCGAAGCCATGAAAATGCAGAGCAACTACAAAGTGACTTCCGATTGCCGCATCAAGGAAATTCTGGTTCAGGAAGGCGACAACATCACCGGTGACCAGACATTAATAACATTAGAGCCGATTATATAATACTAAAAACGGATTGCATCATGGAAGAAATAAATAAAGCATACGCCATGTTTCAGGAACGTGACCGCATCGCTTCCCTCGGTGGGGGCGTGGAAAAGATTGAAAAGCAACACGAAAGCGGAAAGATGACTGCCCGCGAACGCATCGAAATGCTGCTCGACAAAGGTACTTTTGTTGAACTGGACAAGTTGATGGTTCACCGCTGCACCAACTATGGCATGGACAAAAACAAGATTCCGGGAGACGGCATCGTATCCGGTTACGGAAAGATTGACGGGCGCCAGGTATTTGTTTATGCCTACGACTTTACTGTCTACGGAGGTTCACTGTCCGCTTCGAACGCGAAAAAGATTGTGAAAGTGCAGCAACTGGCATTGAAGAACGGTGCTCCGATAATTGCGCTGAATGATTCCGGTGGCGCACGTATTCAGGAAGGAATTGAAAGCCTTTCCGGCTATGCGGATATTTTCTATCAGAACACAATGGCAAGCGGAGTGATTCCTCAGATTTCAGCTATTCTTGGTCCGTGTGCCGGAGGCGCCTGCTACTCTCCTGCCCTTACCGACTTCATCTTTATGGTGAAAGAAAAGAGTCACATGTTTGTGACAGGTCCGGATGTGGTAAAGACTGTGATTCACGAAGAGGTAAGCAAAGAAGAACTGGGCGGTGCCATGACACACAGCAGCAAAAGCGGTGTCACTCACTTTATGTGCAATACCGAAGAAGAACTGTTGATGAGCATTCGCGAACTGCTTTCCTTCTTGCCTCAGAATAATATGGACGAAACGAAAAAGCAGAACTGTACTGACGAAACCAACCGTGAAGATGCCGTACTCGACACCATCGTCCCCGCAGACCCGAATGTACCATATGACATGAAGGATATCATCGAACGGGTAGTAGATAACGGCTATTTCTTCGAAGTAATGACTAACTTCGCAAAGAATATCATCATCGGTTTTGCACGTCTGGCAGGCCGTTCGGTTGGTATTGTCGCCAATCAGCCGGCCTACCTTGCCGGTGTTCTCGACATTGACGCCAGCGACAAGGCAAGCCGTTTCATCCGTTTCTGCGACTGTTTCAACATTCCGTTGATTACTTTCGAAGATGTGCCGGGATTTCTTCCCGGATATACGCAGGAGAACAACGGTATCATCCGCCACGGTGCTAAAATCGTTTATGCGTTTGCCGAAGCTACCGTTCCCAAACTGACAGTCATTACCCGCAAGGCATACGGCGGCGCATATATTGTGATGAACTCCAAACAGACAGGTGCAGATGTGAACTTCGCTTATCCGAGTGCGGAAATCGCAGTCATGGGTGCGGAAGGTGCGGTAAACATCCTGTTCCGCAAAGCGGATGCAGAGACAAAAGGTAAAGAACTGGAAGCCTACAAGGAAAAGTTTGCCACTCCCTACCAGGCTGCCGAACTGGGATTCATCGACGAAATCATCTATCCGAGACAAACCCGCAAACGTCTGATCCAGGCACTGGAAATGACAGAGAACAAGATGCAGACGAATCCGCCTAAAAAACATGGAAATATGCCTTTATAAGTTATAGGCGATTACCTATAATAAAAGAGACTGTTTCAGTACAGGTGCCCCCACCTGTTTCTGAAACAGTTTCTTTTTTTCATATAAAAAGCAGAAATGCTTTCACGCAAAATAGATAAAACTTTATACCTTTGCAGTATTACATTATGAAAAACCAGAAAATATGATTAACCTGAAATGTACATTTGCCGTCACGGCCGGATTGTGCTCATCTTTGGCCTATGCACAAAAACAACCGCACATTATCTTAATTATGACCGATCAGCAACGTGGCGACGCCATGGGATGCATGGGTAATGAATCTCTTATCTCCCCCCATCTGGACGCTTTGGCAAGCGAAGGAACGTTGTTTATGAACGGATATTCTTCGTGTCCCAGCAGTACCCCTGCCCGTGCCGGACTGTTGACCGGACAGTCTCCCTGGCATCATGGCTTGTTAGGATACGGTAAAGTTGCCCCCAAGTACAACCACGAAATGCCTCAGATGCTGAAAGATGCCGGATATTATACCTTCGGTATCGGAAAAATGCACTGGCATCCGCAACGAATCAAACACGGTTTCGAAGGAACGCTGCTGGATGAAAGCGGACGCCGGGAAGATCCGAATTTCATCAGTGACTATCGCTTATGGTTTCAAATACAGGCACCGGGAAAGAACCCGGATGAAACCGGAATCGGATGGAACGATCACGGAGCAGCTACCTATAAACTGAAAGAAAGTCTGCACCCTACTTATTGGACCGGTGAAATGGCTTGTCAGATGATACAGAATTATGATAACGGCAATCAGCCCTTATTCTTGAAAGTTTCCTTTGCCCGTCCCCACAGCCCGTACGACCCGCCTCAACGCTTTCTCGACATGTATAAGGATGCGCAGGTTCCCGATCCCGTCATTGGTGAGTGGTGTGGGAAATATGCCAAAGAACTGGACCCCGAAAAAGCAGCCAAAGATGCTCCCTACGGCAACTTCGGAAATGAATATGCACGTCACTCCAAACGCTATTATTATGCCAACATCACTTTCATAGACGAACAGATAGGGCGTGTCCTCCAGACCTTAAAAGACAAGGGAATGTATGATAATTCCCTTATCATTTTCGTTTCCGATCATGGAGATATGATGGGAGATCACTACCACTGGCGAAAGACTTACCCGTATGAAGGATCTACGCACATACCTTATATTATTAAATGGCCAGCCAAAGCGCAAGTCGTTCCCGGCAAGGTGGATAATCCCGTAGAACTCCGTGACCTGCTACCAACTTTCTTCGAAATAGCGGGAACCTCCGTTCCCACCGACATAGACGGACGCTCTCTGCTATCTCTGGCTAAAGGCACAGAAACGGAATGGCGCAAATACATCGACCTGGAACATGCCACTTGCTACAGTGATGACAACTATTGGTGTGCCTTGACCGACGGAAAGATTAAATATATCTGGTACTTCTATACAGGTGAAGAGCAATTGTTTGACCTTGCCAAAGATCCTAAAGAACTGCACAATGCTGTGAACGACAAGAAATATAAAAAGCTGCTGACAGGAATGCGTGCAGAAATGATCCGCCACCTCAGTGAACGGGGAGAGGAATTTGTGAAAGACGGTCAATTGGTTGTCCGCAAAAAAACGATGCTTTACGGTCCTAACTATCCGAAAGAAAAGCGATAAATATAGCCTGCCCGGATGAAACGCATCACTTTCGCCACAAATTGTATCTATCATACAGATAAAATGGGAAGTTCTCAATGACTGACACTTAATTTATCCGTCTAAGATTGTACAATTTGCGGTGAAAGTGATAATAAGTATTTTGCAAGAAGACGTTTTTCCCTTACATCAGATAAGGAGTGAGATACTTCACAAGGAAATATCCTCCGACCACCAGCCACACATAAAGTAAAAGAGCCAGTACGAAAGGTTTGGCTCCGGCCTTTCTGAATTTATCGATGCTTGTTTCTGTTCCGAGTGCCGTCATAGCCATTGTCAGCAGAAAGGTATCCAGTGTGTTAATACCTGCCACCAACTGCGCAGGAAGCAAATCAAAAGAATTGAAAGCGATGACACCCATAAAACCTATTGCAAACCAGGGCACTGCAATCTTCTGAAACTTCTGCCCTTTCTGCACTTGTCTTTTCCGCGCTCTCGCCACCAGATAGGTAGTAATCAGAAGCACAGGAACCAACATCATCACACGAATCATTTTCACTATGATGGCAGAATCCGAAATACCGTTTCCCATCGCGTCTCCGGCACCTACTACATGGGCAACCTCATGCAGGGTAGCCCCCGTATAAATTCCCATCTGATCGGGAGTCAGTGCACAAAATCCGTTCCGGTACAAGAAAGGATACAGAAACATGGAAATAGTACCGAAAATCACGACAGTAGACACGGATACAGCCGTTTTATATGGCTTTGCCTTGATGGTCGATTCAGCCCCCAGAATGGCGGCGGCTCCACAAATTCCACTTCCGATGGAAGTAAGTAATGCGATTCCACGGTCCATCTTCAGCAATTTACCAAGATAGATACCGCCACAAATAGTCACCGCCACAATAATCACATCGATCAGCATAGCCGGCAACCCGATAGCCATCACATCCTGAAAAGTCAATCTGAAGCCATATAAAATGATACCGATACGCAGAATCTTCTTCGAGCAAAACTGGATACCCGGCACCCACGTTTCCGGAAGGTGATTTCGCAGACTATTGGCATAAAGCATACCCAAAATGATACCGACAATCATCGGACTGAAAGAAATACTTCTTACAAAAGACATCTCGCCAATATAAAACGCAGCACAAGAAAATAATGCTATCAACAGGACACCGTGCAGCATGCTGCTTCTCTTTTCATTGAACATAAATGATTTGATTTAAGTGATACTAAATTATTTCTTTTTTGCAAAGGAAGACATTTTCCGGCAGACTGAATCACAGAATTTTATTATGTCGGATAATCCCTGGTTATACCCCCAAAGCGGTTATAACAAAAAAACGGCACCTCGATTCACATCGCAGCACCGTCACAACACAAACACAAAATAAAACACGACAAAACTACTATGCAATCTTACCTGTAATGCCGGGGAGGCATACCTTGCTTGACTTATCTATATTCGCATACCCATAAGAAGCTTTATCAGGCGATTTGCATAATAAATAACGCACCAATTCGGATTTTGTTCACAAGAGTTCTGAAAAAAATGAAGTTAAGACGACTTTTTAACAAAAAAAACGGTACCCCGATTCACATCGCAGCACCGTCACAACACAAACACAAAATAAAACACGACAAAACTACTATGCAATCTTCCTGTTATGCCGGGGAGGCATATTCACTGACTCATATATATTCGCATACCTACAAGCAGTCATCAGGCGATTTGCACATATATAACATCCCGATTTTCGTTTTGTTCACGAAAAAAAGAGATTGAAGTTTATTTTCTCCCTTTAAAATCTTTCAGAAAGCCTTCCATCAACCATTTGGCAAGGGCCTGACGGTTGGAATCCATCACCAGTCTCCGCTGGTCAAATGTATTCTGTATATTCCCCAGTTCGACAAAAACAGAAGCGGGGGTAGTGTGTGAAAGTACATATAAATTGCGTCCGCTCACCGTTCCGGAAAAGCCGCGGTTCGGCTGATGCTTTCCATATTTGGATTCGAACGTATCTTTCATATTGTTTGCCAGCCGTTTGCTTTCGGCTTTCTTATTGGAATGATAGAAAAAGACATCCGTCTGCTTTTTTTTGCTGCGGCTGTCTACATGAATGAAGATAGCGCGGCAGTAAGTATAGTTCTGACGGTCTTTCCGATAAAGAGCATTGATTTTATTGCAACGCTGCTGAAGACGCTGTACCTGATTCAATGGAATCGGGTCGCCCATACAAGTCTCACGCTTGCTGTTAGAGAGGTAAGCGTCATTACGGATACCATCTTTGGCATCCTGAATAATGATATGCACTTCCGCCCCTTCCTGCATCAGATTCCGGGCGAGACGAAGTGCAATGTCATAGGCATATTCGTCTTCGTGAAGTTCGTGCTTCCCTACCCGTCCGATGGCTCCCGGATCAGGACCGCCATGCCCGCTGACTACATAGAAGCAGGCACCTGCCAGTCGGTTGGAAGTGACCTTTACATTCGCCAGTTGCTTACCGAAAAGAGGTTCATGAAGAGTGGTTCCTATTTTCGAAGCCTTTGAGGATTGTTTTCTTGCCGGTGTCTCTTTATCAGCCGCCGCCGATCTCTTGACAGGAGGAATAGTATACGTTACCCCCAGCTTCAACACATTCCCTTTCCCCAGCTTTGCCTTATTCAGTTCCACAAAATCATCATAATATTTCTTTGGAGCACGGTTGTGCCGCAGCAAAAAAGTAGAAATCCCCTCACCTGCTTTCGGAGTAGCTTTTTGTTGCGCCTGCACATCAGCCAACGAAAGAAGAAAACTAATTAATAAAAGAATATAGAATCTTTTTTTCATATTCGACTACTACCTTATCAGTATCATTTCACTTATAAACAGGACAAAAATACAATTATTTTCCCTACTTTTGCCCCGTTAAAACTTTTTTTGGCAATAAAACTTAAAACCCTATATCATTATGGCAAAACAATTCAAACCCGAAACCCTGTGCGTACAGGCCGGATGGACGCCTAAAAAGGGTGAGCCGCGTGTGCTGCCCATCTATCAGAGTACAACTTTCAAATACGATACCAGCGAGCAAATGGCACGCCTTTTCGATTTGGAAGACAGTGGTTATTTTTATACCCGCCTGCAAAACCCGACTAATGACGCGGTTGCCGCCAAGATTGCCGCCCTTGAAGGTGGTGTAGCTGCTATGCTTACATCCAGCGGCCAGGCAGCCAACTTTTATGCCATTTTCAATATCTGCCAGGCAGGAGATCATTTCGTTTGTTCATCCGCCATCTACGGAGGAACATTCAACTTGTTCGGTGTCACCATGAAGAAACTCGGCATCGACGTTACATTCGTTAATCCGGATGCCAGCGAAGAAGAAATCTCGGCAGCTTTCCAGCCTAATACAAAAGCACTGTTCGGAGAAACAATCTCCAATCCTTCTCTCGAAGTGCTGGATATCGAAAAGTTTGCCCGTATCGCACACAGTCACGGAGTACCTTTGATTGTAGACAATACATTCCCGACTCCTATCAACTGCCGTCCTTTCGAATGGGGAGCAGACATCATCGTTCATTCTACTACCAAGTACATGGATGGACACGCAACAAGCGTAGGTGGCTGTATCGTCGACAGCGGCAACTTCGACTGGGATGCCCATGCAGACAAATTCCCCGGACTCTGTACACCGGACGAATCTTATCATGGTCTGACCTATACAAAAGCATTCGGCAAAGGTGCTTACATCACCAAAGCAACTGCACAACTGATGCGTGACCTCGGCAGTATCCAAAGCCCGCAAAATTCTTTCTTACTGAATCTTGGACTCGAAACACTGCACCTGCGTATGCCTCAGCATTGCCGTAACGCTCAGAAAGTAGCAGAATATCTTTCTAAGAACGAGAAAGTGGCCTGGGTTAACTATTGCGGCCTGCCGGATAACAAATACTATGCACTGGCACAGAAATATATGCCGAACGGTTCCTGCGGAGTGATCTCCTTCGGACTGAAAGGCGGACGTGATGTCTCTATCAAGTTTATGGATTCATTAGAATTTATCGCTATTGTGACTCACGTAGCTGATGCCCGTAGTTGTGTGCTTCACCCCGCCAGCCATACTCACCGCCAGTTGTCGGATGAGCAGCTGATGGAAGCAGGTGTACGTCCCGACTTAATCCGTTTGTCCGTAGGTATCGAGAATGCGGATGATATCATTGCGGATATTGAGCAAGCGTTGAATGCGTAAAAGCTGATTACTATCAGATAACAAACAGCAAAGGCACAGGACATTTTGATTCTGTGCCTTTCTCTTTTCACCAATGCTTCATCCCTTTCTTATTTACTGCCTATCATCCTACTTCTCAATAAGAAAGTTAATTTCTAACAGAATATGTTTAATCATGAACTGATAAATCGCTATAGATGTTTATCTTTGTAAGGAACCAAACTCTGTATAGATATGAAAAAGATTTTATTAGTAGCACTCGCGCTGTGCCTTTCTTACGGATTTGCTTATTCCTGTTTATTCAATCATTCAATTAATCTGACCACAAAGATGCAGAACTTCGAAACGGATTCGTTTACCACCAAGAACGGGAAAAGCCTGAAAATCACTTTCTTTAAGCATGCCAGCTTGTTAATAGAATATGCTGGAAAAAAGTTTTTTGTTGATCCAGTCTCTGATTACGCAGACTTTACACAACAACCGAAAGCTGACTATATCCTGATAACACATGAACACCATGACCATTTCGATACCAAAGCAATTGCTGCGATCGAAACCCCGGATACAAAAATTATTGCCAATCCGAATTGCCAGAAGATGCTGGACAAAGGACAAGCCATGAAAAATGGTGATATACTGCAAATTACACCCGAAATCAAACTGGAAGCAGTACCTGCTTATAATACAACTCCCGGTAGAGATAAATTCCATCCCAAGGGACGTGACAACGGATATATCCTCACTGTGGGCGGCACCCGGATTTACATTGCCGGAGACACGGAAGATATCCCGGAAATGAAACAAATAAAGAATATCGATATAGCCTTCCTGCCTGTCAACCAACCGTATACGATGACACCGGAACAAGCTATACAATCTGCAAAAACCATTCAACCACATATTTTGTATCCGTACCATTACGGAGATACGAATATCAATGAAGTGAAGGACGGATTAAAAAACGAAAAAGAAATAGAAGTACGTATCCGTGCTTTACAATAAAAATACAAACCTAGTTGAAAAATAAAAGGACGTTCCTGGGGAAAAAGGGGAAATGTGGGAACAGGAACGTCCTTAGAAACATAATAATACAAAAATCCGGACTTTCGCAAGGGCGCATCTTTGTTTCTCGTCTTATGGATATCCCCTTCATAAAGAAGTAGTGCATTAATCCGGAAGATATCAGGAGAAGGATTATTATGATTGAGCTCTTGTTTATTTAATTATCTCTGTATTCGTATATCTTATTTATTATAGAAATGAAAAAGAATATTTATCGTATTATAGTGATGACTGGTAAGCCGTCTGAATATAAGTACCAATTACATTGTCATTATTCATCTCGATATATCTCTTTAGTAATTCCGAAAAACCGGATTTTATCTGTTCCACCGGCTTATCCGTACAAGCAGCAGAATATGCATCTATAGCCAGAAGAAAATCCTGCATCCGTTCGTTCAGCATCGTTCCTTCCGTACAAACGACATCGGCAATACTCGCTTTTATGGTACCGTTTTCAATCACAACAGGCAAACGGTATTCCAGTCCCATTTTACTGGCATGGATCGAAAGTATCTTTATGACCGGATTTTCTATTTTTGTCGTGTCTGCAAAAGCAAACTTTCCATTTATTATCCTTGCGCTGTCAACAGGGGCATCCGTCGAAACATCTTTCATGTAAACCATTTTACCCTCAAATTCCGGCAGAGGCGCACTACCGTCAATTCTGTAACCTTTTATTTGAGAGCAAGCTCCCAATACTAATACCCCAATGAAAAAGGGCAAAAGTCTTATACATCTATTCATCGGACTTTTATTTCTTCTTGAAAAGAAAGAAAAGCCGCCCGCCAATACCAGCAGAGCGGCTTTCACTTTTCATTTATACATTTGTATAATCATTGTTCGTCAGAATCTGAAGCCAAGTTTCACCACAGGCATTTCGAAAATCTTGATGTTATGGTGACTGACATTGTACTTATCAAATCCTTTCGGACAAATTTGTATCAAATCATAGCGATAAGCTAAAGGATGCATCTCGAACCCGAAAATAAATCCTTTGGCAATGCTATACTCGATACCTGCTACGGCAGCTACTTTCAGACCATACATCTGACCGGCTTTGCTTCCTGCGGTATAGACCTGAGAAGGAAGTTCTTCCGAATCATCGCTATCCTTATAGGTATCGCCGGTGTATGGTTCTGTAGTTTCAATGCGTGCCATCTGGAAGCCAAGGGCGCCTCCTACGTATGGATGAATACGTTCGTTGCGAGTCTTGAAGTAATAGTTGGAGCCGACAGAGGTATACCAGTTATTAGTCATCTGCGCATTGATATAACTTTGCGCGGGTATGATCATATCGGGTACACTGTTGTCGCCTTCTACATAGTCTTTCTTGGGAGTCAGGCTGATGTTCATGCTAAACTGGAAATTGATGTCCCAGTTGTCAGACAGAAAATACTTGCCTTCGATTCCGGCTATATTGACCAGACTATTATTATTCAGACTACCGATATTCAGATAGCGGTTCAGGTCACCGGAGTTATCCGTTCCTCCATTGGGAAGTCCGACGACTCCTTCGGTGTTGGTGAACTTGGGAAGCAGATAAGAGGTGTTCTCATTGAAGAACTTTCCGCTACCAAGTAAAACCGAAACCTGCCACTGTCCTTTCTTCGGAGCAAACGACGCATCATCACTGCTGCTGTAACGCTGCGCCAATGAAGGCGCAGCTGTTATACAGGTCAGCAAAAGTAATGTGCATAGTTTCTTTATCATTTTGTTACTTTTACGTGATTAAGAAATTACTTACTCAAGGTTTCCAATACGGATTTAACTTGTGCAAGAGCAGTATCATAGATTGCTTTCGCTACATCATAAGCTTCTTGAGCTGTTTCCAAAGCAAGTTTCTTCTGTTCTATTACATAAGCTTCCTTGTATTCACCCTTGTTGAACAGTTCAATGCTCTTTTCTGCTGCAGTAACCTTCTGTTTAGCTTCTTCAACTGATTTTTCCTGAGTAGCAACTTGATTCTTCCAATAATTCAGAACAGATTCTACAGTTACCACAGAACCAGTGACAACACCACCGTTGATACCATCAATCTGATCTTGAACAACACTGATCAAGCCAATGTAATCTTGGATCAATTCAGCAAACTTCTTACTATTGGCCTCAGCTTCAGCAGTCAAAGCATCTTGTTCTTCTTGTGCTTTCTTCACCTCTTCTTTAGCAGTCTTCAGAGCAATACGAGTTTCGTCAGCTTTTGCAATAAACGGATCCATTAAAGCAGTATTCATATTTATTTCTGCATTCAGATCAGCAAGTACACCTTCCATTTGAGCCTTCAATGGTTTAATCAAATCGGCAGCAGCAATCATATCTTTGCAAGTCTGTACATCGTCATTAGCAGCCATCATAGCTCCCAAAGTACCAAAGTCAGTCAAAACAGCACTATTATTCTGCTTAATATAAGCGCGGACCATTGCTTCTGTTACTTCAACAAGTCTGTCTTCGCCAGGAATCACAGTACCAAAAGTAGCATCAGAAGTATACTCTAAAGCATCTTCAGCTGTATTGCGATCTAACTTAGTTGCACTTAATTTAGTAAATTCATCTGCAGAAATATCAGAGCGTAATGCCTGCATGTGGCCAGTTTTCTTACCATCTTTTTCCTCTTCTTTATAGAAAGCATCTTTGCCTGTCATATCTTCAACACTAACTGTATTAGCCAGTATCTGACCATAAGGATTAGCAGCAAGAGCAGAATAAGTACTAATTGCAGGAGCCACCTTAGCAACAGCAGTAGCAGCCTCTCCAGCAGCTTTAACCAATGCAGCTTTAGCCTTTTCTACTTTCTTATCTTTATCATCGGCAAGAGCTTGATTTCCTGCAGCTTCACCTTTGGCAGCCAATTCAGCAACAGTCTGATCAAGTTTCAGCCATTCAGCCAAAGTAGCATTAGCATCAGCCTTTGCTTTAGCTTGTTTCACTGTATCGTCCAATATAGCTTCCAGTTTACTGGTAGTTTGTTCAGCAGGAGTCAATGCATCCCATGCAGCCTTACTAGTAGGAGACAATGCGGTAATCATATTGTCACGGTATGTTTTCTCCAATACCGAAGCTTTTTCTTTTTCTACAGCATCATCATAAGCAGCTTGATATACGGCATCCCATGCACTATTATAAGCTTTTACTGCAGATTCTACTGCGGCATAAGAAGAATTATAAGTATCTGTCGCCTTTTTCAGATCAGTAGTTGGCACTGTAGTTGCTGTACCTTTTACCGCTTTTGCAGAAATTTCCCAGTTAGCTTTATCCTTTTCAAATTTTTCTTTAGCATTTTTGGCTGTCTTTTCTTTTTCTGCCAAAGTCAACTTATTCCATTCAACTCCATTTTCGTCTACAGAATATTTACCTAAAGCATCAATCCAGGCATTTACTTTCATCAGAGTAAGAGATGCCTGACTAGTTCTGGCTGTTACATCTTCTATTTTCAAATCAGCATTGTACTCAGTTTGTGTATACTGAACAGCCGGATAATCAAACACACCCGTACTAACAGTATATCCATCTAAAGATGTAAAATCATTGCTACTACTAAATAATGTCTTCAATCCTTCATTAATAGGTTCAGATTTATAAGCTGCAATATCAAGCTGAGTATTAACCTGTGTTGTAGAGTCTGCTACAGCTTTATCATATGCCTCTTTAGCAGCTTTACGCGCTTTTATCTTTTCGGCTACTTTTTGTTCTGCAGCTTTATAATCTGCGGAAGTCTTAATAGTAGCGATCTCAACATCAGCTTTGCTCTTTTCACTTTCATATTCAGATTTCTTCTTCTTCAGATCCAGGATCTTATCATCCCATGCAGCTGCATCAAAGTCTTCTGCCAAAGCTAACATATTATTTTTCTCATCCAATAAGATTTCTGCCTTTTCAACTGCAATCTGTGCCAACTTCAATTCAGCCTGTAAGCTAGCTAATGTCGGAAGATTAGGATTAACCAATGCATCATAATAATTATCCTGAGCTGTCTTTAAGGCAGTGTAATATTGGTTCAGGCTAGCAGAAGCAACATAAAGTCTTTGCTGTGCTTTATCAATAATTGCTTTTTCTCCATCAGAAAGCAGAAGTTTTCCAGCTTCAATGAGTTTCATTGCATTATCATAAGCTTCCTGTGCCTGTGCTGTCTGAGTCTGATAGTTCAACATAGCTGCTTTGAAGATTTCAGCTTCTTCAGCCATTTTATTTTCCCAGTAAGCTTTGTTTCTGTTAGCTTCAGCAATCTTAGCTTCCGCCTCAGCTTTTGCTTGTTCGGTAGCAGCTTGTGCGCGTTCTACTTCCAGTTCTTTCAGTTTCACGTCTAAAGCATGCATCTGAACATCGTACTCTTTGTACTGATTATCCAATTCTTTAGATTTGTTTACCAGTTCCTGATAAGCTACTTGCGCTTTTTGCCATTCCACTTCCACCAGTTTTACCGCAGCCTGTGCTTTAATCAGTTCGGATTTTGCTCCCCGCAGATCAACGATACCTTCCGGTTCATCGGTATCAATACATCCCGTGAATGTAGCTGTCGTACCCGCCATTAGCAAGGTTGCGACCAAATACGTCCATTTTCTCATAAAAGTAAATTAAATGTTATACAATTAATAAATAAAAAATTTGTTTGCTGTCATTTCATAATCCATCTCATCTTGGTGGTCTGTCTTTCCGTTACTTTGTAGGTAACGGGAAAGCGTACTTTTCCACCCCGACAGAGGCGTCTGCGGACTACATTCATTGAATAAGTAAAGAATATTTTTAACCCCTGCTCTCAGACGATGGCAGAGGGGAGGGAAATCTTTTGCAAAAATTAAAGACCAGGCCGTGTTCTTCTCAAAAAATCCGCAGTTTTATTCTGTGTGTTTCCTTTTTTTAGTAGTTTATCAGAAAAAATATCATTTTTGTTTGCATGTTTTCCAAAATATACCCATATTTGCAGCGTCTTTTCTTCCCGTTACCTACAAAGTAACAGTTCTCTAATTCAACAACTTACCTACACTATAGACCTTCTTTAAGGAAGAAATAACCGCTACATTCGCTTCATCAATTTTCTTATTCTTGAAAGGTTTCAGATACGTTTCCGTCACGGTGATGGAAGAATGCCCCATCGCTTCGGAAATAACACCGGGATGTACCTCACAATAGTATGCCATCGTAGCCCAGGTATGACGGGCCGTGTAAGTAATATTTAGAAATGCAATAAAAAACAGAATGACGATAATTAAACGTAA
>ENA-ORRL01001684-ORRL01001684.1-human-gut-metagenome-genome-assembly--contig:-NODE-1684-length-15583-cov-6.407135_pt1 | contig 15583 bp, 17 predicted proteins | sample MGYA00242175_ERZ509134 | MGnify/ENA primary metagenome ERZ509134 (study PRJEB26280, sample SAMEA2338660) | human gut metagenome | biome: human gut; feature: human-associated habitat; material: faeces... | reverse complement strand
TGGATGTGCGGAGTTGCCTCTACCCTACCAGACTTACCGAGTCGATGCTGATGGTGCGTGACAATTACCAGTCTCTGTTCGAGGTTTCCACATTCACTTCCACCAACAATGACTACAGATATCAGGCCTGTTTCGCCAAGAGGACTTGGACGAAGAGTGTGACGCTATGCGTGAAGCTTTATGACAAGAACTATGATGAGGACCAGATAGTTCCTACCGGGCGCATACCAGGACCAAATCTCATAAGGATTCCCGAGATGTACTACATTCTGGCGGAGTCAGCATATGCATCTGCAAACATGGAGAAGGCTCTGGATTATCTGAATGCAGTGGTGACGGCACGCGGACTGCTTCCGCTTTCGGCCGAAGACATCGACACGGAGGCCAAGTTCAGAAGAAAACTTGTCGGGGAATATATTAAGGAGTACTGGGGAGAGGGACAGATTTTCTTCACTTACAAGAGGTTCAATATGGATATGGACGGGGTGAACAGCAAGCATTTCACTGCTTCTGACGAGGTATATGTGCTTCCGCTGCCGGAGAGCGAGTATGAAAACGGGGAGGAAAGGAAATGAGAAGGATGGCATTGATTCTGGCATTGTCAGGCATCGTGACCGCATGCAGTTACAAGGAAAGTTTTCCATACAAGGGTGATTCGCTGGTGAATTTCAAGACAGATTCACTGTATTTTTCTTTCGGTGAGCTTCCGTTTTCAGTGACGGACACTACGCTCCTGATCGGGGTGGAAATCATCGGTTCCCCTGCCGGTCATGACCGGATGTTCAATATTGCTCTTGACAATTCGAGGACAACGGCAAGGCTGCATGAGCATTATGATGAGCCGCGGATGGAGGGGACAATCCCTTCCGGAGCATCGGCGGGTACGGTAGCATTGACAATACACAGGTTGTCCCTCCAGTCGGATTCTGTATTTACGGTGGTGCTGGATATGCTGCCCGGTGAGGATTTCAGACTCGGTGCGGTGGAGGACAGGTCGGTGGCCGTCAGTTTCACGAACAGGCTTGACTTGCCGGAATGGTGGCCGATGCTGTCGAAGTGGCTTGGCGAGTACAATCCGCGCAAATACCAGAAGTTCATCGAGTTATGGGGCGGCGCAATTACCAGGAAAGATATCAATGAAATGAAATATACGATACTGCGGACGTTCAAGAAGGTCAAGGAGTATTTCGGGGAACATCCTGAGTTCGGGGTGACTTTTCCGGATGTGGACTGGCCGGTATGATGGCATTGACCTGAACCTTGGAGACGCGGTTCCGGCTTTTGGAAATTTTCGAATTAAATACAATACAAAATTATGAAATCATTGAGAATGATTATGGCGGCAGGTGTTTTGGTGGCAATGGCTGCATCCTGCGCGAAAGAGAACAACATCAAGGTGGTACTGCCTCCGGACGTGGCAGAGCTTTCAGGGGTGAAGGCCATGTACGAAAGAGGTCTTCACGAGTATCTGGAGATTGCTCCTACCGTGAATTTCGTGAACTACACGGAAGAGAACAAGGACAGCGTGAAATATGAGTGGAACATCGATTACAAGGTGGTCGGAACTGACAGTGTGCTGACATTCAAGTGCGACAAGAACGGCCAGTTCAACGGATACCTGAAAGTGTCCACCTCTACCGGTGCCAAGATTGCTGACTTCAAGCTCACGGTCACGACTCCTTATGACAAGGGAATTCTGCTTCTTTCAGGAACTGGTGAGGGGTCAATGCTGACATGGAAGCGTCTGGATATAATGGACACACCGGCCAGCCCTTATGCTTTTAAGGATAACAACCCTACACTGGAGCTTGGAAAGAGCCCGCTGGCACTTTGCTGGAAAGGAGAAGGCATCACATCTCCGAAAGCCGCACAACTTACGGACAACTACTATGAGGTGCTTGTAAGCACAGAGAATCCGGTCAAGGTATATGCGTTGAACAGCAATGACATGACCGTAAGAACGGAAATCACATACAACGGCAGCGGTGAGTTCCATCCAAATGCCATGCTCTGTCCTAAGGGTACGCAGGAGGGCGTATGGAACAATATGCAGGATGTCGTCTATTTCGTCGGCGGAGGCAGAGACTACATTATGACCAGTGACAGGAATTTCGTCGCCGCCGAAGGCTCAGATGTTCTTCCTGCCGGAGCTGCGATTGCAGACTATACTTGCGTTGTCGGCCAGACCAATGTAAGTGATTATGTCAGAGCATATTTCAATAAGACAACCCATAAACTCGTCTATCATTCGGCATTGATGGCATTCGAAGCGACAGAGGGAGACAAGGTGCTTTCCGGAGAGCCGATTTTCATGAAAGGATGCGACGGCGAGTATTACAAAGAGCGCTATGATGCCATGGCCATAATGCTGGTGACTGCAGATGGTACCGCGACCAAGGTCTACAGGTTCGATCCGGATGCCGCTGTAATGGGTGAGACAGTTCTTAGCGAGATAGATGCGTCAGGCAAGATTCTTCCGGAGTCTGCCATTGCCGTCAACCCGATCAAGACAATTCTTTATTATTCAAACGGCAACAAGATCTACAGGCTCAACTATGACGGAGAGAACTTCGACTCCGAGCCATATATCACTCTCGATGGCAACTACACTGCGAAGAAGATGATTTTCAATGCTTATGATGCGAATACGCTCTACATCGCCGCGGAGAATGCCGATGAGCAGAGCGAGATGAAGGCGTCAATGTTCATCTACGACATTTCCGATGATGCTTCCGCGAAGTTGTTGTTCAAGGGTGACAAGGTAGGCGGCACTGTAAAGGATCTCATCTACAAGGGCAACGGACGCGAGTACGAAAACATACCGTCAGGAAAAGCCCTTTCCAGATTGTTCAGATAGTCGGAAAAGGGAGACATATTCTATGGCTCAAGTTTCGCACTTGCTAAACTTCAGTTATATAAATAGCCGCGGGGATATTCTCCGCGGTTTTTTTGTCAATGTTTCTGAGGGATTATCTTCCGAACATCCAGCGCTGACGTTCCGGAGTCTAGGATTGCTCGCAAGTCGCTGCGGTAGATATCGTTCCGCGAAAACGTTTTAAGTGGTACAATCTGGTTATGGCTGATGGTTTTGTTCCGGATAAATCGGTTTAGCGGGACGAAATGGCCATGCTGATGGTTTTGTTCCGAGAAAACGTTTCAGGCGGAACCAAATCGGAATCCCTTGGGACCTACGCTGACCGGCTTTCCGAAAACATGGGCCATCACAGCAACTTGATTGCGATATGGGCACAGGCCTCGGCATCGGCCAGGGCATGATGGTGATTGGTCAGGTCATAACCGCAGGCTGCGGCAACCGTCTGCAGCTGATGGTTCGGCAGACCGCACCCGAAATGCTTACGGGAGGCAGAAAGTGTATCATAGAACTCATACTCGGGATAATCCATCCGGTACACTTTGAAAACCTCTTTCAGACAATCTTCATCGAACCGGCTGTTATGCGCCACAAGCGGGAGTCCCTCAATCTTCGGGGCTATCTTCTCCCAGACACGCAAAAAAAAGCACCGGAATTACCCAGTGCCCAAAAATTGAACTCACAAAACATGAAACTGGCCGATCACCTCTTCGCGCAGACGATGATACCGGTCACATTGCCATGCATGTCATCATTGTGCAAACCGTCTTCGGAAGTGTTTATGTATATTTCTTTCGTTTCTCCGGCGTAACGGGAACGGACGCGCCAGCAGGGCGTTGAAATCCGCCATAAGCTCACGAAAAGGGGGTAGTTCTATTGTATCGTAGAATGATTCTCAGTCGTTCTCGTCCAATTGGAAGATGGATTCAACCGGTTTCCCAAAATGGCGGGCAATCTTCAAGGCCAATACGGTAGAAGGGAGGTAACGCCCGGATTCAATGGAAATAATGGTGTTGCGGCTTACGCCTACTGCATCGGCCAACTGCAGTTGGGTGATGTCCAGGATGGCCCTTTCTACGCGTACTGTGTTTTTCATAGAGCCTGTTCCTTTTTGGATTGACGAAGAAGTACACGGAAGATCAGATAGTACAGGCCTGCGCTCGCTATGGGCAATATAATTAGGAACAACTCACTCAAATAGAGACTCAGGGTTCCGTCATTATTCATAAACAAATCGAGCAAATGAAATTCCAGCGCAAGGCTCAGGAGCAGGAAAACCACGAAAAACACATAACCGGTTAGCCCCAGGGCCTTCAACCGCAGGCCGGAGATCATTTCGTCTTCAACTCTCTCCTTGGAGAGGGTAATAAAGAACAGTGATGCAATAAGAATGAGGTGGGATGATTTTGCCAGATACCAAACCACATCAATACTATGTGTGGTATATAAGACGATAATCTTGGCTACTACAATGAGAACAGTCAGTAGAAGAAGCCACCAGCCAATCTTCTGGCAGGAGTGAGGCATAAGGATACTTTTGCTATTCATGACGATTACTTGAATTGTGTTCCGATTGCAAAGTTAAGTATATTTTTCATAATGCAAAATAAACTTTGCATATTTCTTTGTTTTCTTCCCAATTCAATATCTTCTGGCCATCTGCCTAAAGAAAGTCTATGACGTGGAGATTAATGATGATCTTGGCACCTTCTTCTGATTCAAGGAAGGCCACATCCTCTCGGTTATCCATAAAGAGGTTTTCGGTCCGAATCTCCATCCCCAACAAGTGGCTTTTCGCGGCTCAGTTTTTATCCAGTCATATTTTGCAGCCCGCGCTTCGTCTCTCGCCAGTTCCGACTATGCGACTTGGCTTGGTACTAGTTAAAACGTTTTTGTGAGACCAAACGCTTGCGATTTGCCGCTTTGTACCGTTTAAACGTTTTATCTGAAACCAAATCGGAATCCCTTGGGACCTACGCTGACCGGCTTTCCGAAAACATGGGCCATCACAGCAACTTGATTGCGATATGGGCACAGGCCTCGGCATCGGCCAGGGCATGATGGTGATTGGTCAGGTCATAACCGCAGGCTGCGGCAACCGTCTGCAGCTGATGGTTCGGCAGACCGCACCCGAAATGCTTACGGGAGGCAGAAAGTGTATCATAGAACTCATACTCGGGATAATCCATCCGGTACACTTTGAAAACCTCTTTCAGACATCCTTCATCGAACCGGCTGTTGTGAGCCACCAGCGGAAGTCCCTCAATCTTCGGGGCTATCTTCTCCCAGACACACGGAAAAACCGGAGCATCTTCAGTATCTTCTTCCGTCAGCCCGTGGACTTGCTGGCAGAACCACTTATAGTATTCCGGCTCCGGATGTATCAGACTATAGAAAGAGTCCACAATCTGCCCGTCACGGACGATAACCACTCCAACGCTGCACACGCTGGAACGGCACTCATTGGCTGTCTCGAAATCAATTGCTGCAAAATCCTTCATACCCTACATATTTTTGTCAATGCAAATGTATGAAGAATTTCTCCAATCGGACAATCGCCAATAATTACGATTGACAAAATGTGGGAGACTTTGTATTTTTGCATTGTTACTACATAAGAATGAAATCATGAATCCTATTTTGGCGACACTTCTGATACCTTTTCTCGGCACTGCATTAGGGGCATCTTTCGTGTTTCTCATGAAGCGCGACATGCCGGCATTGATGCAAAAGATTCTGCTGGGGTTCGCGTCAGGCGTAATGGTTGCGGCATCGGTATGGTCATTGATAATCCCGGCCATGGATATGGGAGAGGGCCCATCTGCAGTAGTGCCTCCTACCATTGGCCTGCTCGCAGGCTTCGCCTTTCTGCTGCTCATCGACTACATCACACCGCACATTCATATCAGCGGAGAAACAGAAGGGCCTCAAAGCCGACTGTCCCGAACCGCCAAACTGACATTGGCCGTCACCATCCACAATTTCCCGGAGGGAATGGCTGTCGGTGTCGCGCTTGCCGGGGCCCTCACGGCAGATTTCAATATCGCAGGAGCTCTGGCTCTTTCATTGGGAATCGCGATCCAGAACATTCCGGAAGGAGCGATTATATCAATGCCTCTGCGTGCGGCCGGAAACTCACGTTGGAAATCCTTCTGCATAGGGACATTGAGCGGAATCGTGGAACCGATAGGCGGCGGTCTCGTATTGTTTTTGGCGACATCCATTCTCGGCATCATGCACTATATGCTGGCTTTCGCAGCCGGCGCCATGCTCTATGTGGTGGTAGAAGAACTGGTTCCCGAATATTCCCAGGGAGAGCACTCCAACATCGGCACAATCGGCTTCGCTCTTGGCTTCGCCCTGATGATGGTTCTGGATGTGGTCCTGGGATAGGTTCTCTACAGGAGTTTTTTCAACTCCACTGCCACTCACCTCTTGGCGCAAACGATGATGCCGGTCACGTTGCCATACATGTCGTCATTGTGCAAACCGTCTTCGGAAGTGTTCATGAATATTTCTTTCGTTTCTCCGGCATAACGGGAACGGACACGCCAGATTATCGGGTAGCCGCCTTTATCGCCGGCAGCGAAAACTTCGTCTTTCCCTCTTGCCGCGAGTGCATTGACATGACCATTATATGATGTCAATCTTTTAAGTTTGCCGTCCGTCCAAAGAGCAGCCCGGTATCCTTCGACATATCCGCCGATATAGGTCTTTCCGTCGTGGCGAAGGATTGCGGCTGCTATGGAATTGCCGCTATTGTTCTCAATGTCAAGCAGGTGCAGCGCACCATTAAGCCACCAGCAGGCCCGGAAATTTTCCTCGTCCTTTATCAGATAGCCACTTGCATATACATCCGAGCCGTCAACAACAATCTCCGTAACGTAAGCCGAATCATACCCGTCATGCGGCATTTCAATGCGCTCAAAATTCTTCCACATACAATTGGTGCCTCCCGTATAGACAACATTTCCATCTACGGCGATGCATGATACGTGACCTTCTATGGTCTTGTTTTCGCTCAAATCAGTCATTTCCCCATTACACCAATAAGCGGGATATTCCTTTTTATTCTCGGACCATGAACCTCCAGTGTAAAGTGAAATACCGGAAACCGTGAAATCAGTAGCATTGCAGTTCTCCATCACTTCTGCCTGGACTCCGTCCTTGTAAATTATCGTCCTGAAATCTTTGCCTTTGGCCAATGCGCACGAATACAGATACCGGTCCTTGATCATTCCAATGCCGGAAACAAACTCGGCTCCTTCAAGCAATGTCATGTCCCGGTTGTTCCACATAGTTGCATATGAACCTCCTGTGAAACTTGCATATATGTTTCCGGAACCGATGATTTCCCAGTAAGACGGGTCATATCCATACGAATCCTCATGACTCTGCGTTATGTGATACGTAAAAACCGTCTTTCCGTTTCTGGTGATGACAGCATCAGCCTTACGGTCCTTCCTGGACATATTCTCGCTGATTTTCAGATACTTGTATTCATATCCGGATTTTATGTATTCATCGATGTCTATCCAGTTTACAGACTTTCCGTCGAGCCCTTTCACAGCAACTTGGTCTTCAGGCCTGAAATCATTGGAGAAATAGTAATCAGTCTCATCAGAATACAACGATACGTCTGTTTCTGTTTTTGATTCCGCCTCGGAATTATCAGGAGGTGTCTCTTCTTCTTTGTCATTGTCACCCGGCGTTTCAGTGTTCTCTGAGTCATTGTCCATTCCGTCGCACGAAGGCATGGAGACTACAAGTGTGAAAACAAGCAAAACTCTTGCAAATAATGGCATTCTGAATTTCATCTCTATTTATTATATGTAAATTATCTTATATAAACCTTCCAGTCGCGCTGTCTTTCGCCTCGCGGATCTGGTCCGGGGTGCCGGTCGCCACGATTCTCCCGCCTTCCGAGCCTCCACCAGGGCCCATGTCAATGATAAAGTCAGCGTTGCGGATGACATCAAGGTCATGTTCAATGACAATGACGGTGGCCCCGTGGTCGATGAGGCTCTGGAATACATTCAGGAGCGTCATCACGTCTGACGGGTGAAGACCGATGGTCGGCTCGTCGAACACGAATACGGAATCGCTCTGTCCCCTACCCATCTCGCTGGCCAGTTTAAGCCTCTGGGCCTCACCGCCTGACAGACTCGGGGTCTCCTCGCCCAATGTCAGATAACCGAGGCCGAGATCACGCAATACCCTGAGCCGCTGGCTGATAAGTTTGAGGTCCGCACAAGCGTCAATGGCGGAATTGATATCCATATCCATAAGTTCCGGAAGCGAATAGAATTCTCCGGCGGAGTTCTCCCTCCTTATGCTTCCTGCGATTTTCGAATATCGGGAGCCCCGGCAATCCGGGCACGGGATATCCACATCGGGAAGAAACTGCACATCAAGGCTTATCACGCCTGTACCGTCACAGGTGGGGCACCTCAACTTGCCGGTGTTATAGGAAAAGTCACCATCCTTGTAGCCGTGCTTCTTCGCGTCCGGAGTCTTGGCAAAGACTTTCCTGAGTTCATCATGGACATTGGCATAAGTAGCTACGGTAGAGCGGACATTGATACCAATCGGAGAAGCGTCAATGAGTTTCACTTGACGGATTCCGTCAGCCTCAATAGATTTCACATGCATTGGCAGGGTCTGACCTGAAATTTTCGCTTGAAGAGCAGGTATGAGACTTTCAAGCACCATGGTGGTCTTGCCGGAACCGGAGACTCCTGTAATCACAGTAAGCCGTCCTTTTGGAATCTCTACGCTGAGCGGCCGGACCGTGTGGATGGCATCGGTAATCATCGCTATCTTCCCCTCATTGAACATGTCGGCGGCCTCAACCCGTTGTCTGACATTGATAGAAGCCTTGCCTGAAAGGAACGGACCAATCTTCGATTGTTTATTGACCTCAATGTCATTGACAGTACCCTGCGCCATCACCTCGCCTCCGTTCGCGCCGGCTCCGGGTCCCATTTCGATCATCCAGTCGGATTTGGCCAGAATCTGCGTGTCGTGATCCACCAGAATCACGGAATTGCCGTCCGCTATCAAATCTTCCATAACGCCGCAAAGGCCAATGATATTCGACGGGTGCAGGCCGATTGAAGGTTCGTCCAAGACGTAGAGGACTCCGGTGGTCCGGTTTCGGACGGCTCTGGCAAGCTGCATTCTCTGGCGTTCTCCAGTCGAGAGAGTTGCCGCGGAACGGTCCAATGACAGGTAGCCTATTCCTAAGTCCATCAATCGTTTAGCTGTATCCAAAAATGATTCGCAGATGCTTTTTGCCATGGGTCTCATTTCTTCGGGAAGGGAAGCGGGCACGCCTTTGACCCACTCCACGATTTCGGTGAGCGTCATCTTGCAGGCATCGGCCAGGGATATTCCTCTGAGCATAGGCGCCCTAGCTGCATCTGAAAGCCTTGTACCTCCGCAGTCCGGACAGACATCGAGTTTCAGAAACTTCTCCACCCTCTTCATGCCCTTTTCGTCCTTGACCTTGGCCAATGCGTTTTCTACGGTATAGGTAGCATTGAAAAATGTAAAATCCAATTCGGCTGCATCATTGGAGTTCTTGGCCTTGTAGAGAATGTGCTTTTTCTCCGCCGGACCATGAAGGACAATGTCTTTTTCCTTATCTGTCAAGTCTTTGTAAGGGACATCAGTGCGCACGCCCATTGCCCGGCAGACGTCCTTCATGAGCGACCACATAAGTGTGTTCCATGGCGCGACCGCCCCTTCATCTATGGTAAGGTTCTCATCAGGAATGAGTGTGGATTCGTCGACTGTACGAATAGTACCGGTGCCATCGCAAGTCCTGCATGCGCCCTGACTATTGAATGCCAGTTCTTCGGCGCCAGGCGGATAGAAATGTTCTCCGCACACAGGGCAGACAAGGTCCTTTCCTGCCGCCACCCGTAAGGAAGGCTCGACATAATGTCCGTTAGGGCACCGGTGGCTGGCCAGTCTCGAGAACATAAGTCTAAGACTGTTAAGAAGTTCCGTCCCTGTACCGAAGGTACTGCGTATGCCCGGTATACCAGGTCTCTGATGCAGCGCAAGAGCCGCCGGGACATAAAGTACCTCATCGACATTGGCCTTTGCCGCCTGCGTCATTCTTCTTCTCGTATAGGTCGAAAGTGACTCAAGATAACGCCTTGAGCCTTCTGAGTACAGAACTCCGAGGGCCAGTGAGGATTTTCCCGATCCCGATACACCGGCAATTCCCACGATTTTCCCAAGCGGGATATCTACATTTATGTTCTTCAGGTTGTGTACCCTTGCGCCACGCACCAATATCTTGTCCGGATTTTTCATTGATTCTATAATTTACCGGTCCAAAATTAGCGAAATCTTGTTAACTTTCATCTCGTTTTTGCGACTTAGTAAGGTGAAAAAAAATAACCTGCCTCAGATTAGGAGAAGATTTTCGAGGATAGATCCATTTTCGAAAAAGGAGTGTGCCGGTGGCACATGACTGATGAGAAAACAGATATAGACCGAAAAGATTCCTTAAGATGAGGCAGGTTATTTTTTTTGAAGGTTACTTTAATGAATATAAGAAGAACGGCTCGCAATTTGCGGGCCGTTCTTCTTATGAACCTACTGGTATATACCAGGTTAGCGCTCTGGTATTTACACGTATTTTAACCACATGATTTATGAAACATTTATCGATTCTTACCGACATCATTCTGGCCGCAGCGGCCTTGATGGCATCATTCCAGAACTGCTATGCCTGCACAGGCATCACCCTCAAAGCCAAGGACGGAAGCACTGTAGTGGCGCGCACGATCGAGTGGGCCGCCTCCGACAATGACTGCCGTTGGGTTGTCGTACCTCGCGGACACAGATGGAAATCCTTCATCCCAGGAGGAGGGACTGGCAGAAGTTTCACCAATGAATATGGCTACGTGGGCGTCTCGGTGGTCCAGGACGAGCTGATGATGGAGGGCATGAATGAGAAAGGCCTCTCCGCCGGCCTCTTCTATTTCCCTGACTACGGAAAGTACGAGGAGTATTCAGAAGCGAATTATGAGACCAACATATCTGATTTCCAGCTGGTCTCCTACATTCTCGGGCGCTGCGCCACCGTCGATGAGGTCAAGGCCGAGATCGCAAGGGTACATATCCATGGATTCGATCCACGTTCCTCGACCGTACATTGGAGGTTCGCCGAGCCGTCAGGCCGCCAGATCGTGCTGGAGATCATCGACGGAAAGTGCATTTTCTATGAAAACAATCTGGGTGTACTGACCAACTCTCCATCCTTCGACTGGCAGCTCACCAATCTCAACAACTATGTAAACCTCCTGCCTGGCCGCACCGAACCACATACGCTTGGAAATATGTCCCTGTCATCTTTCGGCGGCGGAAGCGCGATGATTGGTCTCCCGGGGGATTTCACCCCGCCTTCAAGGTTTGTACGCGCGGCCTTCTTCCAGAGCACCGCGCCGCAGAAGCCTGACGCAGAGGGGTCCGTGTTCACGGCATTTCACATTCTCGGCTCAATGGAGATTCCGATCGGGGCACAGTTCCCGGTTGACGAAACGCCGGCTGACATTCCGTCAGCAACCCAATGCACCTGTGTCACCGACATGTCAGGTTTGAAATTCTATTATCGCTCCATGTATGATGGAGGCATCAGATGCATTGACCTTAAAGAGATTGACTTCAAGAAGATAGGCCTGAAGTCCGAGCCGCTCGTTCCGTCAAAGAAGGAATTCGTCCATCACATCAGATTTTAACGAGGAATGGCACAGGAAGACCTCACCATGAAATGCGGTGTCGGACTTAATTTCGTGCGTCAGCAGCGGAAGGGTCTATACGAAGGCGACAGTCGCAAATGAACTCTGACAGGGCGGCGGAAGAGTTTCTTTTACAAAGCCAATGTTAGCGTTGGCGGGACGCGGCCACGGAGCGTTTTGCAACTCACTGATAATCAGACACCATTTTAGATATAGCGTGGAAACGCAGGCTTTTTTTGGTCGCGTTTCCACGCTGCATTTTATAACTTATTGAGAATCAGTGCCTCCAAAAATCAAACGTGGCTGCGTCCCGCCTGGGCTTTTACAGGGATGATATTTATTCGTATCTTGCCGAATAAAATTCACGCACTCTGAAACAATAAACAAAATGAATAAAGCAAAACTCGACCAGGTTTTCAGCCTGAACAGTAGTGACGAAGTCTTTTCTTTCATGAAAGACTATGCATATAAGAATCAAGATTTAAGTGACGCCCTAATTCGGCACTTTCTTCCTGACGACATTGACTTGGACTCTCTTAGGAACGAGGTCAGGAATATCATATTTTCCGTTGATGAGAGCGGAGACAGATGGGGGCCATCACTAAACTGGTATCAGATAGCCGACCAATTGGGGCGAATGATGGATAAGGCCAGATATTATGATCACGAAGGAAAATTTGATGCAGCGGCGTCAATTGCGTCCGAGGTAATCCTCTTTGTCGGAAAGTATTATTCTGATGATCGAGTATACGAATGTGAATGTTTCGATGGATATGATTTCGAGACCAGGAGTGCAGCAGATATGCTCATATCGTTAGTCGAATCTAAAGTGCTGGATATTAATACCATCATGAGGATATCTAGTGACATTGACAAGGTATTAGGAACAACTGCATTTCAGGACGGAGGATATTGCCTTGCAGATTTGAGTGAGCTGCAGAGTGTTCTTGAGGGCGTTTTCGATAATTTTGACGAACATTTGGCTTCACTTGATAAGATTATAGACAATGCAGGGCGAGCTGTCTATTATAGAAATCGCTGGTTGTTCAGAAAAGTAGCATACCTGAACTATAAAGAGAAGTATGATGCTGCACAGAAGACAATAGATGATAACTTTTTCGTACCGGAACTATCCAAAATGCGGATTGACTCCCAAGTATTCCACGGACAAATTGAAGAGGCTATTGAATCGCTGGACAGAGCAATAGAATGTACGGAAGACTCTTCGTATGTGCACAGCTGTCATGAAAGAAAGATGGAACTGCTTGAAACAACAGGAGACACATCGAGGCTGGCAGAAGAACTTGAGTATCTGATTCTGAACAGCTATTCTTCAGAATATGAATATTATCTTCAGTTAAAACACGTTCTGGAACAGTTACCTGCCAATTCTCCAAACCGGTTACACACCATCATTGAAAAGTTGGTCGATAAGAGCCGTTTTCATAGTCAAAAGGATACCGCCAGAATATGTGCAGAAGAGAACATGATTCCACAACTGGCCGAGTGCTTGTCTTGGAATAATGACTACAACGATGAATGCTATATGGTTTTGGCTGAATATGGTAAACTGTTGGATTCTTCCACGAGGCGTAAGATCGTTGAAGAGCATATTGACCACATCCGAACGAGAGCCATCCCGACAGATAGCCGTAGATATTGTTATATCGTCAGCAGTATGAAAGCCCTACGGGATTCGTGCAGTGAAGGGCAAGCTGCTGTGACTAAACTAATTGAAGAATTCAGGACACAATATAGTCGAAGACCATCAATGATGAGAGAACTGAATAAACTTCGTTGAGTGAGTTAAGCTACATTTCCGGCGTTTTCTAGCCGGTCTGTTCCGTAAAAGGACCTTCATCCTATAATGTCATATTTCTATATCCGAAACGATGTAATTTTCGAACAGAGGAAAATTTTACATTCGATATGATATAATTTCATAAAGTTTACTATATTTGCATCCGATATAATGTAATCATATTATGAAGACACTATTGTCTGCAACACTCAAATCCCTCCGCAAGGAGTATGGATTGACACAGAAAGACCTCGCCCTGAAATGCGGTGTCGGGCTTAATTTCGTGCGTCAACTTGAGCAAGGAAAACCGACGCTCAGGATGGATAAGGTTAATCAGGTGCTTGCAATGTTCGGCTACGAGCTCGCACCGGTAAGAACAGATGAATTGAATGAGAAAAGCTGAGATTTACTTTAAGGACAACCTTGCCGGTATTCTTACTGAAACAGAATCCGGTTATGAATTTTGCTACAATAAGGAATATTTAGACAATAAGGGTTCAGATCCAGTGAGTCTTACACTGCCACTCTCTGAGAAGCCTTATCAATCTAAAATTCTGTTTCCGTTCTTCGATGGTCTCATTCCTGAAGGATGGCTGCTTGATGTGGCTTTAAGGAACACGGACATCAGTTCATTGGACAGGATGTCCCTGCTCCTACTCTGTTGTAAGGACTGCAAGAAATGCAGCTACAAAAATTCAATCTGTGCAAAAAAATGCAGCTAAAGCAGTTAGAAATACTCCAGGTACAATAACTGAAATTGGTACAGCGGGAGTTATTGATGCTAAAACGAATAATTATGGGAAAAAGACGCGGTAAAAAAAGACGCACATTCAAAGACTTTCCCTATAAAAAAACAATAGGGGAAGTCTATTTTTACTTTTGTTTGTGCATCATAATATATGCTTTGTTAACACCAATTTTAACTTCTATACTGAAACATCAAGGGGCCAGATGTAAGGCGACGATAACAGCTAACGAGTCATCATGGGTTCACAGATGGACTTCTAATAATTATCTGTATGAATTTAACGTAGGAGATAAAACTTATATAGGTAATTCATTAATAAAAGTAGGGAATAAAGAAAAAATTGGGGATTCTATTGAAGTATTATATTTTGAATTTATGCCATCGTTCAATAGACCTGTATCTTTTTATGAAGATGAGTAATGCAATTCTACATATATAAGATGCTACAAATCAGAGGCTGTCAGTCAGAACAACCTCTGATTTGTAGTTAGTACGCTCGGCATGAGCATTGCTCCAACGCATTTTAATGACGGCAAACGTAATATGAATGCTGGAAAAACAAGATTACAATCAACAGCAGTATACGGAAGAACTATCTTTTGGAAAGGAACTAAATAAAAATTAGTAATGAGATTTTGTGCGATATTAATACTTTCTGTGATTTCAATTCTAAACAGTTTGGAATTGAAATCACAGACTGTTGTAAACATTTTAAGTAATGGTTATAAGTTAGAGAGAAGTTTATTTCTACACGGGAAAAAATCGGGGTATATAATAAAAAGGGTAGATTGATTAAATTGTCCACAGATGACAAAACGCGTCAAAAGATATTTTTTTAATCAATCTAATAGCCTAACAGATTATGGAATAAAGCTAAAATATCCCGAGTTCATATATAAGGATGCATGTGTTATTGCTGATATTTTATCAAGTTATGACCCAAGCGAAATCTTGTCATTTACAAAGCCAATAGGGGAACAAAAAAAGATTTCTATACAAAATATCAATAAAATAAGTATTACACATATCTTGATGCCAGTGTTGACTATGTGTTAAGTATTGAAATTATAGTCAAGGATTGTCTTATTACTCAATATAGTTATACATATAAGCCAAACATGTCTGACGTCATTATTTCATATACATGTGTCTTTACTTATGATAAGAATAATAGGGTCGTAAAATTAAAAAAAGAATATAGGAAACACTATGAAACAATAGAATTCATATATGAAACCAAATAAGACATGTTTCTTGCCAAGTCATATTGCGACATAGGTAATTAACAAAGTTCATCCAGCACAATGGTCCATGATGGGAGCCTTTCCATTCTTGTCCAATCCGCTCTTTTTGAGGTAGAGCAACACCTTGAATTTTTCGATTTTCATAACGCTTACTTTTTAATT
>ENA-ORRL01001640-ORRL01001640.1-human-gut-metagenome-genome-assembly--contig:-NODE-1640-length-15905-cov-2.668896_pt1 | contig 15905 bp, 10 predicted proteins | sample MGYA00242175_ERZ509134 | MGnify/ENA primary metagenome ERZ509134 (study PRJEB26280, sample SAMEA2338660) | human gut metagenome | biome: human gut; feature: human-associated habitat; material: faeces... | reverse complement strand
GCGCGAATCTGCAGCAGATGGGCGTGGCGGGCGACGACAGCTGGGGCGCGCAGACGCACGAGGAATATCTGCTGGACACGAGCAAGCACATGAGCTTCACGTTCAGCTTCAAGGGCATCTGATTTCCTTTCGCCACAGCTCTGCAAAGCGTCAAATCTTTGCGCGCACGGGCGATTTACCCGTTCACAGCGTTATAAAAGCACAAGCTCCATCCCAGCCGATGGAGCTTGTGCGCGTTTATATGCGTTTTGGGGTCTTCCCCTTATCTTTCCTTGGCTTCCTTCTCCCAGATTTTCGGCTGATAGCGCATATCCGACACGGTGTAAACGGTGATGAACGCCTTCGGATCTTCCCGATTGATGAAGTTCATCAGCTTCTGATACTCGCTCTTGTTGACGATGGTGATGATCTCGTTGTGCTTTTCAAAGTTATACGCGCCGATGGCCTCGTAGATCGTCGCGCCGCTGTGCAGATCCTGAATGATAAACTGGCGGAGCGCTTCCTCCTTCTCCGTGATGATGCAGACGCGGCGCTTTTTATTGTGGTCGAAGATGAAGTGATCCAGAATCATACCGTTGAAATACGTGCCGAGAAGGCTCAGAACCACGGTCTTTTTGTCGTAGACCAGCGCGGCGGAAAGCGCCACGCACATACCCGACAGGGACATGGCTCTGCCCAGCTCGATGTGCATATACTTATTCATGATCTTCGCCACGATATCCAGCCCGCCGGATGAAGCGTTTCGGTTAAAGAGGATGCTGACGCCGACGCTGACCACCAGAATGTAGCAGAGCACGTCCAGCTCCTGGCTGCCCGTTATGGAGACGAAATTCGGGAACAGCCTTTCAAGCAGCCCCAGAAACACCGGCAGCAGCACGCTCGTGTAAACCGTCTTCTGCCCAAATTCCTTTCCGCAGGTCATAAACCCGATGACAAGAAGCACGACGTTCAGAATCATCGTGATGGCCGACAGCGGAAGCGGGATAAAATTGGCCAGCACAATGCCGAGGCCGGAGATGCTGCTGATGGACGTATGGCTCGGCACAAGAAAAAAATAGACCGCGGCCGCAATGATGGCCACCGCCACGGTCAAAATCAGCGTTTCCTTGGCGACGTCCCTGCCGCTCAGCTTTTTGTTCATGGTTTTGGTTTCCTCACAATCTTTGTCTGATCCTTCGGTTCGTCCGCGGCGACAGATGATCGCACCGCCATCGTTCCTGTTCGCTCCGGCGCGGCCTTCATCCCCTCGCGGGGCGCATCGGCAAACGCCAAAAACACCGCCCATTTTTAGGATCGATTTCGTTTTATTGTATCATGTCACAACGCCTTTGTCACTCCAAAAAGACGCGTTTCAAGCGAAAACGGCGCCAAAGGCCTGCACGTCCGCTGTAACGCTCCTGCTTTTTCAACCGTCCGCCGATTTTTCCCGAATAATTCGATGCAAATTCTTGTCTTTTTGCTGAATATTCGTATATAATAATGCTGTGTCAAGCATACAGTCGCCGAGATGAAACCATCGCAAGCGTGCTGAGGCTCAGCGTCGCAGAATGAAAAGAACAAATTGTCTGCCGGGTTCAAAAGAAAAGGAGGAAACCGGATGAAGAAATCGCTAAAAGTCACGCTGCTCTCGCTCTGCGGAATCGTGGCGGTGCTTCTGGCCGCCGTGCTCGTGTTCGTCGGGATCTACTTCACGCGCATACAGACGATGAACAGCATCGAAAAGCTCTCCGATTATGACGACGGCTACAACCTTTACCGCATGGAGGTCAAATACGATTACAGCCTTGACGACGTTATCAACTACGGCATCAAGGACAATCAGACGATGATCGACGCCATTTTGAAGGATGCGCTTCCGCTTCTTCCGGTGAAAATTGAAGCCCCCAGCTTCGGCTGCACGGCGTTCACGCTGACGGACGCCGACGGCGACGTACACATGGGGCGCAATTACGATTTCAAAAACAACACCTCGGCGATGCTCGTCTACTGCGCGCCGAAAAACGGCTACAAGTCCGTGGCCACGGCGGCGCTGGACAATGTTTCCGCAAACGCGCCGGATGAAAGCGCCAAAATGAAGCTGGCCAGCCTGACCGCGCCGTATATCTGCCTTGACGGCCTCAATGAAAAGGGCGTATCCATCGCCGTGCTGACGCTGGACAGCGACCCGGTTCACCAGAACACCGGAAAGCCCGCCATCGCCACCACCCTCGCCATCCGCCTTGTGCTGGATCGTGCGGCGAGCACGGAAGAGGCGGTGGAGCTGCTCCGCGGCTACGACATGTTCGCCTCCAGCGGGCGGGATTACCACTTCTACATCACCGATGCGACGGGCGACGGCCGGGTGGTCGAATACGACTGCGAAAGCGAAACGCGGGAGCTTGTGGCGCTGCCCATCAACGCCATCACCAACTTCTATGGAATCTACAAGGACAAGGTGCTCCCCAACCAGAAAAACGGCATCTACGGCCATGGCCGGGAACGTTACGACGCCGTGCTGGAAGTCTTTGACCAGCAGAAGGACAACCCCTCCAACGATACCGTGTGGGCGGCGCTGAAAGCCGCCTCGCAGGAGCCGAACCCCGAAAGCATCACCAGCAATACGCAGTGGTCGATCGCCTACAACAACACCGACCTGAACGCCGAAATCATCATTCGCCGCCATTGGGAGGATATGACACGCTACAGCCTGACGGCGGGCGCGGCGAAGTAAAAGTCCGCAAAGCGTCAAAGCCTTGCTTGCGCGGATGATTTATATCAAACGAGTGAACGGACGCATCCCTTCGGATGTTTCCATTCACTCGTTTATTTTTGCTTTTGTCCGCCTAGATTTCACGTTCTGTTCTCTTTCATCTCTTCCACGACTGGGTGGGCATCATAATCGTTCCGTCTTTTCCGACGACCTCCATCAGCGCTTCGATCACGGTCTGCGCGCCGCCGCAGACGTAGCCTATCCGTTTCAGGGACGTATGCACCATCACGACGTCGCCCTTTTCCAGACCGACTTCCCGTAATTTTTGGACGATTTCTTCTTTGAGAATCACACGCATCTCGGTATCCCTCCCGAAACTCAATTCGCTCTTTTCCCCGCCTGCCAAATCGAATGGATATGCCGGGTTTATCCGGATTATTCCAGCTCAAACACGCCCTGCGGGTCATAGGCGCTCCCGCTTTCGTCAATCTCAATGCCGTAATGATCGTATATCGTTCCGGCAGCGTCCATGTCAATCCAGCGGCGGTTGAGATCCGCCTCCCGCATCAGGCCGTAACCGACGCACGCCGGATCGTTGAAATAAAACACATTGCCGTCGGTCTTCTTCTGATAACCGACGCAGATGACCCAGTGCCCCTCCGCCAGATACGTGTCCGCGTCGCTCGGGTCTTGGGTGTTATATCCGTCCGCGCCCCACGCCTGGATGCAGACCAGCACGGGATGCCCCCGATCCAGTGCGGCGATCAGGTCATCCGTCGTTCGCTTTTCCTTTGCGATGACCCGCACGCCGTTTTCCTCAAAAAAGGCGAGAATCGCGTCCGGAGACGTTCCGGTTTCCTCGGTCGTTCCAAGCGCTTCTTCGTAGGCGGTCAGGTTCAAATCCGCCTGATAAGGCTCAAGCCAGTTCATCAGCATCTGGACGCACGTGGTTCCGCAGGTGTAGCCGCCGTACTGGCGTAGATTCGGAATGTCAATCAAAACGTCGGCGTCCCGCGTTCTGCCTGCGTAGAGGCTTTGAGGGGACGCGTCCGCCTCCCCTCTCCCGGCGCAGGGCAACGCGGCCAGACACAGCGCGCCGACCAAAGCGGCCGACACAAGGATTCCATACCGTTTCTTCATTGTGTACCTCCGCAGTTTTTCGATGCGCGATCCGCCCTATAGACGGGTTGACGGAATTCCCGGCGCAGGGCAGCGCGCCCGAAAGAAATCCCTCGATCAAACGCATCCTTCTGCCCTTATTATAGCCGACATCGGCGAGAAAGCAACCGCAACTTGGAAAAATCGGGCTGAGCCTGCCTTCATCTCCGTCGAAATCCGCAAAACATCAAAGCCTTGCTCGCGCGAGCGATTTTGCGCGATTTTCCGCGCGCCAAAAAATCGGCCGTTCGCCGCAAAAACATTGCTGTTTTTTATACAATTTATACTCCAGACGCCTTTACATCGTTTTTTTTTTGTGTTATTCTTTGATAGAACGAACGGTTGGTCAATCAATAGAGACGATCAGCCAAATAAACACGAGGACGATATGAGAGAACGAGACGAACAAGCCTTTCAGAGAAAAAAGGCGGAAATTATGGAAGCCTGCTTCAACTGCTACGCGGAAAACGGCCTGACCGGAACGGGAATTCAGGCGCTGGCGGACGCGTGCGGCCTGTCCAAGGCCAGCCTGTATACCTATTTCGACACGCTGGATGATCTGATCGTGCAATCCACCGCCTACTGCATGAGCAAGGTGGAGGACGATTTCATGCAGCTCTCCCCCACCAGCCCGCAGGATATTGGGCGGTTCATCGACGAGGTGCCCTATTGGACGGCGAAGCGCCACGGCAAAAAATACCGGCTGATGTATCAGGTCTACACGCACCCCAAATACATCGAGCACGGCAAGCGGTTTTTTGCCGGGGTGACCGAACGCTATTCCGCGTATGCCCGGCAGATGGAGCCGTATCTCGGCATCCCCTGCGAGGTGCTTACGCCCCTGATCTTCATCTTTGTCCGCGCGTCGGTGCATTACGCGCTGTTTGAGGACGAGTATTATTTAAAAAGCCAGATGGACGTTTTGAAACTGAGCGTTTCGCTGCTCATCAAACAATACCAGAAAGAAGGACAGCCATGAAAAAACGAGGATGGATCGCGCTGCTGTGCGGCCTGCTGGCGGTTTGCCCCGCGCTGGCGGAGCAGACCGACGGGGTTGTGCGGGTCGGCGAGGTGACCTACGATGTGCAGACGGTGCAAAACTCCCTGAACGCCGGCTATCAGCTCTACGAATCTTCGGGCATCAGCCTGAGCGCCGCCCAAAAGCAGCAGTTGGCCGACAGCGTGCTGGAGCGCTTTGTGGGGCTGGGCGTGCTGGAAAATCAGCTTCGCAAGGAAGGGCAGGCGGAGATCGACGAGCAGACCCGGCAGGCGCTGGACGAGCAGGCGCGGCAGGCCTACGAGGCGGCCTGGCAGCAGATGGCCGAGGCGATTCGAGCGGGAACGCCCGGCGCGACCGACGAGCAGATCAGCGCCTTTCTGACCCATATGGGCTACACACTGGACGCATACCGGCAGGAGGCGGAGCTGACGCTGAAAAACCAGCGGCTCATCGCCCTGTACTGCGGGGATATCTCCGTGACCGATCAGGAGGTGCAGGATTACTACGAGCAGCAATATGTATCCGTCTATCGGGCGCGCTATGAAGACGACATCCCCCTGTTCGAGCAGGAGGTGCTCCTGAGCGGCGGGCAGACCTATTACATCCCGGAGGGCTACCGGCGGATCAAGCACATCGTGATGGCGCTGCCGGACGCGGACGCCGCGTCGGCGCAGATCGCCGCCATCTATCAGGCGCTGGACGCGGGCGAGAGCTTTGAAAGCCAGATGCAGCGCTATTCCTATGACACCTCCGTCCCGCCCGAGGACGCGGGGTATCTGCTGCATGCCGATTCCCAACTGTGGGACGAGGCGTTTCTAAGCGCGGCGCTTGCGCTTGAAAAGCCGGGGGACGTATCCGAGCCGGTGGTCACGTCGGCAGGCGTTCACATCATCCTGTACGCGGCGGACGAACCGGCCGGCCCGCTGGCGCTGACGGACGAGCAGCACGACCTGCTGACGCAGGCGGCGCTGACGGACAAACAGACCCGCCGACTGGAGGAGCTGGTCAGCCAGTGGCGAGAGGCATACGACATTGAAACCCATCCGGAATGGCTGACGTTTTACGACGAATAGGAGGTTTCCTTATGATGAAACGGCTGCTCTCCCTTCTTCTGGCACTGGCAATCCTTCTGGGCGCGATGCCCGGCTTGGCGGAAACGGCTGTGCCCGTCCTGCACTACGCCGAAATCGCCTCGCTGAAAGCGCTGGCGGGCGACGCTCAGACCGGAGCCACGTGGCACGAGGGCATGAGCCCCTCCGCCTCGATGAACGCGCTGCAAATGTGGCAGTGGACCGACTGGTTTCTCTCGGAAAAGCTGCGCAGCCTGCTCGGCTCGGCGCAGGACTACATTCAGTTGGCCTCCGGCCTGCCCGGCAGCAGCTTCCAATCCGATGTCAGCACTTTGGAATGGGAACTGCGCAAGCTGGAAGATCAGCTCACCTATTATGAAGAGCAGCTTTCGGACGGGCGAATGGCGATTCTCAACGGCATCCGCCTCTATCAGGACGTCAGCGCCTCCGCCTATGACCGCGCCCGCGCCTATGACCGCATGATGGAGGCCAAGGAAGAGATCCTGCAGGCCATCAAGACCATCAGCGCCAACTACGCCGACTATACCGCGCTGGTCAGCCAGTGCAACGAAAGCATGCTGGCCGCGCCCATCAACCACAGCATGCTGCAAGTGCAGGGGAAAAGCGTCACCGGTTTAATGGACAAGGCCCGCGCTTTGGAAATCTCGGAAAACGCGGCCGACGCGATTGATTTTGACGTGACCGTTATTTCCACCAAGCAGATCTGCATCGCGGTATATGATTCGGATAAAAATCCCCTGTCCGGTGCGCTGGTGCATTTGGTCAACAACAAGGATTCCAAGCGCGCCAAGGACGCGGTCACCGGTTCCGACGGCCGGGCGGTGTTTTGGGTATCCGATCTGGGCGCGGATGAAAAGACGGATATGAAGCTGGGCCTGCGCGTCACCGCGAACGGCTACCAGACCCACGAAATTCAAACCGTCAAAATCCGCGGCGGCGAATCCGTCTCCGTCCATTTGAAGAAGGACGATCAGACCCCGTATCTGGTCATGGCCTGCTTCAACGGCCGGGATATTCTAAACGAGGAAAGTTCCTATTACTATTCCAAAGCGAACAACCTCAACCACACCTTTTCCGTCAAGCTTTCCTGCGCCGGCAGCGGCGAATTGGAGATGCGCTACCCCACCGACGCGGCGGGCACGGCGTTCCAATCCGTCAAGCAGACGTTTACCGCGGCCGACAGCGACAAGAAGGTGTTCACCTTCGAGAAAAAATGGCTGAGCATCCTGCATCCGGAAGCCAAGGTTTCCTTCAAGATCACAACGAACGGGCAGGAATATGCCTTCGATACCCATCTCAAAATCGAAAAGCCCGTCGTGGACGAGCCCTTCTTCGACCACAGCGCGCTGTTCTCCTTCACCAGCGGCTCGGGCGGTTTTGGCTTTACCATTCCGGGTGATGTTCCCTTTATCAGCGGAAGCACGCTTTCCCTCTCCATCCCCGGCAACTATCCCACGCTCATGATTCTGCCCTCCGGCATGGGCATGTTCTCCTGGGGCTACGACTTCGCCCCGGAGAGCGCGAGCTGGAAGACCGACGACACGCAGGATCAGGAGCGGGCGATCAAAGAATTTGACAAGCAGTCCGCCGCGGATAAGCTGCTGGCGGCGGCCGGCGTATACCGCAACGTCAACACCACCACCACCCCCAAGCTGCTGGGCGATTACGGCGTTCATGTCACGCCCTTTGCGGCCATGCAGGGGCTGTATCGCCGCAGCGACAAATCCCTCGAGCTGCGCGGAAACGGCGGCGCGACGTTTGCCTTTGAGGCGGGCTTCACCCAAACCTTCACCATCGGCCCCGTGCCCTTCTTTGCCGGGATCGATTTCAGCATGGCCGCCAGCTTCGGCGTCGGCATCAGCCTGAACATGAAAGCCGAAATCGAAAACGGGCTTCTGAAGGTCAAGGAAGGCCCTGTCATCGGCTATGACAGCGGCATGACCATCAGCTTCCGGCTGGAGCTGGGCGGAACCATCGGCTTGGGGTTGAAGGATGTGCTCTCCGTGTCGCTCCGCGGCTACGGCTACATCAACCCCATCATCCACCTCACCACGCCGCGGGTTTCTGCCGAGGCTCGAATCGGCATCGGCCTCAGCGTGACCCTGCGCGCCCTGTTCCTAAAATGGAGCAAAACCCTGTGGGAGGGCAACCTCCCGCTGAGTTCGTCCGATTCGATAGCGATAACGGCTTCCGGCGAATCGACGGCGAGTTCGTCGTGGCGGGATAACACCGACGCGGAAGATCCTTTGCCGGCCGCCGCCAATGGCGTAGTAAAGGCAGTAGGCGCCAACGGGGTGGAGCCCACCACGACGCAAAAGCTGTTTGATCGAATCGACTGTTCCGCGGGCGACTTCCAGTATGTCGTGGTGGACGGCGACACCTATCTGTTCTGGATTCAGCCCGGCAGTGGCTATACGAACTGGGAGCGGGTCAACTGGTATAACCTGAATGACCCGACCAAGCATGGACAGGTGGGCTGGATAGACTCCGGCATCTCCCCCAAGCGCGACAACACGAAAGCAAAATATCAGGACTGGTTTGTCGATTACGACTTTACCGTGGAGCCGAGCCGGGATATTCAAGGGAATTCCAGCCATTTCTGCGCCCTGACCATCTTGAGCGGCAGGTTTGCAAAGCCCACCTCCGAAGACAAGGTCAACCCGCCGCAGGAGGCCTGTGCCGCGTCGGTGCTGATGCAAAAGCAGGACGACGGCTCCCTGGAAGTGGTGTATTATCGGGAAGAGACTGGCAACTTCACCCAATACAGCTATCCCACCATGCCGGAAGTGTTTTTAACCGCAACGAGCAACAAGTTGAGTTCCGTGTTCATGGTCAACACCTATGTCTGCTCTGACGAAAAAAAAGTCAGCGGGCTGGTCGTCAGCGGAAATGATCATGCAGCGAATTTCAGTTGCACTGCGCTGCAATCCTCCCTCTTTGAAAACGGGAAGGAGATCATCGCCCGTTACCACGTGGGCGAGCCGACGGCTGTTTCCGCAGGCGCGCCGGAAGACGACAAGATGAACTTCTATGTTCTGGGCACAAACGGTGTGCTCGCCCGCATTCGCAAGAACAATCGTCAGGAGCTGGCCAAGGGCGACATCATCAATTTCAAAGTGGTGACCCGCATCAATGGCATTGACGACAAGGATACCCTTTTCTATCTGGACAGGGTGAAAACGGACGAGGGCGGGTTCATCCACCGGCTGAAGGGCGTCACGCTGTCGCCCCAAAGCCCGGAAAAACCCGTGACCGTGACCGATTACGACATCGAGGTCAACGCGGATCGCTTTGACACCGTCAAGTTCGGCGGCGGCATCTATCTGTACTGGACGGAGTGCTCGACCCCCAATACCAACGTCGTGCCCGACGCCAAAGCGGAATATCTGGTACGCTGTGTGCGCTACGACCCGGATACCGACACCATCTGCGATCCCTTTACGCTGGTGCAGCTCGGCGAAAGCCCTTCCAGCGTCAAGCTGCAGGATACGGGCACGGGCTTCTACGCGGTGGATTTGGGCAACAAAAACGGCTCCTACCTGCGCCAGTCCCTGACCAAGTTCACCTATCAGTTGGTGATGTCGGCCGAATTGCAGGCCGCCGTTCCCAACGACCCCTGCGTGTGCGCCGGGGATTACATCGACCTGATTCTTTCCGTGCGCAACACGGGCAACCTGCCGCTCTCCGAGCTGAACGTGGAGGTGAAAAAGGGCAGCCAAGTCATTCAGACCCTGCATATCAACTGCGCCCAACCGCAGGAGAGCACCAATGAGTTTCTCGCCGCCAATGGCTCCACAATAGAGCGGAAGGGCCTGTACACCATCCGCCGGGTGGACGGCATGTATGACGCGCTGAACGGCGAGAGCTGGAACATCACCAGCACCAACAGCAACGGCGTAACCACCCAGCGCAACGTGCGCACCACCCTGCTGATGCCGGGCGACACCCAGAGCTATAAGGCCAAGCTGCTGATTCCCGCCGATTGGGATGGCAAGGTCGATTTGACGGCAGAAATCATTCAGACGGTGGGCGCGAAGCAATTCGGCGCGCTGCTGACAGAAAACGGCCGCCCGCTCTCAAGCGCCCTCGCCCTGACCACAGACGCGACGAACGACGATTCGGTGTTGATGCGCCTGACTCCGAAGAAGCTTGTGAATACCAATTCTCACGACCTGATGCTGAGCGCCCAGCTCTTTAACCGGGAAGGCGAAACCTATGTGCGCGTCAGCATTTTGAACCGAAGCGGCAACACCGGCTCCCGCGTGGTGCCCACCCTCACATCCTCCTACAACGGGCAGACCCTGTTCAGCCACACCTTCCGAAACGCCATGGAGGACGACTACGGCTACTCCATGGATATTCCGCTCCAAACGCTGACCGCGGGCCGCCGTCTGGACGAGCTGGATCTGAACGTGAGTTCCAAGGCGGACTATGCGGAATTCGCTGATGCGGATAACCACGTTCGCCTCTCTCTGTTCCCCAAGCTGTACATCGCCCAGCAGCCCGAAAGCCTGAATCTGGTCGAAAAGCAGGACGCGCTGTTTGTCGTTTCGGCTGACGGCGGTCATCGGCCGTACCGGTATCAGTGGCAGAAGCTGAACGCCGAAGGGCGATGGGTGAATCTGCCCGGCGCGAACCAAGACAGCTACCCGCTCGCCAAGGTTACGCTGGCGCAAAGCGGGCTGACCCTGCGCTGCGTGGTCACGGATGATGCGGGCGACAGCGTGACCTCCGATTCCGCCGTGCTGTCTGTGTTCTCTCTGCCCCAGACCGGCGACAGAACGCAGCCCGCGCTGTGGATGCTGCTGGCGGTCGCCTCCGCCGCCCTGATCGCGCTGCTCTGCTTCCGGCGCAGGAAGGGCGACTGACGTTCGCCCATATCCAATCCAAACCGATCAAGCAGCCTCATACGCCGCAGAGCATCCATGACGCCCTGCGCGTATGAGGCTTTCGTTCGCCATGCGCCTTTCCGTTTTCCCCGATTCGCGGACAGCCGCAGGGTTTTGAAAAAAATGCATACATTTATCGTTCAACCCTTTCACAAGTTCAAAATTGAATTCCATGCACTTTTATGATATAATAGAGAAAAATCGCGGAACAGGAGGAATGCGCCTTGAATTGGGAAGATTCCAACGTCACATTACCCGTGTCCAATACCAACGAGCTTCAAAATTTGATTGCCAAAAATGCGGTCATGCTGAAAATTCCCGCCAAGACCGTCTTTCTGGAGCCGGGCGGCAAACCCGAAGGCGTATACTATATCGCCAGCGGCCGTACCCGCCACTACATGATTGCGCAGGACGGATCGGAAAAGATTCTCTACACCCTTTCCGCGGGCTGGTTTTACGGCGAAACGCCCTGCGCGCTGCACGACGTGACCGGGCTGTTCTCCAAGGCGGAAGTCCCTTCCGTTCTCTATTGCATTCCCGACCACAAATACGAAATGCTGCTGGATGAAAGCCCGCTTTTTCGGGAGGCCATCCTGCTGAGCTATTCCAAGAAAATGCGCATCCTGCGGCAGGAGATCGCCAACCTCGTCTTCACCCCCTGCAAGGATCGCCTCAAGCGGCTGTATTGCTCCACAGCCGACACCAGCCGCGTCATCGACGGCGGATGGTACGACCTCAAGATCAATTACACGCAGTACGAAATCAGCACCATCATCGGCGGCGCGCGCGTCACCGTCAGCAAATTGATCAACGAGCTTTGTACCGAGGGCTTCATCCGGGTGCTCAACCGGAAAACGCAAATCAACATTCAGCAATACAAACAGGAAATTTCGGACGGAAGAAATTGATTTTTTCAAGCGGCATTGCGCCGCTTTTTTGTTTTTTACCCAATGGCTGTTCGTCATATATTTTCGCATTTGTTTGGAATCGTGTAACATTTTATACAAAGTTCCGCAGGAACACTTTTTCCTTCCATGTTGAATTCATCCTATTTTTTTGGTATTTTTTAGGCACATCATGCGACTTTTGAATAAAGATCATCGTCTAAATCATCCATTTTCGCTCATGACATGAACCGAAAAAGCGTTTATAATCAATGCACTTCACTCCGTTACTCAGGTAAAGCGGGTTCAAGCGCTTTATCTTGAAAAAAACAATCGACAAAGGAGAAAAAACCATGGAAGCCACAACAAAGAAAAAGAAATTCCAATTCCCCGACGTGTACGCGCTGATCTTTATCCTCTGCTGCGTCGCGATGATCTTAACCTGGATCATCCCGGCCGGCACCTTTGAGCGCGTCACCGAAGGCAAGCTGACGAAGGTCGTCGCCGGCACTTTCCAGTACGTGGACGCCCAGCATCAGACCCCGTGGGATATGCTTCAGGCCATCTATCAGGGCTTTATCAAGAGCGCCGGCACCATCTTCCTGATCTTCTTCTGCGGCGCGTCCGTCGCGATGGTTGAAGAGAGCCACGCGCTGTCGGATTTCTTCACCTGGCTGGCCTGCAAGCTGAAGGGCAAGGAAATGCTGGCCATCGCGCTGCTGATGTTCGGTCTGGGTCTCGGCAACGCCGCCGGCGCGTTTGCCAACATCGGCGTCGCCCTGATGCCCATCGGCATCGTCATGGCCAGCTCCATCGGCGGCGACCCGTTCCTGGCCTTCCTGATTATCTACTTCGGCCTGCAGAGCGGCTTCTCCATCGGCTTTGCCAACCCCAGCATTCTGGGCGTTGCGCAGACCATGGCTGAAATTCCGATCTTCTCCGGCACCAACGTCCGCGTGGCGTGCTGCCTGGCCAACATCACCTTCCTGTACATCGTCACCATGCTGTACTATCGCCGCATCCGCAAGGATCCCACGAAGAGCCTGAACTACGGTTCGGATTTCCACAGCTCCTTCGAGGTTTCCGCCGATTCCACCGCGAAGATGACCAAGCGCCAGCTTGCCACCGTGATCGTGTTCCTGACCGGCGTTGTCATCTGCGTTGCGCTGACCATTTCCCACAAGTGGAACGCGCAGAAGATCGCTTCCTACTTCTTCGGCATGATGATCGTCACCGGTCTGGTTTCCGGGTTCAGCATGAACGAAATCGCCAATAAGTTCATCAAGGGCTGCAAGCCCATGATCTACGCCTCTTTCATCACCGGTCTGGCCAGCGCCATCGCCGTGATCTTGGGTCAAGGCTGCGTTCTGGATACCATCGTTTACGCGCTGAGCATCCCGCTGAACAAAGTGGGCGCTGTGGTGGGCGCCGGCCTGATGGTCGTCGTCAACGTCATCGTCAACATCTTCATCCCCTCCGGCTCCGGTCAGGCGGCTGTCATGATCCCGCTGATGACCCCGATCGCCGATCTCGTCGGCATCACCCGTCAGGTCGCCGTGCAGGCCTTCCAGTTCGGCGACGGCCTGTGCAACCTGCTCACCCCGCTGAACGGCCCCATGATGGGCTGCCTGGCCATGGTCGGCATCAGCTTCCCCAAGTACATCAAGTGGGCGTTCAAGTATCTGATGATGAACATCGGCGCCGCCATCGTCATCACCATGATCTTGCAGGCCATCGGCTGGACCGGCCTTTAATGCAGCCGCTTCACCCGCAGTTTAGCCCGATAAGCGAGGTATGATATTATGGTAGACGTCAGAAAGAAAGTCGCGGAAATCACGCCGGAAATCACCCGAATCCGCGAATATATCCACGAAAACCCCGAACTGAGCATGCACGAGTACAACACCTGTGCGCTGCTGGAAGATTACGTCAAGAAGAACGTCAAGTATGACCGCCTCAAGCGGGTCGGCGAAACCGGCCTCTTCTTCGAGCTGAAAGGCACAAAGCCCGGAAACGGCCCCACGATCGTTTTCCGCGACATCGACGCGCTGCCCATTCAGGAAGCGGAGAATATGTCTCCCCGCAGCAAAGTGCCCGGCGTGATGCACGCCTGCGGGCACGACGTCCACGGCACCATCAACGTGGGCGCCGCCAAAATCCTGAGCGAGATGAAGGATCAGTTCTCCGGCTCGATCTACTTCTTCATCCAGCCGGCGGAGGAGATTCTCAAGGGCGCGAAGCTGTTTTTGAACGACCCGGAGATTGATTTCGATCAAATCGACGCGGTGGCCGCGCTGCATATCTCGGCCGAGCTGGACGCGGGCACCATCGGCGTTCGCTACGGCGCTATTCTGGCCAGTGCCGACGAGGTTCGCATCCGCATCAACGGCAAGGGCGGCCACGGTGCGCATTGCCACACCCTGCGCGATCCCGTTGTCGCGGCCTCGGCCGTGGTCGGCGCGCTGCAAACGCTGGTCTCCCGCGAAACCAACCCGGCAAACGCGGTCGTGATCTCCATCTGCACCATCCACGCCGGCGCGGCGAGCAACATCGTGCCCGACTCTGTGGAAATGACCGGCACCGTTCGCACCCTGAACCCCGCCGACCGCGACCGCATGGAGGAAAGCGTCAAGCGCGTGGCGGCTTCCGTCGCAGAGGCCTATCGCTGCACCGCCGATGTGGATTACATTCGCGGCGTTCCGCCCTTCATCTGTGAGGATGAATGGGTCGATCGCGCGCTGCGGGTCGGCAAAAAGATGCTGGGCGAGGAAAACACCAAGATCATGCCCTATGCCGCCATGGGCGGCGAGGACTTTGCCTTCATCAAGGAGAAGAAGCCCGGCATTTTCGTCCGTCTTGGCGCGCGCACGCCCGGCGGCCCCTACGGTTCCGCGCATTCCCCCACGTTCTATTGCGATAACGCCTGTCTCCCCGTCGGCATGCTGACCATCATCGGCCTTGCCGCCGATTATCTCGGCTTCGACGTCTGATTCTTCCCATTTAACCAAACAGCAGCGCCGTCAAGCCGTATCTTGGCGGCGTTTCTGTTTCGCGTCGATTCGGCAGAGTGTAACATGATATACAAAGTTTAGTGGGAACAACTTTCATTTTCATGTTGAATTTATCCTATTTTTCTGGTATTTTTTAGGTGTGAAATGAAATCGACGAATAAAATACCGCTCGGAATTGTCGTTTTTTCCCTCACTGCATGGATTGGAGAGACATTCTATGGATCAACACGTTTACAATGAATATCTGGCGATCCTCCGCGAGGAAATCGTTCCCGCGCTGGGCTGCACCGAGCCCATCGCCATTGCCTACGCTTCGGCCAAGGCGCGCAGCGTTCTGGGCTGTCTGCCGGAACACATCACGGTGAAATGCTCCGGCAACATCATCAAAAACGTCAAAGCCGTCATCGTTCCCACGACGGGGGACATGAAGGGCATCGAAACCAGCGCCGTGCTCGGCGCGGTCGGCGGCAACCCCGACAAGAAGCTCGAGGTTCTGGTCGGCGTGACGGAGGAAGATCTGGCGCTCACGCGCGAGCTGCTCAAAAAGAAGATCTGCTCCGTCGAGCTGATCGAGGGGGTTTCCAGCCTCCAGATTATCGTGGAGATGACCGCGGGGAGCGAATCGTCGCTGGTTGAAATCGCCTTTTCTCACACGAACATCGTCCGCATCGAGCACAACGGCGCGCTGCTTTTCAAAAAGGGGCTGTCCGTTCAAAACGCAACGGAGACGGATCGCTCCCTGCTCAACCTCAAGGATATCTACACCTTCGCCACAACCGTCAATCTGGAAGACGTCGCCGACCTGATGGAGCGTCAGGTGGATTGCAACCTCAAGATTGCGCGCGAGGGCCTTTCCAACAAATACGGCGCGAACGTCGGCTCCACGATTCTGGAGCATTACGGCGACGACGTGCGCAACCGCGCGCGGGCGCTTCCGGCTGCGGGCAGCGACGCGCGCATGAACGGCTGCGTTCTGCCGGTGATGATTAACTCCGGCAGCGGCAATCAGGGCATGACCGTCAGCCTGCCGGTCGAGGTCTACGCCGAGGAGCTTGAGGTCACCCGCGAAAAGAAAATCCGCGCGCTCGTGCTCAGCAACCTGATCGGCATTTACCAGAAGAACGAGCTGGGCAAGCTCAGCGCCTATTGCGGCGCGGTTTCCGCCGCCGTCGGCGCGGGCGCG
>ENA-ORRL01001631-ORRL01001631.1-human-gut-metagenome-genome-assembly--contig:-NODE-1631-length-15991-cov-4.641002_pt1 | contig 15991 bp, 10 predicted proteins | sample MGYA00242175_ERZ509134 | MGnify/ENA primary metagenome ERZ509134 (study PRJEB26280, sample SAMEA2338660) | human gut metagenome | biome: human gut; feature: human-associated habitat; material: faeces... | reverse complement strand
GGGCGGCCTCGTGCCCGGCGAATTTGCCGCGCGCTGCCGCGAAAAGGGGCTTTCCATCGCCAAGACGCTGGCCGATAACGACGCTTACAACCTTCTGAGCCAGACGGACGGCCTGATCGTCACCGGCCCCACGGGCACCAACGTGTGCGACCTGACCATGCTGCTGGTGAAGTGACCCGAAACCAATTTTAACGTTGTTTTTTAAAACAGAAATTTAACAGAAAAATTGTCATTCATACCATATAAAAAACACGGAGCAAATTATATAATAATTCCAGAAAAGGTTGTGAGTCGGGCCCGTCGATCAACCGTCGCGAAGATATTCTGTCTGAGAATAAAGAGGTGTACATTTGATGAAGAAGATGACTATGCTTGTCTGCGCGCTTGCGTTGGCAATAGCGCCCTGTGCGCTGGCTGAATCGACGCCCGAACCCATGACGGTTTCCCACGAGGGCACTGTCGGAACGGCTCAGGTCGCCGTCGATCCCCTTGAGGAAGTTTTTGCCATCAATGCCGATACGCTCAAGACGTATGCATGGGTCAACGACGCGCAGGTCGTCGGCAGCATTAAAGAGGTTGCCGTCGATATTCAGGGCTTGAACAACGGTCACGCCTATAAGACCGAGCCGGATTATTACGATATTTCTCTGGGTGAAAAGGGCGTTCTGGTCGTTCGGCCGTACAGCGGGCCGTGGAACTGGATGAGCTTTGACACGATCCGGGAAATCGACGATATCTTGGACGCAGTCTACGACAAATTTGAACTGACCGAAAAGACGCCGCTGGTCGTCTTCGGCCGCAGCATGGGCGGCATCGGTGTGCTGAATTATGCGCGCTATGGCCGTCACGCCGTTACGGCCGTTGCGGCGAACAGCCCCGTGACGGATCTTGCGTACCATGCGACAGAGCGGCCGGATTGCGCGGCGACCATGTATCGCGCCTACTCCTATTATGATTGCTCTGTTGCGCAGGCCATTTCGCTTCACAATCCGATGAACTTTGTGGACGAGCTGCCCGATGTGCCGTATTTCATCGTTCACGGCGACGCGGATGCTGCCGTCAACAAACAGGCGCACTCGGATCGGTTTGTGCCTGCGGCGCGCGAACTGGGTTACGACGTCACCTACGTCGAAGTGCCCGGCATGGAGCACGTTGACCTTCTCGGTCATCCCGATGCGCTGGATGCGTATCTGGAGTTTATCGCAAAGTTTGCGGAGTAAGGACATTCCTTTCAATGGGTTTTACCGCGGGATACCGGTTCATATCCATAAAAAAGGCGGCGGATCGTGAAAACGGTTCGTCCCCTTTTTTCAGAAAAAACAGCAAGACTTCGTGAAACGTGAATTTCGCGAAGTCTTGTTTGCGTTGTGGCGGGGGGATGGCGGGGGCGGTTATGTTCCCCTGTTTTCCGCAGTTCTTCGTCCTGCGGCGGCGCATCTTTCTGCGGAAAGACGCTGCGTCCGCCATTCAGCTTTCGGAAGCGTATGTGATGGAGAGGACGATATCCTGTTCGAAATCGCCGAATTTTTTTCCGAAAATATTGAAACCGCCCGGGTATTCCGCATCCGGCTTATTTCCAATGCGTATGGTAATGGGCGTGTTGGCGGAAAAGTGAAATTGATGAATCGTCAGATTCGGGACGGGCGTTCCATTCAGAAGGCAGCCTGTTTCCGATAGTTCGAGAATGAGGAGTTTTCCATATTGCGTGCAGCCGCTGCTCCACCATTCCGGATTTAACCGCCCGCGCCGGGCGCCATAATCGCTCGGACAGCGCCATGTTCCACACTCTGTTCCGTTGATCCAAATGGTGATGTCGCTTGGCCAGTCTTCGTTGTAATTATAAAATTCGGAACAGACTTCAAAGGAGAGCTGAAGCCCCTTTGGCTTATCCTTCGGCGTAAGCAAATAAGGGAATTGATATTCGACAAAGCCGGTCTTTGACCAGATGAGCTGCGCAAAGACGTGATTCGGCATGAAAAACATTTCGGGCCGATCATCGGGCGCCAGATATCCGGCTTCGGAAACAATGCCGCATCCGGGTACAATTTCGCATTTTGTGTAGCAGCCGATCGGCATGGAAATCGTTGAAACCTTATCGACGCTGTCATCCGTTTTATTGAGCCGTATGCTGATGGCATTGTGGTTCCTGCTGCATATTTTTTTCGCTCCGCGGCTGCCCTGCAGGGTTTTTGTTTTGATGAGCCCAACGTTCTCCAACGACTTTACATATAAAGACGCGCTGGAATACGGGATATTCAGTTTTTCGGCGATTTCTCCGACGCTGTAACTGTTAAAATAAAGAAGTTTGAGCGTCTGTATGCGCGCCGGGCTGCTCAGTGAAGCCGCCAATTCGCAAAGCAGGTCTTCGTCTTCCAGGCTCAGGCTGAGTATTTTGGGCATTCTATTCCGAACCTCCCTCTCCTTTTTGCCTATTTTACCAAAATTCATGGAGAAAAACAACCGAAAACCCGCCGGACAGGAAAAGATGTTGTAATTATTGACATTATATGCGTCAATTTATTATACTAATAGTACAGAAAAGGACGTAGCGGGTGGCCACCGACTTCCTTTCAACAGAACGAACAGCATAAATGAAAAGGAGAGAATAAAAATGACGAAACGCCTGATTTCATGTTTGCTTTGTTTGTGCACGCTGATCGGCTTTGCGGCCGTCGCTTATGCCGATGATCCCGTCGAGGTCGTCTTCTGGAACGGGTATACGGGCTCTGATCAGCCGACACTGGAAGCGATTGTCGAAACCTATAACAATTCGCAGGATAAAGTCCGTATCAAAATGGAAATCATGCCGTGGGACACCCTGTATCAAAAGCTGATGCCTGCCTTTATTGCGGGCAACGCGCCTGACCTTATTGGTTTCTCCGTCACGAGGTACATGGAGTACGCAATGGCGGGCAAGCTGGAGCCGCTGGATGCGTTCATTGCTTCCTCCGAAACGATTACGATGGATAATCTGGTTCAGGGTCTGTTCAAGGCCGGCAATTATGACGGCAAACAGTATACCCTTCCGATGGCCTGCGCCGCGATGGTGATGTACTACAACAAGGATATGTTCCGCGAAGCCGGGCTGGATGCCGAAAATCCGCCGGCCACGATGGAAGAGCTGTATGCCGCATGGGACAAGCTGATTCAGAAGGACGGAAACGGCAACGTCACGCAGTACGCGCAGGCCATCGGCGTTAAATCGACCGTGGCGATGATGCCGGTATTCATGTGGGCGTATGGCGCCGATTACATCAAGGACGGCAAGAGCGTGCTGGATTCGGACGAAGCCACAGCGGCCATGACGATGATTGCGGACGCTTATGCCAAGGGTGTCAGCCCGGTCGGCCTGACGGGGCAGGAAGCGGACGATCTCTTTGCCGCGGGCAAAGCTGCGATTGAGTTTAACGGTCAGTGGGCCGCGCCGGGCTTCCGCGCCGCGGGCATTGATCTGGGCATTGCCGAGGTTCCGGCCGGCATGGATGGCCGCGACCGCAAAACATGGGGCGGCGACAGCATTATGTGCATGAGCGCGGATTCCAAGGTAAAGGAAGCCGCTTGGGACTTCATGGAGTACTGGAACGGAAAGGAAGCGCAGAAGACGTGGGCGCTGAACGTCGGCTTTATCCCTTCCCGACTGGATATGGCGGACGACGAGGAAATTTTGACCGGCAACCCCGATCTGGCGATCTTTATGAAGGCCTCCACGTATGCCCAGATGTTCATGGCCGATCAGCCTATGAGCGGACGGATCGACGAAGAAGTTCTCGTTCCGCTGTATGAATCGGTTTCCAGAGGCACGGCAGCGCCCGCCGATGCGCTGAAAAAAGCATCCAAGGCTCTGGACGCCATTCTGGCCGAGTAAAAAGGCGGAGGGATTACGGAGGGGCGTCTCCGTAATCCCTTTTTATGAACGCATCCTTCCCGCAAAGAAAGAACACAAAGAACATCGCGTTTTTTGAGGTTACGACAATGAAAGCATTCAAGAAGAAAAACGGAATTGAAAGCAGGTTGGCGCAGGCCGGAATTCGAATGGTTCTGCCCTCTATGCTGATTATTGCCGTGTTTACGATTTATCCCATTTTCCAATCGCTCATTATGAGCTTCACAAACTGGAATATTCTGAAAAACACCAGAAAATTCGTCGGCCTCAACAACTATATCCGGATGTTTGCCGATGAACGCTTTCTGAACGCGCTGAAAAATACGGTGGAGTACACGCTGCTTTATGTTCCGCTTCTGCTGCTTTTATGCATCCTGTTTGCCGCGCTGATCAATTTCAGGTTCAAAGGCGCTTCGTTTTACAAGAGCGTGATGTTTGTACCGGCAGTCACCTCCATGGCGATTATAGCCATCATCTTTCGGTATATTCTGGATGGCAATATCGGCATTATTCCGCTTTGGCTGAAAAAAATCGGCGTGATCGCTCCGGATTTTCTTCGGGACGAGCATACGGCAATGGGCGCGGTCATCTTCACCAGCCTGTGGCGATGGACAGGGTTCAACATGGTCATCATCCTGGCCGGAATCAACGCCATTCCGGAAAGCCTCTATGAGGCATCTGCCATAGACGGAGCGGGAAACGTGAAGCAGTTTTTCTCGGTGACGCTGCCGTTGATTGCGCCCTCCGTCAGCTTTGTGTTGATTACCAATATCATCAGTTCTTTTCAGGTCTTCGACCAAGTCTACGTCATGACGAAGGGCGGGCCGATGTTCCGCACGGAAGTTCTTGTCTATTACATTTACTATCAGGGATTTACCGTGTACAACATGGGATACGCATCGGCAATGGCTTTTTTCCTTTTCCTGATCGTTCTATTCTTCACCGTCTTCCAGCTGAAGGGCTTCAGCCGAGCGGAATCCAATTTGGAGGGATAAGCCATGAAAAGCAAATTATCCAAGGGCTGGAGTATTTTCTGGTGCATCGTGTTTGCCGTCGTCAGCGTGGTTTTTATGCTCCCGCTGATTTGGATGCTCCTGTCTTCCTTTAAGCCGGAAGGCTTGATTATGGGCAGGCCGGAATGGCTGATTCCCCGGCAATGGACGCTCGAAGGCTATTCCACGCTGCTTAAAAAAATCCCGTTTTTTCGTTTTTTGCTCAACTCGCTTATTTTCGCGGGCGGAACAACGGTTTCAATGCTGTTTTTGGATTCGATGGCAGGCTATGCGTTTGCCAAATTAAAATTTAGAGGCAGTCATGTTTTGTTTGTCGTGGTTCTGATCTCCATGATGATCCCGTTTCAAATCACCATGATTCCAACATACCTGCTCCTAAACGATCTGCACATTTTGAACACATACGCGGGCTTGATGATTCCGCGCATGACCAACGCATTCGGTATCTATTTCATGCGTCAGGCGTTTCTCGGCGTGCCGAACGACCTGCTGGACGCAGGGCGGATTGACGGCCTGACAGAATTCGGCATTTATCGAAAAGTCGCCATTCCCGTCGTCGGCGCTTCCATCGCGACCCTCGCCGTCTTTCATTTCATGGCGGGATGGAATGATTTCATGTGGCCGATGCTTATGACAAATTCGCAGACGATGCAGACGCTGCCCGTCGGCCTGGCCTTGTTCCAGGGAGAGCACACCAGCGAACACGGCCCCATGTTCGCCGGCGCGGTTCTCTCCATTCTTCCGATTTTCATTGCGTTCCTGTGCGCACAGAAAACGTTTATTCAGGGCATCGCGCTTAGCGGCATCAAGGGCTGACCAGAAGGGAGAAGGTTTATGTTTCAAGACCGTTTTCATTGGGGATTTGGAATTGAAGATACATTCATCGGCGATCCCCACCCCGTCACCGGCAAGGTGCTGGACGAATACGAACTGACGGATCACTATCGGCTGTGGAAAGATGATTTTGACCGGATTGGAACCATCGGCTTGGATTCCGTTCGATGGGGAATACCATGGTACCGCGTCCAACCGGAGAAAAACAAGTGGGACTGGTCGTTTACCGATCAGGTGATCCTCTATATCGTTCAGGAGAAAAAGCTGCATCTTGTTTTGGATCTGATGCACTACGGCGTGCCGACATGGATGAAACAGGCGTATCTGGACCCCGATTATCCGCAATACGTCGAAGAGTATACGGCGCGCGTCATCGAGCGCTACGGGCAGTATCTCCGTTTCGCAACGCCCTACAATGAACCGCACACGGCGTGCGAATTCTGCGGAAATCGAGGCGAATGGCCGCCCTATTTAAGCGGATATCAGGGATATTTCGACGTGTTAAAGGGCGTTGTCCGCGGCACGCAGCGCCAAACGAAGCTGCTGCAAAAAGCAGGGATTCAGTGCGTTCAGGTGGAGTGTTCGGGCGGATCGCTGACCCGCGATCCATCGCTTTCGGAGCTGGCCGATTTCGAATGTGTGCAGCAGGAGATGTTTTTTAATTTCCTGACGGGGGATTTCGCCGGATTGGAAAAATGGTTTCCCCTTTTCGAGCGTTACGGGCTGACGGAAAGCGATTTGAAAGCCTTTGAGGCGCAGCGCTGCACGATTGATATCATGGGCATCAACTTCTATCCGCAATTTTCGTACCAAAATCTGAGCGTCCAACCGGACGGAAAGCCCGTCCGTACCAACTGCCAGCTCTGGACAGAGGATCTGAAACAAAAGATTCTGAATCGTTACGCCCGATTCCACTGCCCGATGATGATTACCGAAACCAGCGTGCGCGACGATGAGGAAATGAAAAAAAGATGGCTTCAGGAGGCGTCCCGCACCGTATTCGAGCTGTATCAAAACCAGATTCCCGTCTACGGATTCTTCTGGTTCCCCATCATTGATATGTATGACTGGGAATATCGGATTCACGAGGGACCCAAGGAGGATTTCAAAGCGCGCTTTGGTTTTTATAATCAGCAGCGTCAGGCGAATCCATGCGTGGAAATCTATCGTTCGATTGTAAAAGAGGTGGGCAGATGAGCCGGAGAGCTTGCTATCCGCGGCCGGATTTTAGGCGGGAAACCTGGATGAGTCTAAACGGCGCTTGGCGCTTTTCATTCGGAGACGAGGGAAAGGACAGGATGGGTCAGCCGCCGACGCTGTCTCAAATGCCGCTGACGATTGAGGTTCCCTATGTCTATCAATGCGAATTATCGGGCATTGGCCAAACGGAAGCCCACGACGTCGTCTGGTATGGAAAAACCTTCCGCCTGCCGGATTGTTTTGACGCGCGGACGCACTTGATCTTTGGCGCGGTCGATTGGCACTGCGATCTGTTTGTGAACGGCCGTTATGCCGGAAGCCATGACGGCGGATACACCCCATTCCGAACGGATATCACGCCTTTTCTGCGCGCAGACGGCGAACAGGAATTGATTCTTCGCGTTGAGGACACCCTTCGATGCGACCAGCTTCGGGGAAAGCAATCGTGGGAAAAAGAACCTTCGCGATGCTGGTATACGCCGTCCACGGGCATTTGGCAATCCGTATGGCTTGAGCGTGTGCCCGATAACCCCATTCAATCCATTCATATCACGCCCAATCTGCCCCAATCCGAAATTCGGTGTGAAATCTCGTTGAACAAGCCGCCGAAAAAGGACGGCCAATTCATAATTGACGTACAGTATCAGGGGCATCCCGTCGCCGCGCTGACCTACAAAACCAAACAGATGAACGTGGATTTAAGCGTTCCGATTCAGCCGGAAGACTATATCGACGAGATTCATTATTGGACGCCGGAGCATCCGAATCTCTACGATGTAACCGTATCCTATGCGTCGGACGGACAGACGGATCAGGTATTTACGTATTTCGGCTTTCGAGACGTCTGTACGCGCGACGGAAAAACCCTCCTGAACCATCGGCCGATTTATCAGCGGCTCATTCTGCATCAGGGGTATTACGACGGCGGTTTATTGACGGCAGATACGGACGAACGATATCGAACCGACCTTCAAACCATCAAAGACATGGGCTTTAACGGGGTTCGGATGCACCAGAAAATCGAGGATCCGCTTTTCTACTATTGGGCGGATAAAATCGGTCTTCTCGTCTGGGGAGAATTGCCGAGCTGCTATGAGTTTTCCGAACTTGCCATGCGTCGCAGCTTCGAATCCATGCGCGAGTTCATACAAAGAGATTATAACCATCCCTCCATTGTGTGCTGGGTTCCGCTGAATGAATCATGGGGCGTTCGCAATATCGAGCAAAACGCCGCGCAGCAGCGTTATGCCGTCAGTTTGTATCATTTCATCAAGGCGATGGATGCAACGCGCTGGGTATCGACCAACGACGGCTGGGAACAGGTGACAACCGATTTCTGTACCCTCCACGATTATTCGTTTGACGGCAAAGCCCTTTCTTCCCGTTGGGATGATCTGGACGCCCTGCTTCAATCGGCCGCGCAGGATCGAATGATCTTTGCCTCCGGTTATCAATATACGGGGCAGCCCATCCTGCTGACGGAATTCGGCGGCGTCGCTTTCAAGACCAATCAATCTGAAAAGGATTGGGGCTATTGTGCAATCGAAAAAAATGAAGCGTCGTATATTCGCCGATTAACGAGCCTGTTTAGCTATATCAAAACCAATCGCCGAATTCAGGGGTATTGCTATACGCAATTTACAGACGTCATGCAGGAGACAAACGGCTTGCTGTCCATCCGTCGCGAACCTAAAATCGCCATAGACGCGATTCGAGCCATTCTTTTCGGAACCGACGATTCGGCCCCCCTTTCCCCCGTTCCGTGATCGTGAACGCCTTCCACTGTTTACGAACTCCTTCCACCGCCTGCGGGCGGTCCCCCTCCCTCAAGGAGGGAGGTCTTAAGCTGAAAAATCGAACATTAGAAAAAGACGGCGGGTTAAACCCGCCGTCTTTCACTTTATTCCGCTGTCTGCGCCAGCGTTGCGCCGACGATGGCCTGCGTCCACGTCTGGTTTTCCGTCACGCGGTAGTTTTGCAGGCGGGTCGTGTAGAAATCAAAGTACACGTTGGAGTAGACCGGGATTGCGGGCAGAACCTCCGTCCAGCGCTCCTGGAAGGCAACCCACTTCTGGCAGTAGCTCAGCACGTCGCCCGGCTCCGTCTTGCGCATGTCTACGGCAAGCTGGGCGAGCTTCTTATCGCGAATGCCCGTGCGGTTGACGGTCTTCACGTAGGCCGCGTCCGTCGAGTATGTCGTGCTCGGGTCGAAGACGGTGCCGAAGTTCGTCGCCAGATAGATCATGTCGCAGTCGCGCGCCGCGCGGCGATAGTAGATATCCAGCAGCTCGTTCATCGGAACGGCCTTGACCGTCAGGCGGACGCCGATGGCCGCAAGGTTTTCCGTCAGCGTCGCGTTCAGCGCGTCGCCCACGGCGTTCCCCTCCGGATAAATCAGCGTCAGGTCGAGCGCGACGGTCTTGCCGTCGATCTTCTTGGCGCGGATTCCGTCCTTGCCGAGCCGCCATTTGTCCTGATCCAGCAGCTTGGCCGCCTGATCGAGGTCGAGCGGATAATCCTTGAGCTTGTCAAGCGACAGCGCGTCCCACTGGGCGACGGTCTTCTCGTAGGCCGCGGTTTCCTTGGCGGTCGCGTTGGCCGGAAGATCGACGACGGGCGGCGGAATCGTGCCCGCGGCGAGCTGATACATCCACTGGCCGATGCCGAAATAGCCGTTGGCCTTCAGACCGAAGTTGCCCGTGTAGGCCTTCACCAGCGCGTCGCGGTCAAAGCAACTCGCAATCGCCTGACGAACCGCCTTGCTGGAGACCGTCTGGCGCTCGCAGCTGAAGCTGATCATGCTCAGGCCGCTGCGCGGGTAGTTCGCCACGGAGAACGGCTGGTCCGCAGTGGATTGAATTCCCTTGCTGATCGTATCGGCGGCGACCATCTTGTTGAGCAGATCGACTTCGCCGCTGAGCAGCAGGTCGATGGCCTCGTCGTTGGCGACCGAGCGATAGACGATGGTTTCGATGGTCGGCTTTTCGCCTTCCTCGTTGCCCTTGTAATACGGGTTGATGGCAAAGCTGGCCGTGGCGCTCTGCGCGTCGTAGCTCGTCAGGGTGTATGGGCCGCTGACGACGGACGGGTGGCTCATGTAGCCGGTGGCCGCGTCCAGAATCGTCTTTTGAAGCAGGTCGGCGGTGAAGACCGCGTCGCCCGTGCCGCTGGCATTGACAATGCCCACGCCCTTTTCGGTATCGACCACCTTGCAGCCCGGCGCAAGGACGCTGATGGGATACGGGCTGTAATCAAACAGCGCCATCTCGTAGAAATACGGCTCGTAGGCCTTGCTGATCGTGATGGACATCTGCGTGTCGCTCAGCAGGCGCACGCCGCGCAGGACGGACGATTTGCCGGACTGGTACGCATCCATCCCCAAAATCGCGCCGACGGCGGCGGACTGCCCGCCCAGCTTCGCCAGCTCCGGCGAGGCCGTCAGCAGGATGGAAAACGCATAATCCTTCGCGGTGATCGCGCTCCCGTCGGAGAACTTCAAATCGCCGTAGAGGTCGAACGTGTACACGCGGTTATTCTGCGCGTCCTTGGAGACGGCCATGCCCGCGACCACGCTGTCGTTAATCTGATATGTGCCGGTTTCGTTATCCCAGCTCATCAGGTTATAGCCGTGCAGCAGCGCCCGAACGTCCATATCCGCGGTGTTGCTGCCGAATAAATCCGTAAAGAACGCGCCGCTCATCGCCGTTGTGCTGCCGACGACCAGTTGATTTTCCGCCGCCATCGCGACGCAGCCCGTCAACATCCACAGAGCGAGCAACAAGGTGAGGATTTTTTTCATGGCCTTTTTCCTCCTGTTGTTGTAGTCCGGAGAGGCCGCATCCGGCGGGCACAGCGCGCGCCGGATACGGTGAAAGGGTTACTCGAAGCAGTCGCCCACGTTCATGGTGATGTTGCCCAGGCCGAGCGGCACGCCGTAGTCATCCAGATTCACGCCGTCGGCGGTGTAGATGACCGTCACCTTGATATCGCGGTTGTAGATTGTGCCGCTGACCACGGTTTCGGAGGCCGTGTAGCCCGCGATGACCGGGGACGTGATATCAAACGTTTCGCCGTTCTTCAGGCCGCCGCGGTTGTAGGAAGCCGCCGCGCGCTTGCCGTTCTGATAGACGTAGTTAATCGTCAGGTTGAACGTGCGCCGCGGTTCCGGCTGCGGCTTCTCGGTCACGGTCAGCGTGCCCACGGACAGCGCAATGCTGTAGTTGGCCGCGTTGAACGCGCCGGTCGTCGTATACTGGATGGTGTTCGGGGTGCTGCCCACCTTGGTGATGGAGCCGGTTGCCTCCGCCTTCGCCAGTTCGCCCGGAACGAAGCCGTCGCCGGTGATCGTCACGGCCGGGCGGGTCAGCGCCGAGCCGTCATACGTCTTGGTCGCGGACTGCGAGGAGATCAGCACGCTGCGCTTATTGATGGTCAGGGTGCCTTCGGTCTTGGTGATCGCGTAGTTGCCTTCCTTGAAGGTTTCCTTGTTCGGCGTGAAGGTGATCGTGTTGGCCACGCTGCCCGCGTTGGTCACGCTGCCCGTCGCCTTGATATCCGTCAACTGACCCTCCACAAAGCCGTCGCCGCCGACCGTCACAACGGGCTTCTCCAGCGCCTTTCCGTCGTAGGTCTTGCCAGCCGTTTCGGAGGTCAGCGTCACCGGGCGCGGGGTGATCGTCAGCGTGCCCGTCTGAGACTCGTTCACATAATACAGTCCGTCGTTCTTTCCGATAGGCGTCTCATTGAACTCAACCCGATATCCGTCTTTGTTTACGTCCTTTCCGCTGCCGGAAGCGCTGACCCCCTCAAAGATCAACGGCTTTTCACCAGTCCACGGCACATATTCCATGCTGCCGTCTTTTTGCTTTTCCTCAACTGCGCAGGTGTAACCGGAAACGCTCTGCTCTTTTCCATTATAAGGAAGCGTGTCGCTGTTCGCCGTCAGCTTGACGTTCTTATAATAGTAGAAAGTGATTGTATTATCATTATCGTCCGTGGTAATGGTAAGCTCCTGACGCTCCAAAGAAATCGGCGTATATCCCTCAATCAATTTGGGAGCTTCAATAATGACATCCTCGAACGTCTGATTCTCCACGGTCTTGGAATCCGCGACCTTCTCGGTCGTCCCGTTCCAGTAGTAGTTCACCGTGTAGCTCAGGTCGTTCCGCTTCGTGTAGTAGATGTTGATCACATTATCATCGCCGGTTTTAATCGTCAGCGTATCCTTATCCACGCTGTCGTAGTTGTAGCCGTCGATCTCAATCACTTCGTCCGCAGACGTGACCACAGCCTCGAACGTCATCCCGTCCTGAACCTTCTGTTCGTGAATCGCCTTGTTCGTGCCCTTCTCAAGGTAGTTCACCTTATAGCTCAGGTCGTTCCGCTTCGTGTAGTAGATGTTGATCACATTATCATCGCCGGTTTTAATCGTCAGCGTATCCTTATCCACGCTGTCGTAGTTGTAGCCGTCGATATCAATCACTTTATCCGAAGACTTGATCACAGTCCCGAACGTCTGACCCGTCACGGTCTTTGTGTCAAGCAAAGTGTTCGTGCCCTTATCAATGTAGTTCACCGTGTAGCTCAGGTCGGCCTTCGGCACTAGCTTTGCTCTAAACGTCGTGGCCTGATACAGCGTATAATATCCGTTATTCGAAGAGTTCAAGTAGGTCTTGGCTTTTTTTGCAGTCAATGTAGCGCTTTTTTCATTCAAGCTGGTTTCACCGCTATCATTAACCTTGTACCAGCCTTCAATCTTGTATCCTGTTAGAATCTGATTAGGCACAGATACACCATTCAGCGGGCCTCCGGTAAAGATTCCTACATTCTGCGTAGTAATCTCCGTAACATCTTCGCCTATTTGATACTCATAGCGAACAGGAACTGTTTCATTAGATTTCGTATAACGCACGTAGAAGACCGGAGAATAACCAATAAGGAGTTTCTCGCTCTTTTCATCATAATTTTTTCGCTTATATCCTTCGATTTCTTTTAGATCAACATATTTATTTACGCTTACGTATTCGCCGGGTTTGCCGTACTTTACAACAGGGTCGGCGATTTCCTGGTTGTTGCTTGCATCAATATACTTGATGGTATAAGCGACTCTAACTTTACTAGCGTCGATATAACCATTTAAGTGCCATGTTTTACCTTTCGCTTCCGGGTAATCATCAGCTCCATCCGCAACAACAAAACCACATTCTTCATGCCCTCGATACCAATTAACCTGATCGATTGGGACACCTGTATTGTGGTCATGGGAAAAATTCCCGCCGTTAATGAGGGCTGTTGCACTATAGCTAACTTTGTTAGTTTGCACACCTATACTAAGTTTTTTAGGATTAGGCATGTTTTCAACGTTGGAAATCTTTCCGAGAGTAAACCACCCACTCTTATTTTCTACAAAGTTTGAATTTTCACCTTTAATCATAACATAAACATAAATGTTGTATGTTCCAGTATCCGGCTCCCACCCTATGCTCTGCACCGAATTACTAATCTTTACCCCTTCCGCCAGCGCCCCCACCGGCAGCAGATTGACGAGCATCAGCGCCGTCATCAGAATGGATATAAAGCGTTTTACTTTATCCCTCATTGTCTTATCCTCCTGTTTCATCTCGAAGCGGCATTACCCATGCTTCCAGAACGATCAAAGCGAATCTGCGGCCAAACGGTGCGCCGCCTCAAGAAAAAGATTTCGGAAAAACGGGCGCGTCACTCCTGCGCGGCCTGCTCGGTCGGGAGCGTCTTCCAGCCGAAGACCTCCGCGCTCACGCGCCAATAGCATCCGGCGTTGCTCTCGTCGAGCTGGACGACCAGCGTATCTCCGGTCGCGCCGGAAACATCCGTCCACGTCGCGTCGTCCGTGGAGAACTGCCACTGGAGGGCGTAGTCGATATTGTCAAACCCGATCAGGGTCGCGCGGAGGGTCATCACGTCCTCGTCATACTGGGGTTCGCCGATGACCACTTGCAGCGTGCTGAAATCAATCTCGGGGATTTCGGGGATTTCGGGTTCAGCGTCTTCCTCGGGCAGCTCGCCCTCTTCGGGGAGGATGAAGTCTTCGTCAAGCTCGCCGTCTTCCTCGGGCTTGTCGGCGTTGGCTTCCTCGCCCTCAACGGGTTCTTCGGCGGTTTCGCCCATGTCGATGACGGTGCCGTCTTCCGTCTCGGTGACGGTCGGGATATTGCCTTCCGGGAGCTCGGCCGCGTCGCCGTCCATCTGATCGTCGATGAGGTTCTCGTCGTCCGCGACGGGCTGCTCGTCAGCGATGGGTTCTTCTTCCGCGACAGGCTGCGCGGTGCAGGTGTAGGTCACGGTCAGGCCGCGAACGTCCTTGTCGTAATCGGCCGCGTCGTCCGCGTCAACGGAATAGTAGATCACTTCCGCGCCGCGCTGGGTCGTCAGGTCGGCGAAGGTGTGCTGCCAGCCGTCCTTTTCGGCGATCGTCGCGGAATAGGTCTGGCCGTCGGAGCCGCTTAAGGTGACGGCGAGGGTCTGCGGGCGCAGGCCGAGGGCGTTGTCCTCGTCCGCCCACTCGATGTGCACGGTGATGTTTTCCTTCTTCACCTCGTCGGCGGCGGACAGGTCTTCGACCGGCTGCTCGACCTTGGCGGCGGCGGGGACGGCCGGCTGCTCGACGGGCTTCTCCTCCGGCTTGATTTCTTCGGTCTTGGATTCTTCGGCCTTTTCCTCAGCCTTGGGTTCTTCGGTCTTCGCCTCAGCCTCGGTTTCCTCTTCCTTCTTGGTTTCGTCGGCCTGGATGTCTTCCTTCTTCTGCTCGGTCGATTCCTCGACCTTCTGCTCCGGCGCTTCGGCCTTCTCTTCGATCTTTTCCTCGGTCTTTTCGTCGGCCTTGGTTTCTTCTGCCTTCTTCGGCTCCTCGGCCTTCGGTTCTTCCGTCACCGGCGCGGGCTCGGCCTTCGGCTCTTCCTGAACCGGCGCGGGCGCAGGCTCGGCCTTCGGCGCTTCCGGCGCGGGTTCGGCCTTCGGTTCTTCCTGAACCGGCGCAGGTTCCGGCGCCTGCACGGGTTCCGGCGCGGGCGCTTCCTCCTTCGGAGGTTCTTCCTGAGTCTGCTGCTCGACCACCTCGACGATTTCGGTGTTCTCGTCCGTCTGCGTGTCCTCGGCAAAGCCGGTCACGCCGCAAGAGACGCACAGCGCCGTCGCGAGCATCAGCGCCACAACCTTGTTCCAACTGTTTTTCATCTTGAAAAACCTCCTTCAGATTGGTTTCGATCTATCGTTTAACGTCCTGCGCGCCTTTTCCGGGCGGCGCTTTATCGTCATGGGGAAACGAAATTGTTTCGCGCCCGTCACATCTGCGTGCTCCGGCGGCGCGGCTTCTGTCCGTCCTTTTTCTGCGTTTGATGGGGATGATCCGGACAGAACATGTTGTTTTCCGCTTGAAAAAGCGCGCATCCGCGCGGCTTCTCGCGAAAAATCGTTCATTTTTTCAGTTACACATGATGCGTCGTTATTTTACGTTTTCGCGCCCGCTTTCCGGGTTTTCGTCACATTTCTGTAACACTTATTTTCGGGACACATTGTCCTCCTCCGCGCCGCTTTTTTCCAATTATAGCACAGCATTTCGAATTTGTGAATCCTCCAAATAACATTCAAAACGGTTTTTTTACTCCGGTTTCACCTTTTTTTAGCAAAATCCGGAAACTAACCGTTTTTTCGCGTAACCATCACACCCCGATTATACCACAATCTGTCCGTCTGCGGATGGACGCGGACGGGTCATTCGTGCCGAGAAACCGCCTTTCGTGCCATGTTCCCGCCGCTCGGCCTGTTCGGCCTGCCCACTCCAATTCTTCGGAAACAAAGCGGGCTGAGCCCGCCTTCCCCTCCGCCAACGTCTGCAAAGCGTCAAAAGGACTGCTCACGCGAGCGATTCTATGCCCTTTTCCATGAGTCAAAAAAAATCATATGCCCGACGCACGCGGCGCATGACGGGCATATGACTGGGGATTTGATGGGGTTTGAACTCCTTCCATCGCCTGCGAACTCCTTCCACCGCCTGCGGGCGGTCCCCCTCCCTCGAAGAGGGAGG
>ENA-ORRL01001626-ORRL01001626.1-human-gut-metagenome-genome-assembly--contig:-NODE-1626-length-16053-cov-3.476247_pt1 | contig 16053 bp, 15 predicted proteins | sample MGYA00242175_ERZ509134 | MGnify/ENA primary metagenome ERZ509134 (study PRJEB26280, sample SAMEA2338660) | human gut metagenome | biome: human gut; feature: human-associated habitat; material: faeces... | reverse complement strand
GAGCCGCCAGAGCGGCTCCGACGTGCCGTGCGTGCGCAGCGCGTCCTCCAGATCGATCCCGGCCTGCTTCGCGGCCTGCGCCGTTTCGCCGTCGGTGATCGCACCGGCGAGGCAGTCCGGCGCGCCGGGGTATCGGAAGCCGCCGGGGCCGTCCGTGCCGTCGGTGTCGACCGCGCCGAAGACGATCCTCCGGCTGCCCGCGATCGTCACCGCCGCCGCCGTGCAGTATTCCTGATTGCGCCCGCCGACGCCGCTCTCCGCGCCGACCGTCACCACGTTCTCGCCGGAGGACAAAAGAACGATGGGCGCGCGAAACGGCTCAGCCATGCGCTCTGCGCAAAGGGCCATGGCCGCGTCGACCAGTCCCGCCTCTCTCGCCTCCGCCTGCTGATATTCCGAGAGCATGACGCAGGGCAGGCCAAACTCCGCCGCCTTTTTCCGCACGGCGGGATAGACCGTCGCGTCCTTGAAGATGAGGCCGAAGAACCGTGCGCCGAGGCTTTCATACTCTTCTACACTCATGTTCTCCGTCTCCGGCGTGCCGCGCAGCAGCCGGTTCTGGATGGAAGCGGGGGTCTTGTCCCATGCGTTCCACTTCTGTAAAATTGCGATGCAGTCCGCGTAGGTCGTGCCGGTCGAGAGCGGCGGGAAGAAGGTGTTGTGCTCCAGCATCTCAAAATACGTCGTGCGCGTCACGGGCGTATTCTGTTTCGACGGATCTGCCGTCGTCATGTGGACGAGCGTCGCGGGCCGAAACAGCCGCGAGAGCCGGCCGCCCTTGAAGCGGTCGATGTGCGTGCGGATGGGGTTCAGGTCGCTGGTCGGCACGCCTTTTTCGATCTGCATCATGTGGGTAAAGCGCGCGATCTCGTCGATGGTGATATCATCCGCCGGATAGGTCATGAGCGAACCGCAGCCGCTTCCTGTGATGGTGAAGACCAGATCACGGCTGGTGATGTCCCGCGCCAGCGCCTCAATTTTCCTGCAGCCCTCGACGCAGGCTTCGTCCGGCACAGGATGGCCTGCCAGCGTAACGCCGATCTTGTTGCAGATGATGTCTTCGCCGTGCTTGGCAATGACATGGCCGCCGGTCAGCACATCGCCCAGCGCTTCCTCCATCGCCAGCGCCGCGCGCTGCACGCCCTTGGCCGCGCCGATGACATACACGCGGTCATAGTCCTTCAGATCAAATTCCAGCGGCCCCGCGTGCGGGTCGCCCTTCATCTCGAAGCCGTCCGTGTGCAGAACGATCTTCCCATTCTCCACATGGACAAGCTGCTTCACCCGCACATACGGGTCGAGCGCGTCCAATCCCGCGTCCAGCAGCTCCGCGACGATTTTTCGCCCCTCGCGGTTGCCGTGCGCGGCCAGCTGTTCTTTGTTGGTTATCCTCATATCAGAAATGGATCTCGTCGGGCACGGGAGCCTCGCCGCAGACGCCCTTAAGGTTCGCGATCAGCTCCACGTCCTCCGGCTCCAGCTCGAAGTCGAACACGTTCAGGTTTTCCTTCACGCGGTCCGGGTTCGCGGACTTCGGCAGCGGCAGCCAGCCCATCTGCATACTCCAGCGCAGGCAGATCTGGCCTACGCTCCGGCCGTACTTCTGCGCAAGCTGCTGCATCTGCGGCACCTTGAAGATCGCGCCGGTGCCGAACGGGCTGTAGGCCTCGACGAGAATGTTGTTCTTTTTGCAGTACGCCACGACCTCCGGCTGCGTCACGCCGGGGCAGAGGCGGAGCTGGTTGACCATGGGGAGAATTTCGCAGTGCTCCTTCAGAAGCTCAATATGGTGCGGCATGAAGTTGCTCACGCCGATGGCGCGGATGCGCCCGGCCTTATAGAGCTCCTCAAATGCCTTCCAGGTGCCGATGGTGGCCTCCTGCCACGTCGTGCGGTACTGGATGGGGTTCGGCCAGTGGATCAGGTACAGATCCAGATACCGCAGGCCGAGCCGGGAGAGCGTCATGTCGAACGCCTCAAGCGTCGCCTGATAGCCGTGCGCGGCATTGCGCAGCTTGCTGGTCACAAAAATTTCCTCGCGGGGAACGCCGCTGATGCGGATGCCCTGTCCGACGCCGCGCTCGTTGCCGTAGGCGGCAGCGGTGTCAATGAGGCGGTATCCCGCCGCCATTGCGTCCTTCACCGCCGCGGACGCGACCGCGTCCGGGGACTGGTACGTTCCGAGGCCAATGCACGGCATGTTCACGCCGTTTGCGAGTGTGTATGTATCCTGACTGGATCTCATTGTCATTCCCTCCCTTATTTCCGGATCGCCAGACGGTTGCGCAGATCCTGCGCCTGATAGACGGACTCGCGCAGGTTTCTCGCGATGAGCGCGTAATCGTTGTTCACAAGCGCCTGTCCCTGTGTGAACATCCAGTCGCCGCCGCAGATGACCTTCCGGTTTTCCAGCAGCGGGAGGAAATTCGTCTCATTGAGCATACCGGTCACGAGGAAGTGGAGCATGGGGTATGCGCCGGTATATTCATTGAGCGTCGCCAGACCGCCGAGCTGGTAGATCGGGAAAAACTTGACCATATCGAGGCCGTATTCCACCGCCATGGTCATTTCGCCCGGCGTGATGCAGTTCGGGATGACGGGGATCTTCTTGTCGATGCAGTATTCCACGACCTGCCGGCCGATGCCGGGCATGATGATGAACTGCGCGCCGTGGTCGATGGCGGCCTTGGCCTGATCGAGCGTGATGATCGTGCCCGCGCCCGCGACGATCTCCGGGACATCTCTTGCGATGCGCTCCAGATTTCCCATCGCATGCTCGTTGCGCATCAGCACCTCCACCACGGGAAGTCCGCCCGCAACGAGGGCCTTTGCCGCCGGAACGGCCTGCTCCGGCTCCGCATAGGCAATGATCGGCGCAATGCCAGTCACCTTCAATACATCCTTCATGAGTTCGGTTTTGTCCATACCCTGTTCCCTCTCAATCTGCCAGCCAGTGCAGGCTGGTCTTTGTCAGCGCGGCGGCCTTTTCAAGGTTCTCCGCCATATTGTCCGCGAGTTCCAGCCGGTTTTCCGCCAGCGCCTTCTCGCGCTTTGCCCACTCCATCTCGCCGGGGACGAAGATCTTCTGCGCGTTCTTCGCCAGCGGCGCGGATTCGAGCTCCTTCACCATCTGCTCCATGCGCGCTTCAAATTCGTCCATCGGCAGCATCTGCGCCAGATTCACGGCGATGAACGCGTGGCCAACATTGTTCTTCGCCTCCAGATCGAGGTTCCAGCTCACGACCTGACTCAGAAGTCCCGCGCCCGTCAGCACGGAGGCAAGGATCTCGACCATAATGGCGAAGCCGTAGCCCTTGTGCGCCGCCATGGGAAGAAGATGCGAGTCGTACGGGAAGCCGGACGGATCCGTCGTCGGCAGGCCCTCGGCGTCAATTAAGAAGCCGGGCGGCACCTGCTGTCCCTTTTCGCGGGCCATGACGATCTTCAGGGCCGCTGCGCCGCTCAGGGCGATGTCGAGGAAGACGGACTTTCCGTTCTTCAGCGGCGCCGCGAACGAGAAGGGGTTGTTGCCGATGGCCACATCGCGGCTGCCGGGGATGGCCATGTTGGGGTCGGTGTTGCTCATGGCGATGCCGAGCAGGCCCTGCTGCGCGGCAAGATTGGCATAATAGCCCGCCGCGCCAAAGTGGCAGCTGTTGTGCACGCCGGCATAGGCGATGCCGGTCTTCTTTGCTTTTTCGATGGCAAGATTCATGGCCCTACAGGACGAGACCATACCCATGGCCGCATTGCCGTTGACGATGGCCCACGAGGGTCCTTCCTTTTCCACCGTCGGGACAGCCTTCGCATCCAGACCGCCCGCCTGCATCTTGCGGATATAATTGTACAGATTGTTCGTGCCGTGCGAGAACACGCCGAACGTGTCCGTCGTCACGAGCGTATTGGCGATCGTCCGCGCATCCTCCGCGCCGACCCCCGCCGCTTCCAAAGCCGCCTGCGCAAACCGCAGAAGCTCATCTACCTGAATTGCTTTCATGTCGTTTTCCTCCTGTTGGAACCGTTATTTGACTGCGCTGTCGACCTGGCCCTGAATGAAGTATTTCTGCAGGCACAGATACGCCACGATCAGAGGCAGAACGCACAGCACTGCCGCTGCCGCTGCGCCGTGCATATTCTGGGCGCTGTCTGCACCACCGAAAAACTGCCGGATGAGCAGTACCAGCGTGTATTTCGACGGCTTCTGTAAGATGTAATACGGATACAGGTACTCATTCCACGCCGTAACGCCTTTGAGGATGATGACGGACACTGTCACAGGCTTGAGCTGCGGCAGGATAATACTCCAGAACGTGCGCAGAACGCCTGCACCGTCGATCGCTGCGGCTTCATCCAACGCGACAGGAATGGAGTTGATGAAGTTTGTGTACAGATGAATGGACATCGGCAGGCCGAATGCCGCCGCGATGACGATGACCGCCCACTGCTGGTTGATACCGCCAAGCGCGACGAGCTCGGTGTACACGCCGACCAGAATGGACAGCGGCGGGATCATCATGATGCCCAGACAGAAGCTCTGCATGAAGCTGTTGAGCCGTGAACGGTTGCGCGCGAACGCATAGGCCGCCATACAGCCGAATACGACCTCGATTGCAACTGTGCCAACCGCAATGAGAACAGTGTTGCCCAACGCCCTGAATAACTTTCCACTTTCAATGATAGAGGTAAAGTTGCTTAAATCAAAATAGGTCGGTGGGGTCAGACGGCTTCCGAGATCCGTCGGATGCTTGAAGGCCATGACCACGAGCACATAGATTGGCAGGATATAAACGAGGATGATGAGAACGCTCAGGATATATTTCCATGCGTTTTTCTGCTTTGTCTTATGTGTCTGCTTCTGAAGAGTCTCCTGCATCAGTACTGCACCTCCCGTTTGCGGAAATAACGCGTCAGGAACGTCGAGATAATAAAGATAAATGCAAACAGGAACACACCAATTGCCGAGGCGTAGCCTGCTTTTTCAGAATCAAAGTACATATAGGAAATGTATGTGGACAGCGAATGCGTCTTCAATGTAGGGCCACCCTTTGTCAGGGAGATGATCACATCGTTCAGCTTCAATCCGCCGATGACGTTCTGAATAACTGCGGTGGACATGGCAGGCGTGAGCAGCGGGAGCGTCACATGGCGGAAGACCTGCCATTTGCTTCCGCCGTCGAGCGTCGCTGCCTCGTAATACATGGTCGGGATGTTCTGCAGGCCCGCCAGATATACGATCATGGCAATGCCGACATACTGCCAGCTGTTGACGAGCGTGATGATGATCTTACCGCGAGTTCCGTCCGCCAGCCAGTTGATCGCGTCCTTGCCGAGATACTGGAAGATCTCATTGATGACGCCGTGGTTGAGCTGGAAGAAGAAATACATGATGTAGCCCATCAGAAGGCCGGAGATCATGACCGGCAGATAGATGATCGTCCGTACCGCGTTGCGGATCTTGAATTTGCTGTTGAGGAACAGCGCCAGCGCCAGACCGAACACGTTCTGTAGCAGCGCCGAGCCGAAGCCATAGAGCATGGTGTTCCAGAACGAGGACTTAAAGTATTTATCTGCAAACAGGTTAAGGTAGTTTTTCAGTCCGATAAAGGTCATATTTTGGGAATATCCATTCCACTTGAAGAAGGAGATATATACGCCCCGCGCCAAGGGGTATAGCACAAAACATGCCATGAGCAGGACAGCCGGTATATACAGAAGATTCATCTGTCTTTTCCGTTTTTCCATTCCGTTGTCCGTTCCTTTCTAAATAAAGAGTGTGCAGGTGCCGGATGTTCTGGGAGATTCATCCGACACCTGCAGATAAATCATTTAAGCAGATCAGTCGTTACAATGCGGGGCCATATTCAGCTTATGGGGTGCTGGACCACGATTGCACGGACTCAGCCGTTCTGCTCTGCGTAGAGCTCCAGGTAGTTGTCTCTCAGATACTCAACAGCCTCGGTCACGTCGTCGGGGTTGGAGAGCATTATGGACATGGAGTCAGCCATAATGCCCCACATGCCGGACGGGAAGAACTTGCGGTCGAAGAGGTTGTCGTACTGAACCTTGCCGTTGCAGTCTTCCACAGCCTGCTTGTAGCAGTTGAGCGTGTAGACATCAGCGGCGTCAGCGCCTTCAACGGTGGGCAGCGCGCCGGAGACCGTCGCCCACTTGGAGCCGACCTCGGGACGGGCCAGATAATCAAGCAGAGCCCAGCAGGCAGCTTCGTTTTCGGTGTCCTTCCAGACGCCCCATGCGTCGCCTTCACCGACACGGAAGGACGGAGCGCCATCAGCGGAGGAGGGCAGCGGGAGCACGCCCATGTTGGCATCGGGATAATACTGACGGGCAACGGTGATGTTGTCGGTGCCGCGAACCATGAAGGCCGCTTCGCCGGAGCCAAGCATCTGCTGCGCACCGGCAGCGTCGAGCGTCAGAACGTCTTCATTGATGTAGCCCTTCTTCATCCAGGTAGCCAGATACTCGTAGAGTTCCGTTGCATAGGTGTCGAAGTCGAACGTGCCGTCCTTCAGAGAGTCGCCCAGATCATACTTGGCGCCTTCGTCCGTCCAGAAGGTCGGAGCGACGGAGCCGAGCAGGCCCGCGAGGTTGCCGCCGACGGAGCCGCCGATTGCCAGCGGGGTGATGCCGGCTGCGACGAGCTTTTCACAGGCTGCATCGAAATCGTCCCAGGTGCGGATGGAGTTGGGGTCGACGCCAGCCTTGTCGAGTGCGTCCTTGTTGTAGATCAGGCCGGAAATGCTCATGGACATGCCGAGCGCGTAGAAGTTGCCGTTTTCGTCGGCCATAACGCCAGCGAGAGAGTCCTTGTCGATGGAATCGAACCAGGGCTGATCGTTGACGACCTTCAGATATTCGCTGTAGCGGAGCAGCGACCAGCCGTGGGTCATCCAGACATCGGGCAGGGAGTTGGAAGCCATCATGGTCTTGAGCTGAGCTTCACCCTCGGAGCCCGGGGTGATGAGATCGACCTGAATGCCGGTCTCAGCCGTGAAGTCATTGATGATCTCCTGGAACATTTCCAGCTTCGCATCGGTAGCTGGTTGCGAAAACGGAGATCGTACCGCCGACAGCGGGTTCCTCCGTTGTTTCTTCGGCGGGAGCGGTTTGTTCGGGAGTCGTCTCCTCAGCCGGTTCCGTCGTGGTGGTCTGCTCGGCATCTGCGGCAGGCTCTGCCTTAGCTGCACAGGCAACCATCGTCAGCACCATCAGTGCCGCGAGGATCAATGCAAGAATCTTCTTCATTTTTGGTTTTCCTCCTTGTCATTTTATACAAACAACGTTTTGTTTTTTTGCTGTCTGCTATTACAAAGTACCATATTTTTTGCATTCTGATAATGCAGAAATCTGTTGCAAACATGGACAATTCTGCTGGACATTGTTTCCCGTTTCTGCTACACTATATAAAAAACAAATTCCGAAAACAGGACGAATGCAGCAGGGGGCGGACGCTGATGGCGCTGAACAATTTTGACGAGTTCATTGATAAAACAGATTTTCTGCAAACGAGACTCCTCCAGGTCAATAGCTGCGGCTCAGAACGGGTCGTCAAATATGATTACACCATCCTGCGCTCCAACGGGCGGCGGGATTACCATTTTTTATATCTGCAAAACGGCTGGCTCGACATTGAGGTCGGCACGGCGAAGGCGCGGCTGACGCGCGGACAGTGCGCGGTGTTCCTGCCGAACGTGCGGCAGATGTACTCCTTTACCGCTGCGGGCGACCCGGTCTCCCTCTACCTGCATTTTACCGGACAGGCCGCAGCCGAGGCCATGCAGTACCTGCGCCCGACGGAGAACATGATCTACACCATTTCTGACCAGACGCTGTTTGAAAGCCTGTTCCACCGGCTCAATCGCCTGCACAATCTGCAGCAGTCCGCCGCGCTGCAGATCCCGGAGGAAAACAGCATCCTCCTGCAGCTCATCACCATCGTCTGCCGCAGCAGCGCGGACAATGAAGCACCCATCCGCAGCGATATCCTCAGCGCCATGGAATACATGCGAGAGCACATGCAGGACCAGATCAATTTCCAGACCTTTGCCGAGACGCTGCACCTGAGCTACAGCCGCTTTGCGCATCTATTCACACAGGCTGTCGGTGTCTCGCCGCAGCAGTATCTGCTGCGTCTCCGGCTGGATCGCGCGCGGGGCTTCCTGCGCGATTCCTCCATGAGCGTTTCCGAGGTGGCGGAAAGCACGGGCTTCAACGACCCGTTTTACTTCAGCCGCATGTTCAGCAAAGCCTTCGGCCTGTCCCCGAGAGCATTCCGGAGCAAATGCCGGAAATAGGCTGTCATTTATAATCTCCGAGATAGTCCGTGTTTTTCTCAAAGATCAGATCGCACATGTTGCGGATCTCCTGCAGGCTGCACACAGCGGAGCAGAGTGGATCCATCATGACTGCGTGATAAACATCCGCCCGGCTCTTTGTCATGGCCGCACGCACGACAAGATTCTCGATCTGCGCCGTCGTGCTGACCAGAATGGCCAGATGCGCCGGAAGCTCGCCGACGATGGTCTTGTGGGTGCCGTCCTTGTCCGCAAATACCGGAATTTCCACGCAGGCGTCATACGGCAGATTGGTGATAGAGCCGTCGTTGATGACGTTGCCGTTAAATTTGAACGGCGTCCGGTCGCCGAAGCGGGCGTTGAAGATATTTGCCGCATATTCACTGCTTCGGTTGGTGTCGACGGGCTCGTTTTCAATCCAGTCCGTGATCTCCTGCTTCCAGCTCCCGGCGCGCTCCAGCCGGCTGTTGAGCGAAAATGCGTGCAAACCGGGGTTCCAGTTCGTGCTGTGCGTGCAGTAGTTTTCAATCAGATCCGGCCGTTTGCGGAACCACGCATTATACTCGGAATTGTGGCCGCTGGACTCGGTGACGTAATAGCCCAAATGCCGGAACATTTCATTGCGTACCTGCTCCTTGTTGTAGAATTCAGGAGCTTCCAGCTTTTTTGCGAGTTTCGGGTACAGATCCTGCCCGTTGTGCTCCAGCTTCAGATAGAACGCCTGATGGTTGACGCCCGCACAGAGATAGTCGATCTCGTCCACCGGCGTTTCCAGCCACTCCGCCAGCATCGCGACTGTCCCCTGTACGCTGTGGCACAGACCCGTAACCTCAACGTTTGTTTCGGTCTGCATGGCCTTGCAGAGCATCGACATTGGATTCGTGTAATTCAGAAAAACCGCGTTTGGGCAGTATTTCTCAATATCCCGGCAAATGTCCAGCATCAGCGGGATATTGCGCAGAGCGCGGAAAATGCCGGAGACGCTGCGCGTATCGCCGATGTTGATATCGACGCCGAACTGCATGGGGATCTCAATATCATAGCGCCAGACGTCGATCCCGCCGTTGAAGACTGTACACAAAACGCCGTCTGCACCGGAAAGCGCCTCCGCGCGGCTTTGCGTCGAGGTGATCTTCACGTGCGCGCCCATAGCGGCGTTGATCTTTCGGACTGCGGCGGTGATCCGTTCGAGCCGCTCCGGGTCGGTGTCCATCAGCGCCAGCTCACAGTCTTCAAAGGCCGGGAACGAGAGCAGATCTCGGACAAGATTGCGCGTGAAGATAAAGCTGCCCGCGCCGATAAATGCAAATTTTTTCATAAAGAGCACCATCCTTTTTCATTTTTGGATGGTTCCAGTGTATCCCACCACCTGCGCGGCGGCAAAGCAGAAAACTGCCAGATAAGCGGACATTCCTGCTATACAGCAAGCAGACCGTATGCTATACTGGCCAGGGGTGATCAGCATGAAAGCCTTTTGTGAATTCCGTGATTCCACGGATTATCCGCCTGTCCACGGACTTCAGATCAACAGCTGCGGACAGCAGCGGGCCGGACAATACGGGTATACGATTCTCCGCTCAAAGGGTCGTTCGGACTATCATTTACTCTATGTGCAGAGCGGATGGATCACTGCGGAGAAAGACGGCGCTCCTGTGTGCATATCATCGGGCGGCTTCATTTTTTACCCACCCGACGCACGGCAGCTCTATGCGTTCAGCAAGGAAGGAAACGCGATTTCCTACTGGATTCATTTCACCGGGACTGCAATAGAAGATGCTTTGGCCGATCTTCCCTATAAGCGCACGTTCTGTGGGCAGGTTGATGAACGGATGCAGTTCGAGAGCCTACTGCACCAGCTTTCCCAGACACACCACATGCGCGGGCCGGCATACCTTCTTGACGAGGGCGGACTGCTTTTGCAGATTCTTGCCAGTTTGTCGCGCAGCGTCAACCGGCAGGAAAGCACCGAATGCAGCGAAATCCGCGCGGCGGCGGCGTACCTCTGTGAGCATTTCTGCCAACCGCTGTCGCTTGCGGACTGCGCAGCCCGTCTGCACCTGAGCGTAAGCCGGTTTTCGCATCTGTTCACGAAGACCATCGGCGTTTCGCCGTATCAGTATCTGCTGCGCCTGCGGCTCGACCGGGCCTGTGAGCTGCTTCTGCATACGGAACTTGATATCCGCCATATCGCGCAGCTGGTCGGCTTTGACGATCCGTCCTACTTCAGCCGCCTGTTCCGCAAACGCTTTGCGAAAACGCCGGGGGCATTTCGGACAACATACAGCCAGGAGCGTTCGGATCATCCCGCTTCTGCACCTCCGGTTTTATAGAAAAAGCAGGCATCCTGTGTTCATTTGCAGGATGCCTGCTTTTTCACTTTCCGGCCTCAGCACTGTCTGCGCAGCAGAAACAGCCGCTGCGTGATCGTATCTGCTGCCTCGCGGAGCTGCGGAAGGTAGTATTTCAGCTGTTCGCGTGAGGTCACGTCGGTGATGCCGGAGAACGACAGAGCCGCGTAGATCTCTCCATCCGGGCTGCGAACCGGCACGGCCACACAGCACGTGTGCGTCAGGGATTCAAAATAATCAAGCGCATATTCCTGCTGCCGGACTCTGTTCAGCTCCTCCAGAAACGCGCGCTTGGTGCAGATGGTATTCGGCGTCATCGTCTCGAATGCGATCCCATCGATAAACTGCGTGCGCAGCACCTCCGGCAGCTCGCAGAGCAGAATCTTTCCGCCCGCGGACGCGTGCAGCGGCAGCGTTGAGCCAACCGGTGCGACGAAATCAACATACCGCTCCGTGCGCGTCTGCTGCAAAATGAAAAACCGCCGGTCTTGCCGGACGACCAGATTCATCGGCAGAATTTCCCGTGCCGTCAGCTCCTGCATGATCGGATACGCAACTTCAGCCAGCGCAAGGTGAAAATTATTTTTCTCCGTGACATAAGATAACTTCTCGCCCGGAATGTATTTGTCGTCTGACATCTGGAAACTCCAGCCGTTTGTCTCCAGCGTCTTTAAGATCCGGTACGCCGCCGACGGCGTGATACCCTGGCATTTTGCAATCTCGTTGACGCCCATCGGCCGCTTTTCCTGCATCAGCAGCTCCAGAATTTTCAGCCCGCGCTCAAGCGCTTGTACTGTACCCTGTTCCTTCCTTTCCATCATTTCCTCCGCCGCAAGTACTTTGCTCTTGATTATACCGTAAACGCTGGAACTGCGTCAACTGTCAAGACCTTCATTGCCGGGAATCCCTCGGATGTATTCTATTTTGCACAAATCCAACATGGAGAATTTGGCTATTCTGCATATTGCATTCTATTTTTGATTCCGGTATGCTGTTCTTTAAAATTGGAATACTTATTCCAAAACACGCCATAAAGGAGAGCGACTATGGAAAAACAAAAAATGGGCGGCGTTGTATTCCCGCTTGTGACTCCCTTCTGCGGGGAGGACGAACATGTTAATTATCCCGCGCTTGACAAGCTGATTGACTTTCTGATCGAAAACGGCGCGACGGGCGTCATTCCCTGCGGCAGCACAGGCGAGCTGGTATCCATGACGCTGGAGGAGCAGCTGGAGATCAACCGCCACACCATCGAATACGTGAACATCGCTGCAAGGTCTATGCCTGCACCGGCGCGTACCGCACCTCCGACGCGATCCTGCTCTCCAAAGCTGCGGAGGAAGCCGGGGCCGACGGCGTCATGGTCGTCACGCCCTGGTACATTACGCCGAACGAGGAGGAAGCCTACGATCATTATAAGGCCATCCGTGCCGAACTTTCGATTCCGCTGATCCTCTATCACAATCCGTACCTGACCGGCTGCTGGCTGAGCGAGAAGCTCATTGCGAGGCTGTATAACGACGGTATCATCGACGCCATCAAGGATTCCGCGCACGACATTTACCGCCACCAGAATATGCGTGCCCTGTGCAAGGACGACGGCTTCTCTATTTTCTACGGCTATGACAATCTCCCCGCCGAAGCGCTCATGATGTACGCCGACGGCTGGATCACCGGCGTCGGCACGCTCTTCCCGGCAGAAACTGTCCGTGTCTATGACCTCTGCAAGGCCGGCAAGCCGCTTGAAGCCAGAGACTATATCATGACTGTCTGCCGCAAGTACATGCACTTCTTCAACGAACCTACAAAAGAGGGTCTGCCCTCGCCGTGGCTGGCAATCATCAAGGAGGGACTGACTATGCGCGGGATTCCCATCGGCCTGCCGCGCAGACCCATCCATCCGCTGCCCGACAGTGTCCGCGCAGAGCTGACGGCAGTCATGCGGGACTTCGGCTATTACAAGCTCGGATAAGGAGACGTTCTTATGGAAAGCACCATCTATGTCAAGCCGGAACGCATCCGACAGTACGTGATCGATCTGTTCGGCTATTACCACGTCAGCAAGGCGGACGCTGCCATGATCGCCGACAATCTGATCGACGCTGAGATCCGCGGCGTCACGACCCACGGCCTTACACGGATTCCACTCTATACGGAGAAGCTCATCTCCGGCCTGTACGATGCAAAAGCCGTGCCGGAGATCGTCAAAAATTACGGTGCGACCGCGCTCATCGATGCACACGACGGTCTCGGTCAGGTCGCGGCGACAAAGGCCATGGAGCTCGCCATTGAAAAGGCGGAGCAGTTCGGTGTCGGCTATGTCGGCCTGCGCAACGGCAGCCACTACGGCACGGCGGGCTATTACGCCATGATGGCTGAAAAGCGCGGCATGATCGGCTTCTCGATGACCAATTCCGGCGCGTTCGTCGCGCCGTTCGGCGGCGTGGAAAAGCGGCTGGGCACGAACCCCATCGCCGTTGCGCTTCCTGCCGAAAAGCATCTGCCGATCCTGCTCGACATGGCGACCAGCCGTGTCTCGCGCGGCAAGCTGCTCGTCAACATGAAAAAGGGCGAACCCGTTCCGGACGACTGGGCGCTCGCAATCGACGGCAGCCGCACGACCGATGCCCCGCAGGCCTTCCGCGGCATTCTCCTGCCGCTGGGCTACAAGGGCTACGGCATGGCCGTGATCGTGGACATGCTCTCTGGTGTGCTCAACGGCAGCGGCTTCGGTGTCGCAGTCGATACGCCGAAGGACAAGCCCATCGTCGGCAGCAGCTTCCTCGCCATCAAGACAGAGGCATTCTGTGAGCAGGGCGAGCTCCGCCGCAATGTCGATGCTCTGATCGATGAGATCAAAAACGTAAAGCTTGAAGCCGGTACGGACGAAGTTCTCATGCCGGGTGAGATCGAATTCCGCGCCGAGATCGCCAACCGCAAAAAGGGCGGCGTTCCCATCCAGCCGTTCCAGATCAACGAACTGAATGAACAGGCTGCACCGTTCGGATTTACATTTGAAGAATATTTATAATGCAGGAGGGAAAAACAATGGAGAAATTGGATCTGCACGGCAAGACGGGCTTTATCATCGGCGGTACGCGCGGGATCGGCAACGCGATCGCCATGCGCATGGCAGGCCTTGGTATGAATCTGACCGTTATTGCCCGCAAGGAAGACGAACTCGCAGCCATGAAGGCACAGGTTGAATCGCTCGGCGTCCGCTTCCTTGGTATTCAGGCAAGCAACACTGACTTTGACGCGATTGCAGCTGCCTTTGAGACTTCGTGGCAGACCTACGGACGGCTGGATCTGCTGGTCAATGCAGCCGGTACCGGCGTTATGACGCCGTTTGAAGAGCTGACAAAGTCCGACGTGGACACCACCATCGACGTGAACCTCAAGGGCACGATCTACGCTGTCAAGCTGTCGGTTCCGTACTTTGAAAAAACCGGCGGCGGCAACATTCTCAATATTTCCTCCATGTCCGCCATCCGCGGCATTCCCGATCCCGTCAATAACAACGGCATTTATACCGCAACAAAGTTTGCCATCAACGGCTTTACCGAGTGCATGCAGAAATACCTGCTCAAGTATGGCATCCGCGTAACGGCGCTTTGCCCCGGCTCCACGGCTACAAGCTGGTGGACGCGCTGGACACATTCGTTCGGCACCGACGCAATGCTCCCGGTCGATACGCTGGCCGACATTGTCGAGCTGATCGTCACGTCGCCGGAGAAGGTTTTGTTCAAGCAGCTTCAGGTCCTGCCGACCGTTGAGATCGACAACTTCTAAGGAGGGAGCAGACATGAGAACTGTCCATGTTCAGGAATTAAGCGCTGAGAAATTTGGTTTATACGGTACGTTTGCCGACATGCTCCATGCCGCAGGCCCGCATATCGGCACGAACCCCATTGAATTTTACCGCAATATGACCACGGTTTATTCTCCGGGCGCTTCCGTTGGACTTTCTATCACGAAGGTCTACCGCCGGCCGCTTGTGATCGATACCTATGAATATCATAACACCTGCGCAGAGGCCATGCTGCCGCTCGATGGGGATGCGTATATCCACGTCGCACCTGCCGGCCCGGCCGATCGCATCCCGTATGATGCAGTCGAGGTTTTCCGCGTTCCGAAGGGAACGATGGTCACGCTTCTGGCGTATGGCATCACGGCCCGTTCTGCGTGGATACGGACGCCCTACAGACGCTCATCATTCTGCCGGAACGGCTCTATGCCTATGACTGCACGGTCCTGACCGCTCCGGAGTCCGATAAACTCCAAATCGAAGCATGACCGCAAACGGATCCTGATTGCGCGGCTGATTTGGAGTCGGATATCCCAAATCATCCGATCTTCTCTTGGAAAGGAAACAGCATGGACTACGCAAAAGAATCCCTTCGTCTGCATGGCGAATGGAAGGGAAAAATCGAGGTCACGGCGCGCATGCCGGTCGATACAAAGGACGATCTGAGCCTTGCTTACACGCCGGGCGTCGCCCAGCCGTGCCTGGAGATCCAGAAGGATCTTGAGAAAAGCTACGAGCTGACCCGCCGCTGGAATCTCTGCGCCGTCATCACCGACGGCTCGGCCGTCCTCGGTCTCGGCGATATCGGCCCGGAGGCCGGTATGCCGGTCATGGAGGGCAAATGCGTGCTCTTCAAGGCCTTCGGCGACGTCGACGCCTTCCCGCTGTGCGTCAAGACGCATGATGTGGACGAATTCGTCAATACCGTCGCGCTCATCTCCGGCTCGTTCGGCGGCGTGAACCTCGAAGACATCTCCGCTCCCCGCTGCTTTGAGATTGAGGAACGTCTGAAGGAGATTCTGGATATTCCAGTATTTCATGACGATCAGCACGGTACGGCCGTCGTTGTTTCCGCTGCGCTGATCAACGCTGCCAAAGCAGCGGAAAAAGCGCTGGGAGACTTAACGGTGGTTATCAACGGTGCCGGCAGCGCGGGAATTGCTATTGCAAAGATGATTCTCGCCCTGGGCGTAAAGGATTTGCTTTTGTGTGATAAAACAGGGATTCTTTTTCGCGGCAAGGAGGATATGAATTCCGTCCAACAGGAAATGGCGCAAAAAACGAATAGACAGAATCGGCAGGGCCTGCTTGCGGACGCTATGACCGGGGCTGACGTTTTTATCGGCGTTTCCGCACCGAATCTGGTAACCGGTGAAATGATTGCCCAAATGGCTCCGAAGCCGATTCTCTTTCCCATGGCCAATCCCGTGCCGGAAATTATGCCCGATAAGGCCAAAGAAGCCGGCGCCTTCATTGTAGGCACCGGCCGGAGCGATTTTCCCAATCAAATTAACAATGTTTTGGCTTTTCCCGGTATTTTTCGGGGTGCGTTGGACGCACAGGCCACGGATATCAACGAAGAAAT
>ENA-ORRL01001614-ORRL01001614.1-human-gut-metagenome-genome-assembly--contig:-NODE-1614-length-16157-cov-3.134145_pt1 | contig 16157 bp, 18 predicted proteins | sample MGYA00242175_ERZ509134 | MGnify/ENA primary metagenome ERZ509134 (study PRJEB26280, sample SAMEA2338660) | human gut metagenome | biome: human gut; feature: human-associated habitat; material: faeces... | reverse complement strand
GGCGGAGCCTGCCAGCAAAGTGCTGGGAGAGTACTCAGCGGAAAACTCCCATGAGTATTTTGCGGAGTTCTTCGAGTACTGGACCGACTGGAACGGCGACGAGATGCGGATGGACGCGCTGGAGGATGCGGCGCCTGAGACCTACGCCTACTTCCTGACGCTGGAGGAGTTAGGGGCATGAGTTCTGCCGCGGTGTTGGCCAGGACCGTGCTCCTGACCCTGACCGATGAAAGCAGCCGCAGAAAAATCGGCTGGGTGCTGGCGGCGATTTTCTCCCCAGTTATTCTGGTAGTCGCTCTGCTGTGCTGCCTTCTGGGCGGAACTTCGGAGCACAACACCAGCATGGTGGAGCTGTGCTTCCACGGCGGGGCTCTGCCGGAGAGCGTCCCAGCAGAGTACCAAACCTACATGGAAGACATGCAGTCCAGTTTCTCCAAGCTGGATGTGCTAACAGAGGAAATCAACCGCATGACAGAGGGGGACGAGCGTCTTGACGATACCCGAGTCAAGGCAATTTTTTATGCCCTGTTCTTTGGCACAGATGCTCCAGAGAGCCGGGCGGATCAGGATTTCGTGGACTGCTTCGTCACCTATGAGGAGCGCACCCGCACCGTGACCGTGACGGATAAGGACGGGAACAAAGTGGAGCAGGAGGAGACCTACACGGTGGCTGTCCCAATCACAGACCTGGAAACCGTTTGGAGCAGCGTCTCCGCGGCAACAGGACTCTCGATCTCAGCAGAGCAGAAGAGAAACGCGGACAGCATCTACAATCTGGCGCTCTACGGCTCCTCCACTGGAATGGAGGGGTGGATCCCAGGCGCAGATGTTCCTTACATCGGCGCAGACGGATTCTGCTCCCCCATCGGTTCCGGTTGGCAGAGCCGGGTCACCTCTGAATTCGGTTACCGCAAAGATCCGTTCACCGGAGAGACAAGAGGGCACACCGGCATGGACCTGTCCGTGCCCACCGGCACACCGGTCCGAGCAGCTCTGTCCGGCACGGTCACCGTGTCCCAGTACAACAGCAGCTACGGTTACTACGTGGTGGTGGACCACGGAAATGGCCTGTCCACTTTGTACGCCCACAACTCCAAGCTGCTGGTCCGAGTGGGACAGACGGTAGAGGCAGGAGATGTGGTTTCTCTGTCCGGTTCCACCGGCCGATCCACTGGTCCCCACCTGCACTTCGAGGTGCGTGTCAACGGGGAACGCACGAACCCGCGATACTATCTGCCCACATGAATGGAGGAGGAAACGAACATGGAGTATATGGAAGAAACAGCGCTCCCAAAGGAGCCGGAGATCACAGTCCTGAAAGTAGAACCTGATAAGGAACCGGAGGAGGTGACCATCCCAAATACACTGGAGGCCATGCAGGAAATGGTGGGTGGTTTCATTGAGATCGTCTACCTGGACGACGTCTGTCTGGTGTGCAATGAGGAGGGCAAGCTCATGGGTCTGGAGGGCAACCGCCGGGTAGGCCGGGACATCATCTCCGGTACGTTTTTCCTGGCGGGGGATACGGACTACGGCGAGTTCTGTTCCCTCACCCGGGAACAGCTGGATCAGTTCTCCCAGCGCTTCGCTCAGCCGGAGACCTTCCGCCCGGAGGAATTGGAAAACGCGTTCTGGATGGAGTTCCACACATTCTGAAGGAGTATGAGATGGAGAAAATCGAACTGAAGGTGTCAATGGAACCGGAGCGGCTGGACGCGCTCCGGTATTTTCTGCAGAAGCAGCAGAAGGGCTCGCCCCAGAAGGAGCTGGAGCGAGCCCTGGAGGAGCTGTATGAGACCTATGTCCCCGCGGACACCCGCGCCTACCTGGACAGCAGGTGCCGGCCGGCTGCGGCACGGCCCAGGCCGAAACGTCCAGCACGGAGTTCGCAGGCCAAGAGTACGGCCGCGCCTGCGGCCAATGGCCAGGGGCAGGACGGAGAGCAGCCGTGAGAAAGGAGCCCCCTTGGTGGCCGCGTCCGCCTCCGTGTGCCCCGCTGTTCCGGGAAGCCGGGCTGGGATACCCACGGCGGATAGGAGGCCCTGTTGGGCGGATTTCCGCAAATTTCCCCGGGTTTGGCGGCGTTCGATTTTAGTACGAGGATAAAGGACCGCCGTGGTGAGCCCCGGCGGTCCAGTCACAAAGCCCCGCAGTGCGGGGCTTTTCGCCTGTTGAGATACCGCCGTTCTGAATCGCCATTTCTCGTTTTGGAGCGGTGGTATTTCAAGAAAAGGCCCACGTATCAAGGTATTCCGCCGTTTTGGAGCACCGTGGTAGGAAAGGAGCAGGATATGAAGGAAGATAACCGAGAAAAAATCACACTCTGGCTGCAACCAGATATTCTTCGACGAGTTGACAGTTGGCTGGAGGAGGACAACTGTAAGACCCGGCGAGAGTTTGTGGAGAAGGCCCTGCGATTCTATATGGGCTACCTAGCCACCGAGGACACTTCTGAGTACCTGTCCCAGGCGCTGGTGGATACGCTCCAGGGAATCGTGGCGGACAACTCCAACCGGCTGCGCACCATGATCTTCAAATGGTGTGTGGAGCTGAACATGATGGGACACACCATCGCCGCTCACTTCCGTGCCGACCCCATCAACCGGCGGGAGCTGCGCGCCTACGCGGTGGACGAGGTGAAGCGCACCAATGGGCAAATCAGCTTCGACCGTGCGCTGGACCAGCAGCGGCGGTTTCTGGATGACGACTTGTGAGTCGAATCCGTTTCATGTCTCCCTACCTGAAGGGAGGTCGGGACGCGGCCAAATTGGCCAACCGAACCCGGTATGTGGCGACCCGCCCCGGTGTGGAAGTGCTCTCGGAGGAGTACGGAGACCGGCCTGCCACGAAAAAACAGCAGGAGTACATCCAACGGCTCCTTCGGGATTTCCCAGACGCTCAGGAGCTGCTGGAGTATGAGGACTACCAGTCCAACCCCACCAGGGAAACCGCCTCCGTCTTTATCCAGCAGGTGCGGGAGGATTTTGTGGAGGCCATGAGTCAGCGGGAGAACTACCTGGACTATGTGGCACACCGTCCCGGCGTAGAGCTCCAGGGGGAGCACGGCCTCTGGGGGCCAGGCGGCAAGGTGCGGAACCTCTCCCAAGCGATTCGGGAGGTGGCGGATCACACAGGAAATGTGTGGACGCCGGTGGTCGCCATCCGCCGGGAGGACGCGGAACGGCTGGGCTATGACACGGCGGAGAACTGGCGCGCACTGGTCAATGCCTGCCTCTCAGACATCGCAAAGGGGTATAAAATCTCGCCGGACCACCTGCGTTGGTACGCCGCCTTCCACGGGAAGGAGCAGAGCGTCCACATCCACATGGTGGTGTTCTCCTCAGATCCCCAGGAGGGATACCTGACCAAACAGGGCATCCAGCAGGTCAAGTCCGCCTTCGCCCGGCGAATTTTCCGGGACGACCTGTTCCATGTCTATGAGCAGAAGACAGAGTATCGGGCAGCCACCCAGCGGGAGGCACGGCTGGCCATGGAGGAGCTGATCCGACAGATGCGGAATGGTGATAGAGACAACCCGCATTTGGAACAGCTAACCACTGCGCTCGCTCTGCGGCTTCAAACCACAAAGGGTAAAAAGGTGTACGGCTACCTGCCGCCTAAAACGAAGGCCATTGTGGATGAGATCGTGGATGAGCTGGCCCAAGATGAGCGTGTGGCCGCCGCCTACGATTTGTGGTATCAGATGCAGGAGGAGATCTTCCGCACCTATTCCCAACAGCCGCCTAAGCGTGTGCCACTCTCCCAGCAGAAAGAGTTCAAGGCTGTGCGCAACATGGTGATCCAGGAGGCCCTGCGGCTGTCGCAGACCGAGTCAATTTCGGAAGATATTTCGCAGGAGCGAGCAGAGATACCGAATGCCTCAGAACCGCCAAATGATCAACCTGACAGGAAACAGGCAGAAATGCCGAGGGAGGATGACTCCATTCATCCTACTGCGCCGGAGCGCTCCAAACCCTCAGAACAGGAAAAAGGGCCTGCTGTGGCTGCGGCAATCTCCCGGATGTTCTACCACATGGGCAGGATCTTTGAGGAGCGCTGTATGACGGACGCCATGCAGCGCGGCATTCAAATCGACCGTAAACGCCGGCGGCAGCTTCTGGAAAAGAAAATGGCCATGGGCCATAAGGCCGATGACCATGAGAATGAGGAAATTCAATTAAAATGATAGCGATGCGAGGTGTGTCTATGGGAACCTTTATTTACTTTACAGAAGAGCAGAAGCGCCAAGCCAATGAGGTGGATCTGGCTGAGTTCCTTCAGCGGCAGGGGGAAAAGATCCTTCCCTCCGGCCGGGACTACCGGCTGGACTCCGACCACAGTGTGACCGTCCGGGGCAGCGAGTGGTTTGACCACGAGACCCAGACCGGCGGCCACGCCATTGATTTTGTCCGAACGCACTACGGAATGACTTTCCCGGAGGCGGTGACGATGCTCCTGGGTGGGGAGCAGGGACAGTGCTATCCGCAGGCGAGGGAAAAAACTCCGCCGCCTACCAAACCGTTTGTGCTGCCTCCCGCCAACCGGGATATGCGCCGGGTGTACGCCTACCTGATGAAGCGCCGGCATATTGACCGGGATGTGATCACACACTTCGCCCGGGCGGGAGTGCTCTATGAAGATGAAAAATACCACAACGTGGTGTTTGTCGGTAAGGATGAGGCCGGCGCTGCCCGCCACGCGCACAAGCGGAGCACCAACAGCACCGGAAAGGCATTCCGGCAAAACGTGGAGGGCAGCGATCCCCGATACAGCTTCCACCACTTGGGCAGAGACGGATGCCTGTTTGTATTTGAGGCGCCCATTGACCTTCTGTCGTATCTCACCCTCTACCCAGAGGAGTGGAAAGAACACAGCTATGTGGCCTGCTGCGGGACGTCTCCCATTCCGGTGCTGGCCATGCTCCAGCGGATGAACACACCCCAGGCGGTATACCTGTGCCTGGACAATGATCGGGCTGGACATACAGCCAGTCTGAAGATTGCGGAGCAAGTGGGCGAGCGCTTCCAAATTGCTTCGGATCGTCTGATCCCGGAACAAAAAGACTGGAATGAGGATCTGTGTGTACTGCGGGAAGGGCCAAAACAAGGCATGGCAATGGGGATGAGGTGATGCGATGCAGGACAATATATGGCCGCTGATTTTGTTTGCCGCGGCTGCGATCCTTGTAATCGGCGGACTGGCCATGCTCTCCCAGCACTACACACTGGACAACATCAAGAGCCGCACGGTAGGAGATGGTCAGTATGGAACCGCACGCTGGGCAACTCCGAAGGAGATCTCCAAGACCTATCAGAACATTCCGTTCACGCCGCAAGTGTGGAGAAACGGCAAACAGCGTCCCCAAGCCCAGGGGTTGGTCCTTGGTTCTGTCGGAAAGCCGCCTGTGCCGCCGGAGCTGCATTTGTTTGGCAGGGCTATTCACCCGCCGGTCCCCAAACGGCTCTGGGCGCACCAAACGATCCACGCTCTGGTGGACTGCGACGACATCCACTGCCTCATGATTGGGGCCAGCGGTGTGGGTAAGACTGCCTTCTTCCTGTATCCCAACCTGGAGTATGCCTGTGCCAGCGGAATGAGTATTTTCGCCTTGGATACGAAGGGGGACTTGGCAAGAAATTATGGTACTATTGCGGGAAAATACTACGGCTATAGGGTTTCGGTCATCGACCTGCGGAATCCCATGCATTCTGACGGATACAATTTGCTGACCCTGATCAATCACTACATGGACCTATTCCGGGAATTTCCGAACGCGATCGACTATGCGGCAGCGGCAGAGAAGTACACCAAGATCCTGGCCAAATCCATCATCAACCCATCGGGCGACGCAGCTCAGTACGGGGAAAACAGCTATTTCTACGAAGCGGCTGAGGGCCTGATGGCCTCGGTCACGCTGCTGCTGGCCCAGTATCTGCCGCCGGGCAAAGATGAGCCGGACGTCCGCCACATTGTATCTGTGTTCAAGTTGATCCAGGATCTCCTGGCTCCCGATCCCAGAAGCCGCGGGAGGAATGGTTTCCAAGCGCTGATGAGCCTCCTTCCGGATGACCACAAGGCCCGGATGCTGGCGGCCTCTGCCTTACACACGTCGGATCAGGCGATGGCCTCTGTTATGTCCACGGTATTGTCCCGGCTGAACGCGTTCTTGGATACGGAGTTGGAACAGGTGCTCTGCTTTGACAGCTCCATTGATGCAGAAACTTTTGCCTCACAGAAGTGTATCATCTTTCTGGTCTTACCCGAGGAGGACAGCACCAAGAACTTCATGGCCGGTCTATTGATCCAAAATTTAAGCCGGGAGCTGTTTACCGTGGCGGAAAAACGCGGCGGGAAATTGGCTAATCGGGTTGTATTTCTGTGCGACGAGTTCGGCACGATGCCGCCCTTTGATGTGCTGTCTCTATTTTCTGCTGGGCGCTCCCGGAGATTGACCATGGTGCCCATTATTCAATCACTGGCCCAGTTGGAGAAGAATTATGGGAAAGAGGGAGCGGAAATATTGGCGGACAACTGTCAGGATACCATCTTCGGAGGCTTTGCCCCAAACTCCCAGACCGCCGAGGTGTTGTCCAAAGCCTTGGGCAGCCGCACCGTGATGAGTGGCTCTGTCTCCAAAGGGAAGAATGATCCCAGCCAGTCTCTGCAAATGATGGAGCGGGCACTGATGACGCCGGATGAACTCAAGGCGCTCCCGAAGGGAGAATTTATCGTGATGAAGACCGGCACCTATCCTATGAGGACAAAGCTCCGCCTATTTTTGGAGTGGGGAATCACCTTTGAGGAACCATACCAGACTCCGGAACGAGCGGCCCGAAAAGTGATCTATGCGGGAAAGCGGGAACTGGTTCAGGCGATTTTACACGCTCAGCAGCGAGAGCAGAGGGTAGAGGAGTGCGTGGATGAGGAAGGCCCCTCCCCGAAAGCTGGCTACAACACGCAGAAGCGGGAGGAGGGGCCTGTGTGAGTTTATTCAATGCCGTATACGGCGATCAAGAGCTAAGTCCCCGGGCCAAGATGGTGTGCCTCTATCTCCATGATCGGGCCAACAAAGACGGTGAAAGCTGGTACGCCATAGGCAGCATTGCCCGGGATTTACATCTGTCCCGATCCACAGTGAAACGGGCCATTCAGGATTTGCTTCGTATGGGTTGGATCGAGAAGCGCCCTAGATACCGGGAAAATGGGGGATGTACCTCCAATCTGTACCGGATACTGAAGTGAGAACAGTGCAAACGGCGCAGTGCTCCGCCAAGGGAACACTGCGCCGTTTTTGTGGACTAGGGGTAGGGTCAGAGTGGACCGGGCAGAAGGACTCAGGGTAAGGACTCATCATACTCAGAGAATCAGAGAACAAAAACTACTCCTTCATGTATTTACGCCACTTTTGGTAAGCTAACCGTTTGGCCCGCGTTACCGCCATGCGGACGCTGCTTGGATTCATGCCAAGGTCAACCGCTAATTCTTCGTAAGACTTTCCTAAAATAAAGCGGCCTTCTAACAAAAGCCGATTCTTATCATCCAGTTTGGGCCATATTTGGCTAAATGCTTGTATCTCTTCTTTGTGAATGGCTAATAATTCTGGATCGTCCTCTGCAGTGAGAGTATTTTTTATCATCCACTCCTCTATATCAATTTCCGGATGGTTCTTTGTTTTTCGTAACTGAGTGTAAGTGGAGTTTTTTACTGCAGAGATAATGTAGTTGATCCTTTTTGTGTTGGAAAGAGAACGGAGGGTCGGTATGTTATCAATTAATTTTACCAATGTGATTTGGAGAACGTCATCGGCCAGCCATGGATCATCTGTGAGCTGATAGATCGTATGATACATCAGTCGATGGTATTGCCGGTACACCTGCTCCATAAAGTCACGGTCGCTCTCATCCTCGATTGCTAGGATGACAGATGGGATAATAAGCATTAGGAACCGTCCTTCTTCCGGTACTGGTCAATCATTACGTTAAGCTCTAAAGAGGACAGGATATGCGCAAAGGACTGCTGCAAATCTTTCGGAAGACTCAAGAATGTGTTGAACGCAGTAAATGTCATTTTATTTTCTAAAATCTTCTTTTGAAAATCAGTCTGTGTCTCCCGAATTCTGGTACGCCCCAATAGATAGTCGGTGGAAACATGGAAATAGTCTGCGAGAATGATAAGCTTATCGGCGTCCGGAAGATGGACGCCTTTCTCATAATTTGATATGGTCCCAGCTGAGACACAGAGGACGTGTCCAAGTGCTTTTTGCGTCATACCACGCTCTTGGCGCAGTTCAGCCAGAATTTCTCCCAATTGCGCCACGTAAAATCCTCCCGCAGTTTAGAATGTTATCATTATATATTTTCTGCGGAACTTTACGGCAATATTTTAGAAAAAGAATTGATATTAGGTGATTTTATGGTATAATTTTAGATAAACTAAAATTCGTGATAAAAATAGTGAAGGAGCTAAAAATACGTGTTGTTGCAGAACCAGAGAAACCAGGTCTCATACGGCGTAGAGGTATGCTATGGGAGTTGATGTCATGCGGATAGAGACAGAAAACGTAGGGCAGAATGACACAGACCAAGAATTCATCTTATGGCTATATCAGGAGTTCTACCGTCTCATGTTCTATACGGCTCAAAAATATGTGGCAAATCAGAAACAACAAGAGGATATCGTCCAGGAGAGCCTTCGGAAGCTGATTGAGAAAACGCCGCGTCTTCGGCGCTTTCAGCGGCCCGTTCTTGCCAGCTACATCGTATCTACAGTACGAAATACCTCTATTGATTACTTAAAGATGTGGCAGGAGGAGAAGGACCGGCTGGTCAATTTAGACGATCTCACGACTCAAGAAGCTGAGAGCGGTCAGTCGATGGATGAGACGCTTATTTTTCAGGAAAAGATGGAACTCTTGAAAAAAGTTTGGCCTAAGTTGGATGCTGAGACGAGAATGGTCCTTGAAGGGAAATACATTCTGGGGTATGATAATGAAAAGATCAGTCAGCTGTTGGGATGCCGCCCTTCCAGCGTGCGGATGAGGCTGACACGGGCCAGACGAAAGGCCTTGGAGTTGATGCGGAAGGAGGGAAAAGGATATGACAGACCATGAACGGTTGAGGGAACAATATGAGGACGCCCTGTTTGCCCTTTTGATGGAAGGTGTGGCGGAATCGGAAGGCGAAGAGGCCCTGCGGCTGAATGAGGAGCTGAAGAAAGATCCGAACGCCGAGGTGCCGAAGGATGTGCAGAAGCGCTGTGAGAAGACGATCCGTTCTGCTTTTGCTCAAAAGCAGCTCCGGGCCACCGGGCGGACTGCTGCCCGATGGCTTACAAAAGTGGCTGTGGTCGCAGTTTTGGGAGGACTCATGTTCACGGCAGCCTTTGCCCTTTCAGAGGATGTGAGAGTTGCCACACTAAATGCGCTGATTCAAGTGATGGACGATCGGACACAAATTACTTTTAATGACCAGCTTGGTCAAGAAAATCAAAGTGCTACTAATGTAAATCCTGATCCGCAGTATAGCAACAGTATTGAATTGGAATGGCTACCGGAAGGATTTCAATTGGAAAGTAGTGAAAGTAACGATATGCGTGAACGTATCACATATGCAAATTCGGTTGGTGCTCTAATCGAAGTAACTGTTACGCCTTATGAATCGGGCTTGACATATAATTTTGATACGGAGGACAGTGCGCAATCGACAGTTACTGTACAAGGCCATCCAGCCACGCTGTACACTGCAAGTGAAGATATGATACGATTAAGGTACACAAACCAAAATATGCCGGATATTTGGAGCGATCAGACATTACTTTGGATAGATGAAGAAAATCAAATCATTATCAAAATCTTTGCCAATAATCTCACAGAAAATGAATTGCTTAGACTGGCGGATGGATTTTATTTATCTAAATAATTTTGTTGCATATTAGCAAGCTGTAAGTCTCCTTTTTATGAGTAATCGCTCAATGATAAAAGGAGGATGAATTAACTATGCTAAAACGCACAATTCTTAACACTGTAGGATCGACAGCACTTTTAGTTTGTATATCTTTAGGCTCTGTTGTTCCAGCTTACGCTTTTGAAGGAACAATTCAAATTGTTTCTGAAGTAAAGACAGAGCAATGTCAAAAAAGTGATTACTTCACTTTATAAAACTGGAGTTTCCCAAAATTGCAACCAAAATTTTGACATTTTACTTGAAACAAAATTAAAGGAGAGTTAATACTGTAAAATTCTACGTATCACCGGAATGTAGGAGACCCCTACGGCAAATATAAGAGAAATAACAGTTGTAAAGCCTATGCGATATCCAATAAAATAAACGATTGGCATAGAACTTCCAATAATCATAGTGACAACATCTAACACCAGCACATGGACCCAATACACACCATATGCACGTTTAGACAGCCAGGACAGGACAGACCGTCCTGCGGATGTATGCGTCGAATGTTTAGAAAACAAAGTCTTTACAAAGAGGTAAGTAGAAGCAGCAATGAAATATTGAAAAATGGCAGTTCCACTTTCAAACGGAAGCGTAATTTCCTCACTGGATGATGTGGATAGGTTGCCATATAAGCAAGCGACGTAGCTTGCAAGGCCCAATATGTATACACTATATCGTCCCCCTTTTTTCATATCCCAATTTCCCAGGAGATATCCAAGCAGGAAGTAACCAACTCGTGCTTGAAGCTCGCCTAAACTGAACAAATTGAAGAGACCAATCTCTATTGGCAAGTGTGATGCAACAAGAGGGAGAATAGCTGTCGGAAACAAAATGATACAGATCAGGGAAAATAACTGTGTTTGAGTACATCCATCTACCAGGCGCTTTAAAAATGGGCAGAAAATATAGATGGCCAACATAGTGTAGATAAACCACATGTGGTAACTGATTCCTTGGTTCAGTAAAGCTTCAACAAAACCTTTGAAGTTAATTTCAACATGAAAAATTTGGATACGTGCCCAAAAGTATATGATATTCCATGCAAAAAGTGGGACAAGCAGTTTCGGAATATTGTGTTTATAGAATTTGCAGAGATCCTTTGTGCTGGTACGGCTAAGCAATAAGTACCCGCTGATCATAAAGAACAGCGGAACCCCAGTTCGATTGAGAGGATCTAAAAGCATACATAGATACCAAGAAGGAAGCTGGTAGAAGTCTGGATTTACTAAAACTGGTGCATTGCTATGAAGTATGATGACTAAGAAGATTGCCAGACAGCGGAGAAAATCCAAATATAAAACGCGTTCTTTCACAGAGAGGCCCCCTAATGCAATTTAACTATAAGACCCCGAAACCAAAGAAATGCAACAGCTTTTTTGCTGTAAAAGGAGAACCGGATTTGGCAATGCCAAATCCGGTTCTCCTTTCCAAAATTTTTTCTTTAGAGGTCGAAATTTCTTTTTTAACGAACTTATAGCGATAGTCTAGAGGCGATTAAATCGATACCTCCTGTTGTTATCTCCTGGAATTTCCACAAAATTCGGTTGCACTTTTAATAAGTCTTCGTCTATTGTAATGTAAGTAGTTCAAACAAACAAAAAACAACCTAATAAATAATAGTAAAGAGAGGGAGATAGTATGAAAAAGAAATGTTATTGAAATATAAATAATGGTAAAGGTGCAGTTTACAACTGTACCTTTATCATTCCTATTATAGAGAAAATATAAGTAAATAAGCAGTGGTTTTCCTACTACATACCAATTCATACCCAAATAATATATTGGTAGATGTTTCTTTGATATAGGTAAATATGGAAGAAAACTTGGTTTAACGCCCCACGTTTTGTAGGCACGGGAATTCTATCAAAAAGGGGGATTTCAATGAAAATAACAATATCAATAATAATATTAGGAGTAGATCTAATTACTGCCGTTTTATTAGTGACACTCCAGTCACTTAGCAGAACAAGTGCAAATTTAATTGCTCTTATTTCAATTGCTCTAACTGTTCTCATTTTACTTTTTGGAAAAAGAAAAGAAATTAAAGAAAATATATCAGTGCGGTGTCGCTCCATATTCCGAATAGTCAGTCTTTCTGGATGCGCTTTAATTTTATTTTACCCATTTAACAATCGTTTTCAACTTTTTATGATATTTGAATGTATTATCCAGCTAATATGGCATCTGATTGTTCAGTATCAGTTGTTTAGACAGAAAAATATGTAAAACTATCAACAGAGCATTTTATAAAATACAAACGCTAAGCCTCCTTGATCAAAGAAATGTAACAGTTTTTCACATTAGCAGGAAAACCGGATTTGGCATTGCCAAATCCGGTTCCCATTTCAAACTAACATATACGTATCTTCAGAGTCTGAAAATCATACTTTTGACGCAATTTATAGCGTTTACAAATATTCCCCTTTTGAGGTCTCCTAGATAAGAGCAGCTCGTACATAAGTAGTGCAAAATAAGCGTCTTCATATCGATCCAGCAAATATTGATGGCGTGTCAAATATTCCAGCTCCTTAAAATCAACTCTATATATAAAAGGACGCAGGAACAATGAAAGCGCAACAGGAATTAGTTTAAAAAGTAAATACTATGTTTCACAAAAGTGCGCACTGAGTCACCTTTACAGATACATGCATCACTCCAGACTATAGCTCCATTGGAGATGCTGCTCTTATAGGGGTGACGAACAAATATTAGAAGTGGGCCGCAAAAGAAATGCCAATTCGATGGGTACAATAATGTAGCCATCCGTTTACTTGCGGTCCAAGAATATAGCCCGTTTTTTAAATGGCCCCTCCCTAGGTGCCGCTCACCTCCAGCTTCTGAGATTTGTAATTTCATTTTCAAATTTCAGAAGAAACGGAGGGTATCTTGTGGCAAGGCGGTATTTTAGAAAAAAAGACCCGGCAGCTCAGGAGTCGACTCCAGAATGGATTGAGATGAGCGGCCAGGAATTCTATCGATTTATTACTTCCCCCGTAGGCCGGGGGTGTTTTTTTATTGATATGGAAGAGGTTGTAATTGAGGCCCCCAAGGAAGCCTATGAGGAATGGCGAAGAGAGCAATCACGGAAGAACTACCGTCAGAATCAGGCGGCGAAGATCGGAGTCAAGGTTTTGTCTCTGAACAGCGACGAGATTTCAGAAAGGGGAAGTGGAGCAGATGTGATTCCAGACGAAACGGTTCATGTGGAAGAAGATGCAATTCTGTCCTCGGAAATCCATGATCTTTACGCTGCATTATCCCAATTGGATCCTGTCAGTTATGGGCTTATCCATTCTTACTATTTAGCTGAAGACCATAAAACAGAAAGCCAGATAGCGGAGGAGCTTGGGGTTTCGCAGTCTGCGGTACATAAGCAGAAAAAGAAAATACTGAAAAATTTAAAAAAGTGGTTATTAAATCATTCGAAATTCTGCAATAGAAAGTGAGGGCTGAAAAATGTTCTGCCGCTCGACGGTACTTTGAAAACTGAATATCCGGCAACGGGATACGTTAGTTGACGGGCCCCCGAGGAGGGGGACAGCGGAGCCGAAAATGCGCCAGGACCTGTCTGTGGAGCAAAGCTCCATAAAAAGACGGCTAAATAAGGCGGCGAGCGTGCATCCATTTCCGGGATTCGAGAATGGCAAATCGAAGCGCGACGACCCCGTCAACCTATCATGATACTCCTGCCCAGCCACAGCCCCGAGTGGAATCGGGATCACGCAATGGGGGCAGCTCGGAGAGATCCTCGGAGGGGTGAGATTCCCGTGACGTGCGCCAGCACGGTCCGTCAGTTGCCGCCCAGGGCTCGGGAAGTAGTGTCGAATAGAGCCGACAGAAAAACAAGATGACGCAAGGAATGTTCTGTATCTAGCTATTTTCAGAATAGAAATGCAATGATATACGGAACCGCCTTGTATCAACGGAACGAGAGGGGCGGAGGAATCATACTTTCCGCCCCTCTCACGCATACTCAAGAATGGAGGATACTCCATGAAAGAAAATATCAACTACTTAGGGATGGTAAATCTGCTCCGGTCACTCCAGGCTGCCGGCCTGGTGAGCCGGAAGGAGACCCGAAAGATTGCCGCCCGTCTCAAAGCGGAGACTGGCGCGGACGTCATTGTTTCTCTCTGATTTTTGTGTCCTTTGGATATAGATATTTCAAGTGACTTCTGGTATTGTGTGTTGCTGAAAAGAGGTGAAAATATTGTGAAAAAACAGGAAAAGGTAAACGGTTCTCTCGCCCTAAAAAGTCCCTGCGTTGTGGTGATCCCGGCCAACACCCCAGAACAGACTAGAAAGCTCCGGGTGGCTGCCTATGCCCGGGTGAGCTCCAACTCTGAGGATCAGCTGAACTCCTTCGCCGCCCAGAACGCCCACTATACGGAGTTGATTACCAGCAACCCGGACTGGGAGTTCGTGGACGTATACGCCGACAAGGGGATCCCCGGAACCTCCGCAGAAAAGCGGGAGGATTTCCAGCGGCTCCTGGCGGACTGCCGGCGGGGACGGATCGACAGAATTCTGGTCAAGTCCTCCTCACGGTTTGCCCGAAACGCTAAGGAGTGCCTGGAGGCAGTCCGAGAGCTGAAGGCGCTGGATGTCAGTGTATGCTTTGAGGAGCAGAATATCGACACCGCCGAACTCTCCGGGGAACTGCTGGTCGCCATCTTTGCTATGATAGACCAGAAGGAGAGCGAGAATATTTCAGACAATACCCGCTGGGGTGTCCAGCAGCGGATGGCAAATGGAACTTATATCCCGTCCTCCTTACCCTTTGGTTACAAGAAAAATCAGAATGGCGAAATCATCATTGATGAAATACAGGCAAACTACATACATAAAATTTATACTGATTTTCTAAATGGCAGAAGTACTGAAGAAATCGCAAAAGACCTGAGTAAACAGCAGAAAACAACTCCAGTATTGCACTCCTATCAGTGGACTGTACATGCAATTGCTCGAATCTTAAAAAATGAAACTTATACAGGAAATTTTCTATGGCAGAAATCATTTCGAACCTCAACGCTTCCCAGGCACTATAAAATAAATCGAGGAGAGAAGCAGAAATACCTTGCCCTCCATTCGCACCCTGAAATAATAGATCAGGACATGTTTCAACAAGTCCAAACGCTTCTGAACAAGAGAAAAGAAAAATTTTTTACCGCAGAGATAAAGCAGTCGCCACTGCGTGGGTATCTGGAATGTGGATGCTGCGGCTCTGCATTTCGGACACGGACTACTAGAGGTATCATCTATCATGTGTGCCGAACCCATGATGCTGGTAAGGAACTATGCCGGAATCGTCAGATCCCAGAGTTCACAATACAGGGGAGCTTTCTTCGACTGTATTATAAGCTCAAACACCAAGGTACTTCTCTTTTATCCTGTTTACTTGCAGATCTCCAAGCCGCCCGCACCGGCAAGATGCTTTGGAGTGTGGATATTGTAGAACTCAATGACCAAATCGCAGACATCACCCGTCAGGATCGCTTACTGACCCAGTTGAAACACCAGGGGTTAGTGGATCCTGATATTTTTATCTCCCGCCGGGACGCTCTGGCGGAACAGCTTCGTGCCGTCAAGCTGGAAAAGGAGCGGCTCTTGGAATCCGAGGAAAATCCAACTATCCACCAGACACGAGTCCTACTGGAAACCTTGGAAGCTGCTCCGGAATTTCTGGATACCTTCGACGAGGAGCTGTTCCGCGAGATCGTCGATAAAATCATCGTGGAGAGCAATGAACGTCTGCGGTTCCGGCTTATCAACGGCCTGGAGCTGACAGAGAACATCGAGAGGACGGTGCGGTGATGGCATCCAACCGAAAACAGCCCTTCGGCTACAAAATGGAGTGGGGCGAGATCGTGATCCAGGAGCAGGAAGCCTCTGTGGTTTGCTGGATCTTCCAGTCCTATCTGGCCGGGGCATCCTACAATGACTTGATAGAGGCTCTGGAAAAGGGGGACGTCCCCTATGAGGTGGAAAAGCTGTGGAACAAAAACATGGTGGCCCGCATTTTGGAGAACTCCAAGTACACCGGCCAGTGCGATTATCCTCCCCTGATTTCCCAGGAACAGTTTGACGCAGTCCAGTCCCGCCGGCAGAAGCAGTCGGCGCCCCCGCGGAAAACCCCTGCCCAGAAGGAGCTGCGCCGGCTGTGCGGCGGCTCCCCGCCCCCCTGGGTGGAGCGGCAGGTGCTGGCGG
>ENA-ORRL01001604-ORRL01001604.1-human-gut-metagenome-genome-assembly--contig:-NODE-1604-length-16289-cov-30.342429_pt1 | contig 16289 bp, 10 predicted proteins | sample MGYA00242175_ERZ509134 | MGnify/ENA primary metagenome ERZ509134 (study PRJEB26280, sample SAMEA2338660) | human gut metagenome | biome: human gut; feature: human-associated habitat; material: faeces... | reverse complement strand
GAGGAAATAAAAGTATATTAGGTTTAGTAATTTAAGTATTCATTTAATTTATTGTAATTAGGGAAAATCCAATATCAATCGATTGATAGAAAGAGTGATTTTATATGAACATATGGCTAAAGTTAAGGAAAACAGCTGCAATTACACTATGTGAGTTACTTGCAATTGCTACAATTTTTATAGGCTGTGCCTCCACTGATTTATCCGGCACGGAAGGTGCCGGGCATGCCGCAGGAGCTGTAGTGGCAGGGGAGGATTCTTCCGGTGCTTTAGGCAGCAAGGATAAAGTGGATGGGCCGCAGGAGGATCTTGTAAACAACAATTCCTACGTTTCCCTTGATGCGATTCCGGCATATGATGGCAAGGCATACGTGGCTGTCAACAATAATGAGCCTTTTTTTACGGATAGCGATATGACTACCACTGCTTTTGAAAATTACAGTGATTTGGATTCACTTGGCAGATGCGGTGTGGCTTATGCCAATATCTGCAAGGATATCATGCCGACTGAGGAGCGTGGCAAGATAGGCATGATAAAGCCATCAGGCTGGCATACGGTGAAGTATGATGTGATAAAGGACAGGTATTTATACAATCGCTGTCATCTTATTGGATATCAGCTTGCCGGCGAGAATGCCAATCCAAAGAACCTTATTACCGGTACGAGATACCTGAATGTGGAGGGGATGCTTCCGTTTGAGAATCTGGTAGCGGATTATGTAAACAATACAGGCAATCATGTGCTCTACAGGGTGACTCCGATGTTCTCGGGCAGCAATCTAGTTGCAAACGGCGTTCTCATAGAGGCAAAGTCGGTTGAGGATAACGGTGGCGGCATACTTTTTAATGTCTATTGCTATAATGTGCAGCCCGGAGTCGGAATAAACTATGAGAATGGTGACAGCTGGCTGGATGGCACCACAGGAAGTGCATCATCAGGCTCAGACACCTCAGCAGCAGAAAATAGCGCTGCAGATTCTTCAAACAGCGAGACGATGGTTCATATCACTGCAACCGGCAAGAAATATCACCGGGCGGGCTGTCGGACCTTGAAAAAGAGTGACACAGAGGTAACGCTTGATGAAGCAAAATCCATGGGTTTGTCTCCGTGTGGCATCTGCAATCCGCCGCAGTAGATGTGCATTTGCATTTGCAACCGTTCACAGCAGATGTGCATTAGCATTTGTAACCTTTCACAGCAGATGCTCGTTATCTTTGCAGTCCGTATAATTGCCATAAACCCTTGACGATTGCAAAACCGAAAAGTATAATAGAATAGCTAATGAATTCAATATTTTAATATAGATGGAGGAAACCAAATGGCACTGAGCAAAAAGCCGGTCAACGGCATGAAGGATATACTACCTGCAGAGATGGAAATCCGTGATTATGTGACAAGTGTGATCAAGGATACATACAGAAGCTTCGGATTTACACCGATAGAGACACCATGCATGGAGAATATAGCAAATCTCACAAGCAAGCAGGGCGGAGAAAATGAGAAGCTGATCTTCAAGGTAATGAAGAGAGGCGAGAAGCTGAATCTGGAGACAGCAAAGGAAGAGTCGGATGTAGTAGACTTTGGAATGCGCTATGACCTTACAGTGCCACTTTCAAGATATTATTCAAACAATGCCAACAACCTGCCATCGCCGTTTAAGGCACTTCAGATGGGCAGCGTGTGGAGAGCAGACAGACCACAGAGAGGCCGCTACAGACAGTTTACACAGTGTGATATAGATATACTCGGAGAGCCAAGCAATCTGGCAGAGATAGAGCTGATTACAGCAACCACTACCACGATCGGCAGACTCGGCTTCGAGAACTTTGAGATAAGAATCAACGAGAGAAGAATCCTAAAGGCAATGGCTGCTTACAGTGGTTTTGCTGAGGAGAACTACGACAGCGTATTTATCACACTCGATAAGATGGACAAGATAGGAGTGGAAGGCGTTGCAAGTGAGCTTGCACAGGATGGCTATCCACAGGAAAATATTGACAAATATCTTGATTTGTTCAAGCTTTTGGAGCAGACAAGGGATGTCACTGAGGGTGTAAATATACTTTCAGAAAAGCTTGGTGAATATTTAGACGAAGAAGTGGTTACAAATATGACAGAGATAGCTACTGCTGTCAATGCCACAAAGGGAGCAAAGTTTGAGCTCGTATTTGACCCTACACTTGTTCGTGGAATGAGCTACTACACAGGAACTATTTTTGAGATATCAATGCCTGAGCTTGGCGCAGCTTGTGGCGGTGGCGGACGATATGACAAGATGATTGGAAAGTTCACCGGAAATGATGTACCTGCCTGTGGTTTTTCAATCGGTTTTGAGAGAATTATCCTGCTTCTCATGGAGAGCGGCTTCAAGATTCCTGAGAGTCCAAAGAAGGTGGCTTATCTGGTTGAGAAGAAATATCCGGCAGACAAGCTTGTTGATGTCATGAACCAGGCAAAAGACGCAAGAGCAAACGGACAGCAGGTGCTTGTTGTGCGCATGAACAAGAACAAGAAATTCCAGAAGGAGCAGCTTATGAAAGAGGGCTACGAGGAGTTTGTTGAGTTCTTTAACAGATAGGAATCTGATAAGCAGCAGATTAGCTGTGCAGCAGCGGTACCAGACAGATATTAGAATAAATATATAGTAGAAATATAAGGAGCATAAAATGGCAGAATCAATGCAGGGCTTACATAGAAGCCATAGATGTACAGAAGTATCAAATGCCAATATCGGTGAGAAGGTCACCGTCATGGGCTGGGTACAGAAGAGAAGAAATTTAGGAAGTCTCATTTTCGTAGATTTAAGAGACAGAAGCGGAATACTTCAGATAGTATTCGGTGAGGAAAATGTAGGTGCAGAGGGCTTTGAAAAGGCAGGAACCTTAAGAAGTGAGTTCGTCATCGCAGTTGAGGGAACTGTTCAGAAGAGAACAGCTGCTGTCAATGAGAACTTAAAGACAGGTGATATCGAGGTTATCGCTACATCGATCAGAGTGCTTTCAGAGGCACAGACACCTCCATTCCATATTGAGGAGAATTCAAAGACCAGCGAAGACATCAGACTTAAATACCGTTATCTGGATCTTCGCCGCCCTGATATCCAGAGAAATCTCATGCTCAGAAGCAATGTGCTTCGCGTGATGCGTGACTTTATGGCAAACGAGGGATTTTTGGAGATAGAGACACCAATCCTTTGCAAGTCTACACCGGAGGGCGCCAGAGACTATCTCGTGCCAAGCCGTATACACCACGGACATTTTTATGCGCTTCCACAGTCACCACAGCTCTTTAAGCAGCTTCTGATGGCTTCAGGCTATGACAGATATTTCCAGATTGCACGATGCTTCCGTGATGAGGATCTGCGTGCAGACAGACAGCCTGAGTTTACACAGGCAGATATGGAGCTTTCATTTGTAGATATCGATGATGTAATCGAGGTAAATGAGAGACTGTTAAAGCACCTTTTTAAAGAGGTCATAAATGTGGATGTTGAGATTCCGTTTAAGCGTATGCCTTGGCAGGAGGCTATGGACAGATTTGGTTCTGACAAGCCTGATACACGTTTTGGTATGGAGCTTTGCGATGTTTCGGATGTGGTAAAGGACTGTGGCTTTGGAGTATTCACAGGAGCTCTTGAAAACGGTGGCTCTGTCCGCGGTATCAATGTAGAGGGACAGGCAAAGATGCCTCGTAAGAAGATTGACAAGCTTGTAGAGCATGCAAAGGGCTGTGGAGCAAAGGGACTTGCTTATCTGTGCATCAATGAGGATGGCACATACAAGTCATCATTTGCCAAGTTTATGACAGAAGCTGAGCTTGATGCACTTGTTGCAAAGATGAACGGAAAGCCGGGAGATTTACTCCTTTTCGCAGCAGACAAGAATAAAATCGTATGGAATGTACTTGGAGCACTTCGTCTCATGCTCGGAGCTGAGCTTGGCCTGATTGATGAGAACAAGTACAATTTCCTCTGGGTAACAGAGTTCCCACTCCTTGAGTGGTCTGATGAGGAAAACAGATTTATGGCAATGCATCATCCATTCACTATGCCTATGGAGGAGGATTGGGACAAGATAGACTCAGATCCGGGCGCAGTTCGTGCAAAGGCATATGATATCGTACTCAATGGTACAGAGCTCGGTGGAGGCTCAGTGCGTATCCATCAGGATGACATCCAGGAGAAGATGTTTGAGGTGCTTGGCTTCACAAAGGAGCGTGCACATGAGCAGTTTGGATTCCTGCTTGATGCATTCTCATATGGCGTACCGCCACACGCAGGACTTGCCTTCGGTGTTGACCGTATCTGCATGCATATGCTGCATACAGACAATATCAAGGAGGTTATTGCATTCCCTAAGGTAAAGGATGCTTCGGACCTCATGTCAGAGGCACCCGGAACTGTAGATCCAAAGCAGCTTGAGGAGCTTGGAATAGCTGTAGCTGCAGAGGAAGATGAGGAATAACACTATAATATGAATTTGAAAAAAAATATTTTCAATGCGATTACCATAATACTGCTCGCCGCACTTATTGCGGGGGCAGTATTGCTTAATAACAGGATAAAAAAGCTCGAGACACAGATGTCATACACCTCAGACAACACATCGGTGATACTTTCCGATGTGCAGACCATGCAGGATGATATCAAGTCCACCCTTGAGGAGGAGGCCAGCCTCATAACAGACTGGGATATTTCCTTAAAAAGTGCAGACTTTACCGATAAGACATACACAGTCTCTGTCTCGGTGGTGCCAAAGGAGTACACAGAGGATACAAAAACCAGTGTATTTTTCGGTACAAACGAGATACCGCTCGAGCTAGACGGCATCAAGTATACGGGCGAGGCCACACTTCCACTGTCTGAGGACTATGCAGGCAATGTGACATTTCTGTTTGTTGACGGAAATAAGAGAAGCACAGAGGTGCTCGATAAGTTTGAAGGTGTGACATCAGTGTTCAAAAATGTAGCATCCGGCATACTTGCCGATAAACCAACCTTTGACAATGGCAGCATAAAGCTTGGCACGGATGTAGATGTAGCGGTCATGGGAAATGATTACTTTGACTTTAACAGTGTGCAGCTCGTAGTTGCAAGCTCAGATACAGAGCTAAAGACATACGATATCCGACAGCTGTTGGCAGAAAACGGCACAGACAGTGCAGACTCTGCAGACACAGATTCCATCACATCCGCCTTAAGCCGGAAGGATGATGCCAAAAAAGATGGCTCAAAGAATAACACGGAAAATGATACCTCTGATGCCTCAAAAGAGGACGACGGTAAGCTCCATAGCCTCGAAGGCACAGTCAAAATCGAAGACTTAATCCCTGTCACAGCCGCAAGCAATATCAAAATATATGTCAAAGCAGTATCGGCACAGGGCTACACTTTCACATATGACCTGTTCGATGGTACCGTAAATCAGGACATCACAGACTTTGAAACCACAGCCGACATATCCGGCGGCGACTACACAGTAACCGACCCGTCCGGCAGCAAATATGAACCATAAAAATGTGATATAAGTGTAATTATTTAAAATCAGTTTTTATTGTGTTTTCAAGGCAGCTCAGAATGTTTATAAACAATATATAACTATTAAATAAGCTCATTTCGCATAAGTGAAATGAGCTTTAAATTTAAAAAGTAAAAAGTGCCGGACAAAATTTCACGCCAGTGAAATAAGTCCGGCACTGCTGGAATGCAAGGTAGCAAAGCGCCTCGCTCGTAAACCTGAATTAGCCGGAGAGCATACAGTGTGTTCCGAAGAAAAATGTGAACTGCCGCGGAGTTCCATAAAGTAAAAAAGAAAGAAAATGTAAATAAAACCATAATCTGTCCGGAAAAACAACCGCGGCTGACTTCACATTTTTCTGAGGAATATACTGTGTGCTATGCCGGCAACCTCACAACCTAAAAAGCGAGGCGCCACAAGGCACCTCACCCTTCTTTTTTGCTGAGCGGCAGCGTAAATATAAACTCAGTTCCCACACCCTCAGTACTTATCACATTTATATTCTCACCATGCGCCTGCACGATTTCTTTAACTATAGACAGGCCAAGTCCCGTACCGCGCTTATCCTTTCCGCGGGATAAATCACTCTTGTAGAAGCGCTCCCAGATCTTTGAAAGGCTGTCCTTTGGTATACCGATACCGTGATCCTTTACTGATATAAACACCTTTTCATTTCTGATACTCGTCTCAATCTTGATACTCGAATCATTATTTGAAAACTTCACAGCGTTGTCTATCAGGTTGTAAAGAATCTGCTGGATTTTGACCATATCACCGCGCACGAAAAGCTCTTTTCCGGTGAGCAGCAGGTCAAAGCTTAAGCCCTTTTCACTGCATTTACCCTCGAAGGTAAGGATTGTCGTGCGGATCATTGTATTGATGTCAAAATCAGCAATATCCAGATGTATGCCGTGATGACCGAACTGGTTCAGATCGATAAGACTCTTGGTGAGCTTATTAAGCCTCTCGGTCTCAAAAAGTATGATATTTAAATATTTATCCTGCATCTCAACAGGAATGGTTCCGTCCAGCATGGCCTCCACGTAGCCCTTTATCGAGGTAAGAGGGGAGCGAAAGTCGTGTGACACGTTGGAAACAAACTTGCGCTGATCCTCCTCAAGCGTATCAAGCTCAGTTGCCATGTAGTTTAGTGTGTTTGCCAGATAGCCGATTTCGTCATTGGAATGTACATCAATCTGGGCGGTGAAATCGCCCTTTGCATACTTCTTTGCGGTCTTTGTGATTTTGGAGATAGGACGGTAAATGGAGCGGCTCATCGTGACAAGCATAATAAATGCCACTACAAAAATGAGCGCTACAGTGTAAAAGGAGATATTCATAAAACCGTTTACACCTGCCGTGATATGGCTCATTGTCTTGTGAATGACTATGTAGCCGATATTCTGGTACGAGACATTTACCGGGGAAAATACGGACAGCATCCTATGCTTGAAGGAGCCGTAAAAATTTCCAATCATATAGTTGTCGCTGCCAAAATCGGTGACATCAAATCCATTTATCACTACAGGCTTAGAACTGTCATTTTGGATATCAATGCCTATTGACGGATCATCTGAGTCCATGAGCAGCTCACCGTCAGGGCTGACCACCCATACCTCGGCATCCATATAGTCGGCTACGATTTTCATGTGATTCTGGAAATCGCTAAGCGACATGGATGAACCAAAGTATTCACTGGCATAGTCACCTGCTATGATGGAGGCCTCCCTGTAGAGATTGGATGCTTCCTGCTTTTCGATATAGTCTGTGGTGAGATGCTGTGTAAAGGTGCATATAATGAAAAAAGCGATGACACCGTAAATCAGGTAGCTGATTAACAGCTTAGAGTAGATGGTATGCTTCATTATTTATTTTACCTCAAACTTGTATCCGATGCCCCAGACAGTTGCGATGCGCCAGGTTGGCTTGTCCTTGATTTTCTCGCGGAGACGCTTTACATGCACATCGACAGTGCGGGTGTCACCGACATATTCATAGCCCCATATGTTGTCCAGAAGCTGCTCCCTTGTAAACACCTGATTTGGAGATGAGGCAAGAAAATATAATAGCTCAAGCTCCTTTGGCGGCATATCAATCTGCTGTCCGTCATAAGTGACAGAGTAGTTGGACAGATTTACAATAAGCCCCGGGTACTCCACACACTTGATATCTACGGAAGCATAGGCCTCAGGCTTTGCAGGCTGGAAGCGTCTGAGCACGGCCTTGACTCTTGCCACAAGCTCCTTTGAGTCAAAGGGCTTGAGTATATAGTCGTCGGCGCCAAGCTCCAGGCCTAAAACCTTGTCAAATACCTCGCCCTTTGCGGAGAGCATGATAATTGGCACATCGGACTTTGCACGTATCTCACGGCATACCTGATAGCCGTCTATGCCCGGAAGCATAAGGTCCAAAAGAAGCATGTTTGGCTTGTAGTGCTCGAACGCGATAAGAGCCTGCTCACCGTCATTTACGATTTTGGTGTCATAGCATTCCTTGGTCAGATATAGAGATATAAGTTCTGCTATATTGTTGTCGTCGTCTACTATCAGTATTTTCTGTTTAACAGCCATTTCTAATCTCCTTCTTAAAAATTATTTATATTCCGTAAAAGTACATTGTCGTTATTTAAAGGTTGCGATGGTTACTCCGGCATCGCCCTCACCAAACTCACCGAGATGGTATTCCGCAATAGTTTTTGTCCTCTTAAGGAGTCCATGAACAGCCTTTCGCAGTGCACCGGTGCCTTTTCCGTGGACAATGCGCACTGATGAAAGATGAGCGATATATGCGTCGTCCAAGTATTTATCTAAGAGAGCAAGTGCCTCATCCGTAGTCTTTCCAATCAGGTTGATTTCTGATGAAACTGACATTGATTTGCTCATCTTTATCTTGCTTCCGCTGCCGCCGTACTTCTTTGCAGGAGAGACATCGTCGTTTAAGAGCACGAGGTCATTAATATTAACCAGCGAGCGCAGTATACCCATTTGCACATACAAATCGCCCTTGGCGTTTGGCAGAGTGTGGACGGTTCCCTTCAGATTGAGGGAGAGTACAAGCACAGAATCACCGATGCGCAGCTTCTTAGGCGCCTTGTGATTTGCCTTGGCAGTGTTTTTCTTGATGTCTGACAGCTTCTTTTCCTTGTCATTCATCTTGTCACGAAGGGCAGAGCGCTCCTTTTCCATCTGGCTCATAGGAGCCTGCCCCTGTCCGTATTTGTTGAAATTGCGGATGGTTTTGTCGGCAAGTTCCTTTGCATCCTGCAGTATCTTGTAGGCTTCCTCATTTGCCTCGCGTAAAATCTTGTCTTTGCTCTTGTCTATGCGCTCATTTTTCTCTTCGAGCTGTTTCTTGAGCTTTTCAATCTCGGCCTTGTAGCTGTTGATTTCAAGCTGTTCCTTTTCGATAGTCTGTCGCTGTGACTCGAGGCTTGCAATCAGATCCTCGAAATCGAGGTCGTTATCATTAATTCTGCTTTTTGCATCCTCGATGATGTTTTCGTCCAGACCAAGCTTTGATGAGATCGCAAATGCGTTACTCTTTCCAGGAATACCGATTAACAGGCGGTAGGTAGGGCTTAAAGTCTCCACGTTGAACTCGCAGCAGGCATTTTCCACACCGTCTGTGGAAAGTGCATATACCTTCAGCTCACTGTAGTGTGTGGTGGCCATGGTGATGGCGCCATACTGGTGCAGTCTGTTTAAAATTGAGATGGCAAGTGCCGCACCCTCTGTCGGGTCGGTTCCCGAGCAGAGCTCATCGAACAGGCAAAGGCTTCTGTCGTCAGCTTTTTCAAGAATTTTTACGATATTGGTCATGTGAGACGAGAAGGTACTGAGACTTTGCTCAATACTCTGCTCATCGCCTATATCTGCAAAGACATCCTCAAAGATGGCGAGCTTTGACCTGTCAGCCGCAGGAATGTGAAGACCCGCCTGACCCATGAGAGTCAAAAGTCCGACAGTCTTTAGTGAAACCGTCTTACCACCGGTGTTTGGTCCGGTGATGATGAGCTGCTTATAGTCCTCGCCGAGCCGTACATCTATAGGGACCACCTTTTTAGCATCCAAAAGCGGATGACGGCCCTTTCTGATATTGATATGTCCCTCGGTGTTGAACTCCGGTGCCACACCGTTATATGATTTAGCCAGATTTGCCTTTGCAAAAATGAAGTCAAGCTCTGAAAGAATCTCATAGTCCTGCTCCAAAGCAGCCGCATTCATGGCAACCTTGTCGCTGAGCGCTGCAAGGATTTTTTCAATTTCCTCCTGCTCCTTTATGAAAAGCTCCTTGAGCTCGTTATTCAAATTGACGACAGCCATCGGCTCGATAAAAAGGGTAGAGCCGGTAGATGACTGGTCGTGCATCATGCCGGGTACATTGCCCTTTGCCTCAGCCTTTACAGGCAGACAATATCTGCCGTCGCGCATGGTCACAACCGCATCCTGCAGATATGTCCTCGTTGTGCTGTTGTTCATGAGCTTGGTGAGCTGCGCATGGATTCTGTCGTTCATGCCGCGTATGCTCTTTCTTATCTTAAAAAGCTCAGGACTCGCATCATCGGCAATCTCTTCCTCAGATAAAATGCACCTCTTAATCTCATCGCAGAGCGCAGAAACCGGTTCAATCCCTGCAAACAGACCGGAGAGTGAATCCTGTTTCTCATTATCCATGGCGCTTCTGCCATAAGCCTTCACGCGCTTTGCAACCTCCAAAAGACTGCAGATGCGAAGAAGCTCGGTCGTATTCAGTGCACCACCGATATCAAGCCTCTTTAGGGAAGCATGTACATTGTGTATGCCAACGAAGGACACTCCGCTGTCCTTATACAGGCGGCTTAGAGCATCGGCAGTGGTGGTCTGCAGATGTCTGATTTCGTATAAATCGGTGATAGGCTCAAGCGAAAGACACCTTTTCTTTGTCTCATCACATGCTGCGTAGCTGCTTAGCATGGTGAGGATTTTGTTATATTCCAATGTTTTGTAAACTTTTTTATTCATTTCTATATCCTTATATTTCGGTAGTTGAATATTAAATTCATATTTACTGTATAGCTTATCATATTATAGCTGAAAATCTTCAAAAAAACCATAATAAATATGTATTAAATGATAATTACAAGATGATAACATAAAGTTTAATACATAACGAACCAGTTTGTTAAACGAGCCAAAAAGTACGGGCTTGCAGCAGTCCGGCGGGTACATGCCACAAGCCCGTACTCAAAGGCGTACTTAAAAAATATGGTTGCAACGCAATATAATTCAGAATATAATGTAAGATAGTAACTAAAGACATCTAATCAGGGTGACAATATGGAGCAATTTATCAGAGAAAAGATAAAGGATAAACCGCTGAATAAAAAAAGACTTGCAAAAAAAGCAGGCACAGCAGCACTCTGCGGAGTGGCATTTGCAGTGGCTGCAAGCATTGTTTTTGCTATATTTCTGCCGGTTATCAACAGACAATCAAAAAAAGCTTCAGATGGAAAAAATAATAATGATGTGCAGATAGCCACACAGCAGCCTGGCATAGATGACAGCAATGATGCATATAGTGAAAATGGTACACAAAGCACAGAGTCCGGCACTTCTTCGGAGCCGTCTTTGCAGACCTATCAGCCTACACTCGCAGATTATCAGGCAGTGCAGAACCAGCTCTACAGCGTGGGCGCTTCGGCCTCGAAATTTGTAGTAGGAGTCACGGGTGTGACAGATGCCACCGATATTTTCAACAATTCCTATGAGACCGAGGGTCAGGGAGTGGGAGTGATATTGAGGGACAATGGAAAGCAGCTAATCATTCTGACAGAGAAAAATGTAGTGGATAAGGCGGATAAGCTTAGTGTAACCTTTGTAAACGACATGATGGCTGATGCTGCGCTGGTCAAGTATGACAGCAATACAGGTATAGCAATCATTTCCGTGGATAAGTCACTTCTGGACGACGCCACAATAAGGGCTATAGCGGTTGCAGAGCTTGGTAATTCAAATATCGTTTCAAGAGGAGCATCTGTCATTGCGCTTGAGGCAAACTATGCCATTCTCACAGGTCTTGTAACGTCAACAACCAACGAGCTGTCGGCGCAGGACAACAATTACTCGGTGCTCACCACAGATATCGCAAGCAACAAGTTGCAGAGCGGTATACTGATTAATACAGATGGTCAGGTCATAGGGCTTTCGCTGCAGGATTTCAATCCGGCGGAGGAAAACAATACGCTCACGGCTGTCAGCATAAGCGACCTGTCACCTGTCATTGAAAAGCTCGAGAGTGGCGCGGATGTGCCGTACATAGGCATCACCTGTACTACAGTTACAGAAAAAATAGCAAACAGATATAACATCCCAAAGGGTGTTTATATAAAGCAGGTTACCATGGATTCACCGGCATTTGTCTCGGGGCTTCAAAGCGGAGATGTGATAGTTGCGGTAAACAATACAGAGGTGTCGAATGTGTCCGCGTACAACACACAGCTTATGAAGCAAAAGCCTGAGGATACCTGCAATCTGAAAGTAAAGAGAAAAGGAAGCAACGGCTACACGGAGATTACCTGTCAGGTGAAAATCGGAGTGATGAATTAGCCGAAATTAGGAGGATATATGAAGTATATTTCAACTCTCCGCGAGGGAGAGAGAATCAATGAGATTTTTTTATGCAAGAGCAAGCAGACAGCCATGACCAAAAGCGGAAAGCCTTATGACAATGTTATCCTGCAGGATAAGACAGGCACGCTGGATGCCAAGATATGGGACGTGGGCTCAGTAGGCATTGAGGAATTTGATGCAATGGATTACATAGCCATAACCGGTGATATCACAAGCTTTCAGGGCAATTTACAGTGTTCCATAAAGCGTGCGAGAAAGGTGAACGAGGGAGAATATGACCCTGCGGATTATCTGCCGGTCAGCGATAAGGATGTCGAGGTCATGTATAAGGAACTCATGGGCTTTATCGGCTCTGTAAAGAATCAGTACCTGTCACAGCTCTTACATAGCTTTTTTGACAATAAGGAGTTTGAGCGCCGTTTCAAGTTCCATTCAGCCGCAAAGAGCGTGCACCACGGCTTTGTAGGAGGTCTTTTGGAGCATACACTCGGTGTGACGAAGAACTGTGATTATTTTGCAAAAATGTATCCGGTTTTAAACCGTGACCTGCTTCTTACAGCAGCTATTTTCCATGATATCGGAAAATTAAAGGAGCTTTCCACTTTCCCGGAGAATGACTATACAGACGCAGGTCAGCTCCTCGGACATATCATGATTGGTGCAGAGTGGGTAGGCGATGCGATTAAGAGCATCGACGGCTTCCCGGTAGTGCTCGCAAACGAGCTGAAGCACTGCATACTTGCCCACCACGGCGAGCTTGAGTTTGGCTCTCCTAAAAAGCCGGCACTTGTCGAGGCACTTGCACTTAGCTTTGCAGACAACATAGATGCCAAGATGGAGACCTTCAGGGAGCTGCTTGTAAATGTGCCTGAAAACGATACAAAGTGGCAGGGCTACAACAGATTTATGGAGACAAATTTCCGCAGAACAAGTGTGTAGTAATCTGATTAATCATAAATGAAGGGCAAAATACCTTTTGACCCTCATATCATTATATATAAAATAAAGAAGAGAAAAGCATGAAAAAAAATGACATATTTGAACTTGAAATAACAGATATGGGAACAGACGGCGAGGGTATCGGACATTATGATGGCATGACCTTTTTCGTAAAGGATGCACTGATTGGTGACGTCATAACAGCCCGCGCAACAAAATTAAAGAAAAACTATGGCTACGCAAGAGTGGAAGAGATTAAGACCCCTTCCACTTTTCGCGTTGAGCCGCAATGTGAGCTGCACAAGAGGTGTGGCGGCTGCCAGATACAGGCGCTCTCCTATGAAAAGCAGCTTGAATTTAAAAATAATAAGGTGCGCAACAATCTCATGCGTATAGGTGGATTTTCCGAGGCAAAGCTGGACAGTAAAATGCAGCCGCCTGTTGGCGCAGACAATCCATACCGCTACCGCAACAAGGCACAGTTTCCGGTGGGATATGACAGGGATGGCAATATAGTGACAGGCTTTTATGCATCGCGAAGCCACAATATCATCCCGGTCGAGGACTGCAGGCTTGGGGTGCCGCAAAACAAAGAGATACTCGACATCATAAAGGAATGGATGAATGAGTGCGGCATCACACCGTATGACGAGAACACACACAAAGGGCTCGTGCGCCATGTGCTTATCAGATATGGTTTTACATCAAAGCAGATTATGGTGTGTCTTGTGATAAATGCAGATGAGTTGGAGCCTGAACACCGAGCAGAGGATATACTGTGCGAAAGACTCTCAAAAATCGATGGAATGACTTCGATTTCCTACAATATCAACAAGGAAAACACAAATGTCATCCTCGGCAAAAAGACGGTCTGCATATGGGGCAGACCATATATTGAGGACACCATCCATCTGCTTTCTTACCCCGATTTCACACCACAGGGGACAGGCATCACATATCAGATTTCGCCACAGTCGTTCTATCAGGTAAACCCGAAGCAGACAGAAAAGCTCTACAGCACGGCACTTGCATTTGCAGGGCTTACAGGAAATGAAAATGTCTGGGATCTCTACTGTGGTATCGGTACCATATCGCTCTTTTTGTCACAGAAGGCAAAGCAGGTGTACGGAGTGGAAATAGTGCCTCAGGCAATCGAGGATGCCAAAAACAATGCGAAGCTCAATGGCATCACAAATGCACAGTTTTTCGTAGGAAAGGCTGAGGAGGTGCTGCCACAGTTTTATGAGAATGCAAAGAAAACTGAGAAAATCACTGATGATACAGCATCCACCGGACGTACAGATATGCTTCGCCCGGATGTGATAGTCGTTGACCCTCCAAGAAAGGGCTGTGATGAGAAGTGCCTGGACACAATGCTTGCTATGTCACCGGAGAGGATTGTATATGTGAGCTGCGATTCGGCAACATTGGCAAGGGATTTGAAGATACTGTGTGAGGAGAAGTATGAACTCATGAAGTGGCAGGCATTTGATCAGTTTTCTCATACGACGCATGTAGAAAGTATTTGCCTCCTCGAGCGGGTGAGCAACTGAACTGGTTTAAAAGAATATGGTCGCAGATTGATGGAGGAAACGTAAATGATTATAGTTTCTTTCATATGAGAAAGGCGGATGGGACATATATTTCAGTGCTCGACCATGGCAGGATAGTGGATTCAGTGCGCAATGGCAGAGTATTTTATGTGATGATCATGGACTTGAATGCATTGCAGAGGCACTATGGAGACTGCCTGGAGCTGGTGGAAAAGTAGAAAAAAGCAGATTGTGAACACATGAGTTCACAATCTGCTTTTTTAATAGTGCATACACAATTTATTTATCCGAATAAATCACATTTCCACCGCATACGGTGTACTTCACCTTGCCGGTCAGTTCCATGCCGGTGAAAGGTGTGTTTGATGATTTTGATGCATATTCGCATGGTACCCATTTTTCATCAGGATCAAAGATGACAAAATCTGCAGCAGCACCCTCTGAGATAGTACCGTAAGGCATGTGGTACAGCCTGGCAGGATTGATAGTCATCTTTTCCAAAAGCTCAAGCATGCTCAGATGGCCCGGTTTGACAAGGCTTGTGATACCAAGAGCAAGAGATGTCTCAAGACCGATGATACCGCTTGGAGCTTCGGTTACAGGCTTTGATTTTTCCTCGGTGCTGTGAGGCGCATGATCTGTTGCGATAAGGTCTATTGTGCCATCGATAAGTCCATCTATAATCTTTTGACGGTCTGCTTCAGTGCGAAGAGGCGGATTCATCTTGGCAAGGGTGCCGTGCTCTAAGACAGCATCCTCAGTCAGCGTGAAGTGATGTGGAGTGGCTTCGGCATGGAGCCTTGCACCAAGCTTTTTGTAGGTGCGGACTATATCAACAGATACACCGGAGCTGATGTGCTGTATTACAACGTCGGCGCCACTGCGCAGTGCAAGCAGACAGTCTCTTGCGACAAGGGCTTCCTCAGCGATGGATGGTGAGCCGTAGATACCGAGAGCGTCAGATACTTTTCCGTGGTTGATGCCGTTGTTTTTGATAAATGCAGGGTCCTCCTCATGGAGACTTATCGGCATATCAAGCTTTGCAGCATTTTGCATGGCTCTGTAGCAGAAAGCAGCATTTGTAAGAGGGATGCCGTCATCTGTAAAGCCACATGCTCCGGCTTCCTTTAAAGCTGCCATGTCAACCTCATCCTGTCCTTTGAGGGAGTGCGATATTGCAGAGGCCTGATACATACGGATTTTTTCCTGCTTTCCACGTGTGAGGTTGTCCTTTAGAGTATCAACATTGTCCACTGTAGGCTTTGTGTTTGCCATGCACACAACAGTTGTGAAGCCACCCTTTGCAGCAGCCAGGGAACCGGTGTGAATATCCTCCTTGTATGTGAAGCCCGGATCACGGAAATGCACATGTGTGTCGATAAGTCCCGGTCCGACAATCATTCCGGATGCATCTATTATTTCTTCTTTTTCAGTTGCAGCAGCATCTGACGCACATGAGATGTCAGGTGCTATTTTTACTATTTTCCCATCTTTTACAAGTATATCCATCTGTTCGTAGAGACCTGATGCCGGGTCTGCTACAATGCCGTTTTTTATTATCATGATAATCCTCCTGTAGATTGTACTTATTTTCTGATATATCCTAGTATAACAGTTTTAAACGAACTACACCATATCACTTGCATATTTTACCGGTAGTACAAGAAAATAA
>ENA-ORRL01001602-ORRL01001602.1-human-gut-metagenome-genome-assembly--contig:-NODE-1602-length-16303-cov-10.380662_pt1 | contig 16303 bp, 16 predicted proteins | sample MGYA00242175_ERZ509134 | MGnify/ENA primary metagenome ERZ509134 (study PRJEB26280, sample SAMEA2338660) | human gut metagenome | biome: human gut; feature: human-associated habitat; material: faeces... | reverse complement strand
CACACCGCCTTTACCGCCGCAAAGGAGACCGCCAAAGCATGATGACCAAGCGTATTTTTTCCGCCCTGCTGGCGGCTGCGTTCAGCCTGAGCCTGCTGGCGGGCTGCGGCAGCACCTCCGGCTCCACCGCCTCCAGCGCCGCCGATGGCCCGCAGCGCTACTCCACCGTGTTCTATGATGTGTTCGACACCGTGACGCAGGTCATCGCCTACTGCGACAGCGAGGAAGAGTTCACCGCCCAGATGGACGCACTCCACGCCGACCTTGTGGAGTACAACCAGCTCTATGATATTTATAATGATTACGATGGCGTGACCAACATCAAGACCATCAACGATAATGCGGGCATTGCCCCGGTGACAGTGGATGACAAGATCCTCGGGATGCTGGAGCTGGCCCAGACCATGTATGACACCACCGGCGGCAAGCTGAACATTGCGCTGGGCAGTGTGCTGAACATCTGGCACAACTACCGCGAGGCCGCACTGGCCGATGACAACGACAGCAACAACCAGCTGCCCACGCAGGAAGAGCTGGATGCCGCCGCACAGCACTGCGATATTGCCAACCTCATCATTGATGAAGATGCCAAAACGGTCTATCTGGCCGACCCGGCCATGTCGCTGGACGTGGGCAGCGTGGGCAAGGGCTACGCCGTGGAGCAGGCCGCACAGGCCGCCGAAGCCCGGGGCCTGACCAGTGCCCTCATCAGCGTGGGCGGCAACCTGCGGGCCATCGGCACCAAGCCGGACGGCTCCCAGTGGGTAGGCGGCGTGGAAAACCCGTGGAACTCCTCCGAGGTCTACACCAACGGCAGGTCCACTGTAGCCGCCGTCAAGATGAGCGACCTTTCCCTTGTGACCAGCGGCGACTACCAGCGCTACTACGTTGTGGACGGTGTGCGCTATCACCACCTCATCGACCCGGCCACCCTCTGGCCCGCCGCCTACTTTGACGGCGTGAGCGTGCTGGCTCCGGACTCCGGTGTGGCCGACTGCCTGACCACCGGCCTGTTCTGCCTGCCTCTGGAAGAGGGCAAGCAGCTCGTGGAATCGCTGGACGGCGTGGAAGCCCTCTGGTGCACCACCGATGGCGAAGTGGTCACCTCCAGCGGGTGGAGTGAGCATACGAATTAAACCTCTCAGTCTCGCATACGCTCGCCAGCTCCCCTAGTAGGGGAGCCCTTGGCAGTACGGGCAAGTTTTCCCTTCAAATTTGATCCTATGCAAAAATGGCTCGACGCTATACAGAACGTCGAGCCATTTATTTTTTACTTGATATCCAGTTCGGGCGGCACGTCGATCTGGTCAGAGACGTACTTGCCGTTCTTTTTGCGCTGACGCACACACTCGGTGAGCAGATACTCGATCTGCCCGTTCACCGAGCGGAAGTCATCCTCAGCCCATGCGGCAAGGGCATCGTAGAGCTTCGCATTCAGGCGCAGGGGGATCTGCTTTTTCGGCTCTGCCATCAGTACAGGCTGCCGCTGTTCACAATGGGCTGCGCGTCACGGTTGCCGCAGAGCACCACCAGCAGGTTGGAGACCATTGCCGCTTTGCGCTCATCGTCCAGTTCCACCACTTTGTTCTCACTCAGGCGATCCAGCGCCATCTCCACCATACCCACGGCACCATCCACGATCATCTTACGGGCATCAATGATGGCGCTTGCCTGCTGACGCTGCAGCATGACCGCCGCGATCTCGGGGGCGTAGGCCAGATAAGTGATGCGGGCTTCGATGATCTCGATCCCGGCAGAGGTGACGTTCTTCTGGATCTCGCCCTGGATGCGCTTTGCCACCACTTCCGAGGAGCCGCGCAGGCTGCCCTCGTCGGCCACACCGTCGCCGGTGGTGTCCACGTTGGGGGCTACATCGTAGGGGTAGATGCGTACCACGTTGCGCAGGGCGCTGTCACACTGCAGGGACAGGTACTCTTTGTAGTTGTCTACATTGAACACGGCCTTGGCGGTGTCGGTCACCCGCCAGATGACCGCAATGCCGATCTCCACCGGGTTGCCCAGGCAATCGTTGATCTTCTGGCGGGAGTTGTTCAGGGTCATCACCTTCAGGGAGATCTTCTTGCCGTCCTTCTCACGGTCAGCCTGCACCACGGGGCGCTGCTGAACATCACCGCTCTGGCTCAGGACGGTGCCTGCGGCGGGGTTGACCGCAGTGCAGAAGGGATTGACCCAGTAGAAGCCCTCCCCCTTCAGGGTGCCGATGTAATCACCGAACAGGGTCAGCACCAGCGCTTCCTCGGGCTTGAGGACTTTCAGGCCCGCGAACAGGAAAATACCGATGATGGCATAGATGGCAGCGATTGCCAGCGGGATAAAACCCAGGAAGGTAGTATACAGCATTACAAAACCGATGCCGCCCACCACAACCGCAGCCACATAACCCAGCAGGGTCAGCAGAAGCATGGTCATGCCGTTCTTCTTGGTCTGTAAGATCTTCTCTTCCATAAAATGTCCCTCCTTTACAGGGCTTGGAAGTTTCTTTCTGATATCAAAATCATATCATATTGTATTTTGATTGTCAAGTACAGACCAGTCTTGCAGACGTGGTATTATTATGGTATAATAAAGTCACAGAAAGGAGCTGATATCATGCCGCGTATTATTCCGATCCGCGACCTCAAAAACACTGCCGCTGTCTCCCAGATGTGCAGTGAATCCAAAGAACCTGTCTATATTACCAAAAATGGCTATGGCGATATGGTCATTATGAGCATGGAAGCCTATGAAGAAAAGATGCAGCTTCTGGACGCATACGCCAAGCTGGATGCTGCCGAGCAGCAGGTGGAAGCCGGGCAGACGTTGGATGCCCGCAGCGCCTTGCAGGAATTGAGAGCCCGTTATGGCATATAAGTTGGTTGAAACAGCCCTTGCACAGGCAGACCTGGATGCGATCCTGTCCTACCTTGCCTTATCGCTGGAAAACCCGGCAGCCGCCACAGCCTTTGCCAATGAGGTAGAGAAGTGTTACACCGCACTGGAGCAGATGCCCTATCTCTACGAGCAGTGCCGCGATCCTCGGCTTTCTTCCAAGGGCTACCGTAAAGCTGTCATCAAGCATTACCTGCTGATCTACCGTGTGGATGAATCACAGAAAACCGTTTACCTGCTTCGATTCTTCTATGGCCGTCAGAATTACGAAACATTGTTATAACACAAAACCTCCCACTCGAATGAGCGGGAGGTTTTATTACGCACAGTTATAATTACCAGAACCAATACCGTTTCTTGACGGCGATATACACGATCAGGCAGACTACGGTCAGCGCACCGGCGGCGATAAAGAAGGTCCAGTTGATATTGGTGAAGCGCAGATTCTGGTTGGTCAGCAGGTAGCTGCCAGCCGTATCGGCGGTGATGGTGCCATCCTTGTAGCTATTCAGGAACTGCCACTTTTCGCTGGCAGTGTTGTGCAGATACAGGCGGCTGTAAGCGGCGTTCTCACCGGTCAGGGTGATCTGCACCACGCAGGGCAGCGCACCGCTTTCGCCCAGCTGGAAGCTCAGGCCATTTTCATCGGGGGCAAAGGTCAGGGCGGTGCTGAACCCACCCTGGGTGCTCTTGATGCTGGTGCCATCGATCCGCAGGGTATAATCCTCGCCCAGCACGATCAGGCTGCGGCCTGTGGTGCGCAGGGCGCTCAGGATCTCGCCGGTGATGGCAGGTACGTCGCTCTGATAGAGGGACACTTCCTCCCCTGCGGCGTTCTGGATGGCGGCAACGGTGGCATCGGTGGTGACGTTGTCCTCGGTGCCCTCACCGCTGGTATCGCTACTGCTGCCGGAGGTGGATGCGGTGCGGTTGACGATGACCGTGACCGAGGTGGAGGCGGTGCCGTTGGAGACCACCACGGAGGTGGCACCCGTGGCAACGCCGGTGATGACACCGGAACCGCTGACGGTGGCAATGCTCTTGTCCTGGCTCTTGAAGGTCAGGCTCTGGCTGGCAGAGGCCGGCGACACCTTGCCGGTGATGGTCTTGGAGGAGCCCGGCTTGAGCACCACATAGTTGGTGTTCAGGGAGATGGACTGGCTGGAGACGGTGCTGGTGTTGGCCGCAACCACCGTAACGGTGGCCGTGCAGCTCACGTTGCCGTCCGTGGCGGTGATGGTGGCCTTGCCGGGGGCAACGCCGGTCACCTTGCCAAAGTTGTTGACAGTGGCCACCTTCTCATTGGAAGAGCTCAGGCTGACGTTGATATAGTTGGCCGCCGAGGTGGGCAGCACCGCCAGCGAAAGGCTGGTGGTCTCGCCCACGGCAATGGTGCTGGATGCAAGGGTGATGTCCATTTCGGTGGCGATCATGCTGGCATCCGGCTGGGGGGTGATGGTATAGGTGCAGCTCACCCCGCCGCAGGTGGCGGTGATGTTGGCCGTGCCCAGGCCCACAGCCTGCGCCACGCCCTCACTGTCCACCGAGACAACATTGGGGTTATCAGAGACATAGGTCACACCGTTCTTGCTGGCGGCATTGGCGGGGGTGGTCACCGGGGAGAGCTGCTGGGCTGTGCCCGCCAGTGGGGCGGCATCGTAGCTGCCGGTCTCGATGCTCTCGGCGGTAACTTTATCCCAGGGAAAGCTCACCTTGGGCAGCGTGAGGGCCAGCGGCGTGGTAACAGGGCCGGCAGCCGACGCAGGCAGGGCGGCGGCACAGGCCAGCACACCCAGCAGAACCGCGCTGGCGGCCAGCTGTTTCGGGTTCAGTTTCATTCTTTCGTACCTCTTGGGCGTGGAATCGGCGGGCGCTTAGCGGAACAGCACGCCCAGGGCCTCCATCACATAGTCAAAGTAAGTCAGTTCATCGTACTCCACACGGGCGGTGACGCTCATGCCGTTGGAAAGATCCACCTTGTCGCCGCTGGTGCTCACGACATAGGTGTTGTCCGGCTTGATGGTCATCTTGTAGTAAGACCCGCTGGTGTTGGTGGTTACGTCACTGTCGATGGAGGTAACAGTGCCGGTCAGGGTGCCGTAGGAATACTCCGACAGGCCAGTGATGGCGATCTTGCAGGGGTCACCCACGTTGATCAGCGGCCGGTCGTTGACGGTGACAGCCGCCACGATCTCAAGGTCACTGTTCTCGCTGGCAACGGTGGCCAGAGCGGAACCCGCGCTGAGCACCATGCCCACCTTGTAGGGGGTGTCCATGTGGATGACACCGGAGGTAGGAGCGTAGATGTAGTAATCGTTCGCACCGGTGTTCAGGGCATCCAGCTGGGCCTCAATGTTGTCAATGTTGGCCTGCACGCTGGTCAGGTTGGCAGAAATGGACTGCAGGGTGGAGTAATACAGGCTCTCCACCTCGCTCTGGTTCTGCTCCATCAGGGTCTTGATCTGCTCGTCGGTGTAACCGGCGGCCTGATAGGGCGAAGCGTCAAACGCCTTCTGGCTGACCTGGCTCTTGTAGCTCTCGTACTGGTAGTAATAGGGCTGATCGTCGATATCGGTCTCGCTGAAGTAGTTCTTGTCGTCCTGAATGGACTTGAGCAGCTTTTCGTACTGGCTCTTCTGCTTCTTGTAGATGTCCAGCTGCTTCTGGTAGCTGTCCTGCTGGATGTCCAGATCGGTGCTCTTGATGTGGGCAATGAGGTCGCCCTCGGTGACATAGCTGCCCTCCGAGATGTTCAGCTCGGTGATGGAGCCGGAGTAACTGGACATGATATAGGTCTTGTTGGCCGCCTGCACTGAGCCAGTGGACTGGCTGACGTAGGTGCGCTTGTTCTGGGTGCTCCAGATCACCAGAAACACCATGAGGAAAGCCACCAGAAGAATGAGCGCGTAGCCAAAGGCCGGCAGCTTCTTTTCCATCATAATGCGGCGGTCCTGCAGGTCGGAAAGATTCTGAATGCGAGTGGTCATATTACTTCGTCTCCATAAAAACGTCCATGACACCGTTTTCGCTGTCCTGATTGACGTAGATGCTGTAGGTGGTGCCGGTCAGCTCGATCTCGTGCTCGTAGGCATAGATGTTCAGCTTCTGGCTGGCAAGGCTGCTGTGGTCCATGGGGCCGGTGAAGTGGGCGTACAGGCAGCCCTTCACCCGCAGCACAGCGTCCTGCTCGTAGCCCGGCTCCAGGCGGGGGATGAGCTGGTTGACCTGCATCATAAAATAGATCTGCGGCTCCGGGTTGGGGCCGGAGGTAAACTTGACGCACTGGATCACAGGGCCAACCGGCATGGCGCTGTGGCTCTTGATAAAGTTCTGCATCTGGGTCAGGATCACGCCCAGGTTGCCCAGCTCGCTGGCATCGATCTTGCGTGCCAGAATGTTGGTCAGCTTCAGGGTCTTGTTTTCTGCAACTTGGATCTCTCTCATAATAATGTCCACCTGTTTCTTTTTAGTTTGCAATAAGCAATTGTCTGGGGTCAAAGATTCTTTTTTACCGTTTTGCCAAAGACTCTCCTCAACGCGGCCTTACCCTCTCAGTCAAAGCCTAACGGCTTTGCCAGCTCCCCCAAAGTGGGAGCTCTTGACAAAAAGGGTCACAGCTGCTTTTATATCCGAATTTGTACTTCCCTATCAATGGTCTCGCATACAGCATCAAAATGATTGTTAACATCCCGATTAGAGAACCGTAAAACTTTCAAGCCATAGCCATGCAGGATAGCACTTCGTTCCTCATCGTAAGCTTTCCCCTGTTCAGTATAATGCTGTGAGCCGTCAAGTTCAATAACCAATCTTGCATCCGCGCAATAAAAATCCACAATAAACGATTCAATGATCCGCTGTTTGTAGAATTTTACCGGATATTTCCGCAAGAAAACATACCAAAGCCGTTGCTCCTGTGGTGTCATTTCCCTCCGAAGTCTTCGGGCTACATCCAGCATGTCGTTATTCTTGACAACTGTCGTCTTTTTCATCAGCTTATACCTCTACCGGGCTCACCCTCTCCGTCAGCGCACATGCGCTGCCACCTCCCCCAAAGTGGGAGGTTTTGACAGAATGATTCACTCCCTGCACTGTGGGCAAGTCTGCGTTCACACTACGCAAAGGGAAACCCGCCGTACACTGCGCTATGCCAAGGGCTCTCCCTTCGGGAGAGCTGGCGCAAAGCGCCTGAGAGGGTGAGGATGCTCACGGTAAGCCACTCACACAGCGATAAAGTGTCACTATGTAAAGAGCATTCCTGTAAGGATAAACATAATCTTCTACCACACACAATTGCCTACCGCAACGCGATAAGCAACATAAAAATAAGGTGTGCCAGGAGGCACACGCCTCCTGGCACACCATAACGAGGCATTGTTGTCTGCCCCGCGCTAACAAGTAGGGCGGTGCAGTTTCCTCAACGCTTCATAATTTTAGACTAACTAGATTAGCCCCAGATCTCCAGAGAATTGCCATTCTTCTTGATGGTGTACTTGGGAGTGGGCTCAGTCTCGAACAGCTTCACATCGCCAGCAGTGTTCTTGACCTCGGTGCGGCCCAGGTTGTAGATAGCAGCAGCGGAGCCCAGGATCTGAGCAATGCCGTCGCCGTACTGGCCAGCCTTGAACTTGTCAGCGCCGACAACCTTGCCGAACATGGTGCCCAGGTCAGCCTTGGTAGCGTGGCCGCTGAAGACGTAGCCCAGAGTGTTCTGGATGGTGGAGGTGATGAAGTTGTTGCCGATCAGGGTAACAATGTTGGTGGAGAAAGCCTTAACGTTATCCAGGTTCCAGATAGGAGCGGTAACAGCACCGATAGCATCGATAAAGCTAGCGCCACCGTTGACGTAGGTCATTTCGTTCTCTGCGATAACAGAGTAGTTTGCAGGCATCATCATAATGAATTACTCCCTTCAAATGAATGAAAAAACTTATTTAGCGATCTTTTTCCGGCTGCGCATCCATCCAAAGATCATTTATGTAACCGAGTGCGCACTCGGCTGCAACTTAATAGGTCATTGCCTCGCCATCGTCGTCTTCTTCAACGACTGCCGCGGGGGCAACGGGTGCAGGCTCTTCCTTCTTGCGGCGGAAGATGCCCTGCTGCAGGTTCCAGAGCTCGTAATACTTGCCCTGCTTTGCCAGCAGCTCGTCATGGGTGCCGCGCTCCACGATCTCACCGTGATCCATGACCAGGATCAAGTCGCAGTCACGGATGGTGGAAAGGCGGTGTGCCACGATCAGCATCGAACGGTCAGCCAGCTGGTTATAGATCATATCAAAGATGGTATTCTCTGTACCAAAGTCCAGGCTGGAGGTCGATTCATCAAAGATGTAAAGGCTCGAATCCTTCAGGAACGCACGGGCCAGTGCAATGCGCTGCTTCTCACCACCGGACAGGCCATTACCGGCTTCCTCCAGATAGGTGTTGTACTGCAGCGGCAGCTTGCGGATGAACTCGTGTGCGTCGGCCTTCTTGGCCGCCTCCCGTACCTGATCGAGGGTAGCCTCGGGGCGGGAGATGCGGATATTCTCGAAGATCGTCTTGCTGAACAGCTCAACGTTCTGCGGGACATAGGAAATGCAGCGGCGGACGGATGCATTGCTGTACTCGTCCAGATCAACGCCATCCACACTGATGGTGCCGCTCTCCGGCTCGTAATACTTGAGCAGGAGCTTTGTGATGGTGGACTTGCCGGAACCCGAGGAACCAACCAGCGCCACCTTTTTTCCCTGCGGGATGGTAAAGGAGATGTGGTTCAGTGCCGGGGTGCGGTTGCCATACCGGAAGGTAACATCCTTGAACTCAATGTCACCCTCCATGCTCTCCATCTCGGTGTACTCTCTGGTATCGTCCTGCTCGGATTCGTAATCCATGATCTCCGTCAGGCGCTTCATGGAGATGGAAGCCTCCTGAATGGACATCTGCATGCCGATCAGGTCGCTCACCGGAGAAGTAAAGTAACCAGCCAAAGTGCTGTAAGCCATATAACCGCCCAGCGTCAGCTGGCCATTCAGCACCTGTGTGATGCCCACATAGGTGGTGACCATGCTCAACACGGTCGTGATCACACTGGAGATCAGGCTCTGGCCGGTGCTGATCTTGCTGGAACGCAGGCTGATCTTCAGGCTCTTGATGTATTCACGCTCAAGGGCCTCCAGCTCGCGATCCTCGCAGGCGTTGCACTTGATGGTCTCGATGCCGCGCAGGCTCTCGATCATCTGGCTGTTCAGAACGGCCGACTGCACCATCGTCTCTTCATTGATCCGCTTGTAGGGCTGCTTGAAGATGATGACGAGCAGCAGGCTCAGAATGGTGGTAAACAAGGTAATGGCGAACAGCGAGGAGTTCATCCGGAACAGGACAAAGCCTGTACCCACGGCCATCACAATGTCCATGACCACGCTCATTGCAATGCTGGTCAGCACCGATTTGATGGTGCTTGCATCGGAATAGCGGGTGGTGATCTCGCCGGTCTTACGGGATGCAAAGAACTTCATCGGCAGTTTGTACACATGCTCGAAGTAGCCCAGCATCAACGGGATATCGATTTTAATGGAAAGGAAGATCAGGATCCAATCTCTCACGGTCGAGAGCAGCGTGCTGGTCAGGTTGACCACACTGAACACGATAATGAGCGATATGAGCAGATTTTTCAGCCCATAAGGCAGCACCTCGTCCATGATCGCCTTATTAAAGACGGTGGACACGATGCCGATCACTGTCAGGATCACTGAACTGAGAATAGCGTAAGCAAACAGCTTTTTCTGGGGAAGCAGCAGATCCATATACCGCTTCAACATATTGTTGCGGGCTGCCTTGGCTTCCTCTTTGCCCTCCACCTTATGCTTGCCGGTGCCGCCCTTGAACTCCGCTGTGGGGTTCAGCAGCAGCAGCACGCCGGTGAAGTTTTTATAGAACTCATCCAGGCTGATCTTTTTCAGTTCATTTGCAGGGTCGCCGATGACGACGTAATCCTTGCATTTGTACTTTTTGCTTGCATCAGCCTTGCGTTCTTCTTCCTGCACCACATGCTTGCGGCGGGCATCGTCCTCCTTGATGGTCGTCTTTTTGAAGATGACCACAAAGTGGGTCAGGCCCTGGTCGGTAATGACCTGCGCAATTGCGGGCAGTGTGAAATCGCTTAAAAAGTTTTCGCGGTCAACACGGACAGCCGCCGTGCTGAAGCCCAGCTCATTGGCTGCTTTCTGCAGGCCAACGAGGTTCGTGCCTTTCATGTCGGTTCCCATCATGTCCCGCAGACGGGTGATGGTGATTTCCTTTTTGTAATGGAGGCACACCATTGCGAGCGAAGCGGCCGCGCAGTCCGTAGAATCGTGCTGCCGCACATAGGTATAACGCATACGATGTTTCCTTTACAAGAGACCGACAACCAAAAGCAAACGATCTCTTTTTCAATGTACTGTGTCTATTTCAAAACTACGGCTTTTATTCTAGCACACCCGGTCTGTTTGCACAAGCCCCAGTTTGCTGTTGTTTTGACCGTAGGTCTGACAAATGAAAAAGGTTTTCTTTTTGCACTCCGGTTTAACAGCGCATAGCCTTCTGCTTTGCCCTGCCCTGCGGAGAACCAGGGCAAAGCAGAAGTCCGCTGCTATCAAAAGAAGGGAGCGCCTACCCTTTGATCTGAGTCAATCACCACAGAACGTTTAAAAACTGTTCCAAGGTTTGGGTGTAGTATACCACAATCTGACAGCATCTTCAAGAGGACATTTTTTAAGAAACCATTAATTTTGAAGATTTTGTGAAAAAAGTCTCAGATTGGTTACAGCACCCGGTTAAAAAACAAGCGGCGAAGTTGCCCTCGCCGCCTAATGGCGCCTCTTGCCTGACTCGAACAGGCGACACCCTGATTAACAGTCAGGTGCTCTAACCGACTGAGCTAAAGAGGCACATCTTTCAAAATGCAATTCCGCAGCGCACAATTGACTGCGAGATGTATTATAACTCTTCCCGCTCCCTTTTGCAAGCCTTTTTTGGAAATTTGTGAAAAAAGTTTTTCAAAGGGGCTCAACCCCCCAGTCGCCTGCGGCGACAGCCCCCGCTAGTAGGGGGGCCCTTGGCATTTCGCAAAGCCCAACCTCTTTGCCAAGGCCGCCCCTATTAGGGGCGGTGGCATCCCAAAGGGATGACGGTGGGGTTTTACGTCTCTCCTTCGCCCTCTTTCTCCCCCACCTTCTGCTACACTGATGTCTACCAGAAAGAAGGTGCCGCCCATCAAGACTGTGATCTACCTCGATGTCCTGCTGCTGACGAATTTTGCGCTCACGCTGCTGTTCCTGCTGGCGGCGGGGCTGCTGGCCGGGGTGGAGTGCCGGGCCGGGCGGCTGCTGTTGGGCGGGGCTGCGGGGGCAGCTTCCTCGTTGGCCCTGCTGGCCCCGGAAGCGCCGGACGCTGCCGCGCTCTTATATAAAGTGTCAACCGCTGCCCTCACGGTGGCCGCTGCCTACGGCTGGCCCGGTGGCCGATGCTTCGCCCGGCTTGTGGGGTGGTTCTGCGCGGGAAATCTGCTGCTGGCGGGGACGCTGCTGCTGCCCGGGGCACAGACCAACAACGGCTGCATCTACCTGCCCCTTTCGCCGGGGGCACTGCTGGCGGGCGCGGGCGGGGTGGTGCTGGCCGTGCAGGGGGTGCTCCGCTTTCTGGGCCGGGGCGGCGGACAGGTATTCCCCGCCCGGCTCACTGTGGCAGACACAGCGCTGGATGTCCGGGCCTTCTGCGACACCGGCTTCTCGGTGCAGGAGCCGCTTTCGGGCAGGGCGGTGGTGCTGGTGCGGTTCGGTGCCGTGCGGGGCCGCCTGCCGCCCGCCCTGGGTACTTATCTGGAGCAGCACTTTGCCGGGGCCGCTCCCCTGCCCGACCCGGCGCTTGGGGTGCGCCTTGTTCCCTGCACCACCGTGGCCGGGCACTGTATCCTGCCGGCCGTCCCGGCCAGCCTGTGCTGCACCGGCTCCCCCGCCGGGCAGGGCAGGGCCGAGCACCTCTATGCCGCCTTCGCCGACCTCCCCCTGCCGCCTGATGGGTGGGAAGTGCTGGTGGGGGTGGAAGCGGGGGACCATTTTCAGCAAGCTCACCCTCTCAGTCACGACTAGCGTCGTGCCAGCTCCCCCAAAGTGGGAGCCCTTGGCAAATCGGGCCACTCCTGCTAATTACTTTTGCTCAAACTCTACCAAAATGCCAAAGCCTCTCCCTTCGGGAGAGGTGGCAATGCGTTAGCATTGACGGAGAGGGTTTACCCGTCAAAGGAGGAACCATCTTGCATCGTCTTATTTCACTTCTACGCCGCCTTTTCCTCTCGCTTCTTGCCCCTTCCACCGCCCACTACATCAACGGCGGGCCCATCCTGCCGCCGCCGCTGACACCGGAACAGGAAAAGGCCCTGCTGACCCGGATGATGGCGGGGGATGCCGCCGCGCGCGATGACCTCATCACCCACAACCTGCGGCTGGTGGTCTACCTTGCCAAAAAGTACGAGAACAGCGGTGTGCCGCAGGAGGACATGATCTCCATTGGCACCATCGGACTGATCAAGGCGGTAAACACCTTTACGCCCGCGCGGAACATCAAACTGGCCACCTACGCCAGCCGGTGCATCGGCAACGAGATCCTGATGTACCTGCGCAAAAGCTCCAACCGGCGGCAGGAGGCCAGCATCGATGAGCCCCTGAACACCGACGGCGACGGCAACGAGCTGCTGCTCTCGGACGTGCTGGGCAGCGACGAAAACCTTGTGGGCCTGCAATTGGAGCAGGCCGCCGAGCGTGCCACCCTCCGGCATTCCGTGGAGCAGCTGGCCCCCCGGGAGCGGCAGATCATGGAGCTGCGCTTCGGCCTTGTGGACGGCGTGGAGCACACCCAGAAGGAAGCCGCCGATGCCCTTGGCATCAGCCAGAGCTACATTTCCCGGCTGGAAAAGCGGATCATCCGTCAGCTGAAAGAGGTGCTGGAGCGGGAGTAACCGGCAGCTGGCTCACCCTCTCAGGCGCTAACGCGCCAGCTCCCCCAAAGGGGGAGCCAAGACTGCCCCAGCCTTTAGCACCTGCTTGCGGTTGCCCTGCCAAAGGCTCTCCCTTTGGGAGAGCTGGCATTGCGAAGCAATGACTGAGAGGGCGAGGCTGCTAACAATTCCCATGTATCTTCCCCGCCCTCTTACCCCATACTTCCGGTATCAACGTAACCGGAGGTTCGGGGGATGTACAACAAAGTGGAATTATGCGGGGTGGACACGGCCCAGCTGCCGGTGCTTTCCGAAGCGGAAAAGCGGCAGCTGCTCACCCGGGCGCGGGCAGGCGATGCCGCCGCCCGGCAGGCCATGATCGAGGGCAACCTGCGGCTTGTCCTGAGCGTGGTGCAGCGGTTCGCGCAGCGGGGGGAGAATCTGGACGACCTGTTTCAGGTGGGGTGCATCGGGCTCATCAAGGCCATCGACAACTTTGACCCGGCCCAGCCGGTGCGGTTTTCCACCTACGGCGTGCCCATGATCATCGGGGAGATCCGGCGCTTCCTGCGGGACAACAACGCCCTGCGGGTCAGCCGCAGCCTGCGCGATGCCGCCTACAAGGCCATGCAGGCCCGGGAAGCGCTGGAAAAGCAGCTGGGCCGGGAGCCCACCGTGGACGAGGTGGCCCGGCAGGCAGGGCTCTCCCGCCGGGAGGTGAACGCGGCGCTGGAATCGGTGGTGGAGCCCATCAGCCTGGAAGAGCCCCTTTATACTGATGGCGGCGATGCCATGTATGTCATCGATCAGGTGCGCGACCCGGACAGCGAGGACAGCTGGATCAGCGGGTTGGAGTTCCGGCAGACCGTGGCCGGGCTGACCCCGCGCGAAAAGCGGATCATGGAGCTGCGCTACCTCAAGGGCGAGACCCAGATGGAGGTGGCGCGGGAGATCGGCATCAGCCAAGCGCAGGTCTCCCGGCTGGAAAAGGCCGCGCTGGAGCAGTTCCGGCACAAATAAACAGGAGAGCGGCACAGGCCTCCCTGCACCGCTCTCCTACTTTTTGTATTTGCGCCTGGTCGCCGCCCCGCCCCGCAGATGACGCTCGGCCTTGTTGCGGGCCAGCACGGCCTGCACCCGGGCAAACAGGGCCGCATCCACGGCCCGCAGGCGGGTGGATACATCCTTGTGCACCGTCGATTTGCTGCACCCGAACGCCCGGGCGGCTGCCCGCACCGTGGCACTGTGCTCTGCAATGTACTCTCCCAGCAGCGCCGCCCGCTGCTCCGGCTCCACGTTCATCCGGTCACGCCTCCCCTGTTTGCGGTCTCCCTAAAAAATATGAGCCATCGGCCGCCAATATGCCCGCCGGGGCTTGACATTTGGGCGCTGGCCGCTATACTGGGAGCTGGACATAAAAACAGGGGCGCTGAAAAGCTGAGATCCGCACCTGAGCGGAGTACCCTCGAACCTGATCCGGGTAATGCCGGCGTAGGTAGTTTGCGGAAAGGTCCACCCTCTTCACAAACGAAGCCCATGCGCCTGCCTTTTTGTGCGGGTGCATTTGTTTTTGTGTACTATTATCTGAGAAGAGGAATCTCCCATGTCAAAAACCTATTCCAAGACCCGCATTCTTGTGGAGTGCGCCCTGATGATCGCCATTGGCACCGTGCTGAGCAACATCAAGTTCTTCACCCTGCCCAACGGCGGCAGCGTTACCCTGCTGAGCATGCTGCCCTTTGTGCTGGTCTCCTTCCGCCACGGCGTGAAGTGGGGCCTGTTCACCGGCTTTGTCAACGGCTGCCTGCAGATGCTGCTGGGCTTCTGGGCACCCCCGACCCCGACCTTCCTGTATTTCCTGGGTGAAGTCCTGCTGGACTACCTGGTGGCCTTTATGGCGCTGGGCACTGCCGAGTTCTTTGCCCGTCCCTTCAAGAACCGGATGGTCGGCGTGGCCGTGGGCACCTTTATGGCAGGCTTCCTGCGTTTTATGTGCAGCTTCCTGTCCGGTGTGCTGGTCTGGGGCAACCTGAACGAAGGCCTGTCTGCCTGGACTTACAGCCTGGTGTACAACGGCAGCTACATGCTGCCCGAGACCCTGCTGACCATGGTGGCCGCTGTTCTGCTCTGCCGTGTGGCTCCGCAGATCTTTGACCGCCAGCACGCAAAGGCCTAACCCATCCTCACTTTGTTCCGCGCCCTGCCCGGCTCTGTGCCCGGCAGGGCTTTTTTGTTTTTGCAAACTTTTTCAAATTGGGTGTTGACAACCGCCCGCCCGGCTGGTATAATAACTCACGTCGCAAGACACCAACCGAATATGTGGGGGATTAGCTCAGCTGGGAGAGCGCTTGCATGGCATGCAAGAGGTCAGCGGTTCGATCCCGCTATTCTCCACCAAAAAAGCACTGTACTTCGTAGGAAGTACGGTGCTTTTCTTTTTGTTCCGGCAAAAAGATCAGGGGTGCACCGCTCGCCATACAGGCGGGCCAGTGACACCCCCGATCTCCACAACAGCAGACATCTCCCCTGCAGGTTCAACCGGGGTTTCCGCCGGGGTCTCCGTAGGCAGCATGGGGCAGGACCGACAGCGCCCGCACCAGCGTGGCAGGCTTTGGCAGGAGCGAGAGCAGTAAGGCAACGTGGGCGGCGAAACGGCAAGAGCTACTGGATGCCGTTAACAACGATTTGACGGCGTTGCGTCAATCTGGTAAAATCAAATTGACCGGAACTGCTGTTACCTCTCCTGCGTTGCCAAACACCCTAAGTTTTGAGGGCCACGCTATCGAGCAAATGGGAAAACGGCAGATCAGCCTTGCGCAGGCCAATGAAATTGCTGAACACGCCATTCTCGCAATCAGCCAGCGCAACGGTACACAGCACGCTTATTATTCTGAAAAAGGTTTCATTGTCATCCGGCAAGATGGTTCTATCGGTACGGTAGGTTGGCTGGACGATGCTGGGAAACAAATCGTCGAGGTGATGAAACAGCATGGTTTTTAATACAACTCCGATTCCTGACCCACAGGTTTTCTGCCCGATCTTCCGCCATAAGATTGCGGACGGCCTTTGCTGGGATATTTCTAACATCGGAAATGACAGCCTGATGCTACCGCCTGAAAAGACCCCGCCTTGCAGTTGGGAGAAAGCCCACCAAATTTGTCTCAAGTGTCCTGTCTATGAAGAAATGGGACAGTAACAACCAAATAATGTAAGCGTCTTTACCCAGACGGGCAGGGGCGCTTTTTTCATGCCGTATTCGCTCAGTTGGCAGAGCAGTTGTCTCCAAAAACCACAGGCCGCTGGTTCGAATCCACCCGCATGAAAACTCAAACTTTCTGCAAACAGAAAACCGCCAGCGTATCTCTACGCTGGCGGTCTTTTTATGGGCGCGGGTGGATTACGCGAGCCGCGCATCTAAAAAAGCCCCGCAGGGGCTTTTTCCCCCGCCGGACTGTTCGG
>ENA-ORRL01001595-ORRL01001595.1-human-gut-metagenome-genome-assembly--contig:-NODE-1595-length-16364-cov-9.073702_pt1 | contig 16364 bp, 13 predicted proteins | sample MGYA00242175_ERZ509134 | MGnify/ENA primary metagenome ERZ509134 (study PRJEB26280, sample SAMEA2338660) | human gut metagenome | biome: human gut; feature: human-associated habitat; material: faeces... | reverse complement strand
TCTTGCCTCGTTGGCTACGACAAGGGCGATGCGCGGATATCTGTACAGAAAATAGTGGTATGGGCATTGATGTTGCCCATGCAGGTTAATTAAGACTTATGTGAAGCATTTTGTGTGGCGGATTTTGTAGAGTAGATGAAACAATCCGTACATTTGCAATGTGTTTTTCATGGTATTAGATTTAAGGTTAACAAGATTGGTTGTCGTGAGACAATCAATTTTTTTTATCCTTAGTGGGATTTTTGGAATTTTATATATTTGCAGATAGGAGGGTGTGCAAAAATAGGCGCATCCTCTTTTTTTCAGCGTGTTGTAAAAACATAAGCCCAAATCGGTCATTAGGATTTGGGATAAATCAATAAGGCGGTCAGAATATTGGCCTCCCAAATTTCGCTTATCACGAGCGGTAGTAGCGCATCTTCGAAGCGCCCGGTCTGTGAGGAGCGTTTGCTCCCATGCGCCCTCCGCCGGCACGTCGTGCGGATGAGGTTATGATGTAGTAATGTGCCTCTGGCGCATCGTCGACACGCTGGATAAAAATGATTGCTACCTGAATTCTATAGAGGAAGTTTGTGGATAATTGTGAGTCCGTCGCGAAGAGGTATTATAACCTTTTCCACACGCTCGTCGGCAGCAACAAAATCGTTGAACTCAAGTATTCCCGCTGTCTGAGCGTCGAGTTTCTTTCCGTAGTCGACCACTTTTCCGTCCCACAGCGTGTTGTCGGCAATAATGAACCCGTCGGGGTTCACATAGTCGAACACCAAGTTGTAGTATTCCAGATACTGTCTTTTATTGGCATCCATAAACACGAGGTCGAACTTTCCACCCACCTGAGGTATTATGTCGCGAGCGTCGCCGATGTGCAGGTGGATGTTTTTCCCCTGTTGCGCCTGGCAGAAATGCTCTCTGATGAAATCCTCCAGCTCGTCGTCGATTTCGATTGTGTGCAGCTCCGCCCCCGGCACCAGACCTTCCGCCATCGCCAAGGCGGAATATCCGGTAAACGTGCCGAGCTCGAGAATCCGCTTAGGGCGGATCATTCTTACGAACATCTTCAGCAGTTTTCCCTGCAGGTGTCCGGAACACATCCTCGGTCGCAGATGGTATAGGTGAGTCTCCCGGTCGAGCCGGCTCAGCGTTTCGCCCTCCTTGTCGATGTGGCGCAGGATATATTCTTCAAGTTCTTCGGTCATTATTTCTCTGGGTTTTCGAGGTTTGGCAAGTCGTAATGGTCATAGTTTTCGAGCACGTCAGCCACACGGTTGATTTCAAGGAATGTGGTGCCCTTACCCTCACCGAAACCACCGCCGAGGTATGCGATTTTGTCGTCGGGCGTAATGATGTTCAGTTCGATGAGGTGTTCCAGCCCGTTGTACAGATATGCGCGCGACGACGTTTCCTTTTTCTGATACATCGGGTACACACCGTAGCTCAGCGCCAACAGTCGCGGCACGTTCGGGCGGTAGCATATAGCGAGCGTAGGCGATATGCCACGGAAAGAAGCAATGTAGCGTGCAGTGCGTCCGGTGTAGCTGTCGGTCACGATAGCCTTCGCCCCGATTTCGTATTGCGCGTCGACGGCACCGTGAGCAAGGAAAGTTGTCACATCGGCAGTGTCGCGGCAGAACAGCGTGTGGTTTACCGCGTCTTTCCGGCTTGACAGCGACATCTCCGTCTCCTTTATGATTTTCGACATTGTTGAAATCGCCTCCACGGGATATTTTCCATAAGCAGTCTCACCGCTGAGCATCAGAGCGTCAGTCCTTTGAAACACCGCGTTTGCGATGTCGGACACCTCCGCGCGAGTAGGGCGCGGGTTGCTGATCATCGTGTGGAGCATCTGAGTAGCGACAATGACCGGCTTGTGAGCGTTTACACACTTGCTAATCAGCTGTCGTTGCAGCACCGGGATTCTCTCCGCCGGCACTTCAATTCCGAGGTCGCCACGAGCAATCATGATTCCGTAAGACACCTCGAGAATCTCGTCGATATTGTCGATACCCTCCTGGTTTTCTATTTTAGATATGATTTTAATCGGGCTGTTGTTAGCGTCGAGAATTTTCTGGATGTCGAGCACGTCCTGTCTTGATCGAACAAACGAGTGAGCGATGAAGTCGACCCCCATCTCGATGGCATATCCGATGTTCTGAATGTCGCGTTGTGTCAGCGACGGCAGTTTGATGCTTGCGCCAGGGATGTTCACGCTCTTTCTTGAACCGAGTTCGCCATCGTTCAGTGCCGTGCAATGCAGCGTTTTCCCGTCGATGCTGTCGATTAAGAAGTCGAGCTCGCCATCGTCGATGAGCAGGTGCATGCCCGCTTTGACGTCATTGGCAATGTCGGGGTATGACAGATGTATGTTCTGCTTGTCGCTAAGTTCGTCGGGCGCTCCGGTCACACAGACCTTGTCGCCGGCAGAGAACGACAGGTTTTCGTCGTCGACATTAGTCGTTGTTCTGATTTCCGGACCCTTTGTGTCCATAAGGATTCCTATTCTGTCGCTGACCGCGCGCACGTTGTTGACAATTCTTTGGAAACCTTCGCGTTGAATGTGTGCAGAGTTCATGCGCACCACGTTCAAGCCGTTTTCCGCCAACTGTTTTATAAAGTCCACGTCACAACGACGATCGGAGACAGTTGCGACAATTTTCGTAAATTTAGTCTTCATCTTGTACTTTTGGGCTTATAAAAATATATCTGTTTTTTTGTAAGACAGTGAATCTCAAGCGTTCATCAGAGCCATAACCGCCAGGCGGTAACTGTTGAGACCGAATCCGGCAATCACACCCCGGCATGCCCCGGCAATCATCGACACGTGGCGGTATTCCTCACGAGCGTGCACGTTTGAGATGTGGACCTCCACCACTGGCGCTTTCACCGCACGGATAGCGTCGCTGATAGCGATTGACGTGTGGGTGTAAGCACCCGCGTTGAGGACAATGCCGTCCACGTCGAACCCCCGGTCGTGGATTTTATCGATAATCGCACCTTCGTGGTTGCTTTGGAAATATTCAAATTCTATGTCGGGGAAATCCGCAGTCAGCGTGTTGAAGAAAGTCTCAAACGAAGAATCGCCATAAATGCTTTTCTCTCTGACTCCCAACAAATTCAAATTTGGTCCGTTGATAATAAGAATTTTCATAATCGCTTAGTCTTGGGGTTATCGAGGTTTTTCCGGCGGAATTGCTTACCTTTGTTGCAGCAGGATTCTCCCGGAACATCTGCAAAATTAATAAAACTATCCGTATTTTTCAACACCGCTATGACAGAATTACCCGACAACGCGACATTGGTAGAACTTTTCAACGCCCATTTGTCGTTGGAGAAAGGCTTGTCGGCCAACACGGTGGTATCGTATGACAACGATGTCCAGAAACTGCTGCAGTTTTTGGAAGAGAAAAACGAGAGACTGCCGTCGGTCACCGAGCCGTTGCTCCATGAGTTTCTCTCCGTGCTCCACGACATCGGCATCCATCCCCGGTCGCAGGCACGCATCGTGTCGGGCATCCGAGTGTTTTTCCAGTTTCTGAAAACGAGTGGATACACCGACCACAATCCCGCCACACTGCTTGAGTTGCCCCGTCTCGGGCGTCAGCTGCCCGACATCCTGACCGTAGATGAGATCGACGCCATGGAGGCAGCGTGCGATGATTCGACCTATGAGGGCTGCCGCAACCGCGCCATCATCGAAACCACGTATTGCTGCGGACTTCGCGTGTCGGAACTTGTCGGACTGCAGATGTCGAAGGTGGACATCGACGAAGGGTATGTCACCGTAGACGGAAAAGGCAGCAAACAGCGCATCGTCCCCATCGCCTCATCGGCAGTCGACGCCATCCGTGCCTATCTGCCCCTTCGGTCAAACCTGACGCCCAAACGCGGCAGCGAGGACATCCTTTTCCTCAACCGCCGCGGCGGGCAGCTAACCCGCACAATGATATTCTACATCGTAAAAAAACTCTGCGGCGAGTGCGGCATAAAGAAAAACATCAGTCCGCACACCCTCCGTCATTCCTTTGCCACGCATCTTCTCGAGGGCGGCGCCAATCTGCGCGCCATACAGGAAATGCTCGGACATGAGAGCATCACCACTACCGAAATCTACGTGCATATCGACCGCTCGTTCCTTCGACAGGAAGTGGCAAACTGCCATCCCCGCAGCAGGAAGAAATAGGAAAAATCATTACCTTTGCAAAAATAAGCAGACACATTATGGCAAAAAGTAAGATATACGTTGTGTACGTTGGGCGTCAGCCAGGACTTTATGAGACATGGGATGAATGTCGAGCCGAGGTAGAAGGCTACCCCGGCGCCCGCTACAAATCGTTTTATTCCAAGGAAGAAGCCGTAATGTCGATGCGAGAGAGCGACGCATCGGCATCGATGGCGTTGCGCCAGATAGCCCGCCACCTTCAGGAGGACACCCCCGAGGTTGTAGCACCCCGCGCCAAAAAAGCGTCGCCGTCGGTCTATCCCCCCGATGTGATACTCAACAGTCTTGCTGTAGACGCCGGCTGTATGGGCAATCCAGGGATAATGGAGTATCGCGGCGTTTATGTCCAGACCGGACAGGAAGTATTCAAAGTGGGGCCCTATCACGACGGCACCAACAATATCGGAGAGTTTCTCGCCATTGTCCACGGACTGGCGTTGTTGAAGCAAAAAGGCAGCAACATCCCCATCTACAGCGACAGCAAGATAGCCCAGAAATGGGTGCGCGACGGCAAATGCCGCACCACGCTCGCCCCCACATCCCGCAACGCCGAGCTGCTCGGGCTCGTGGCGCGCGCCGAGAAGTGGCTTGCCACCAACACTTATACGAATCCCATCATCAAGTGGGAAACCAAGCAGTGGGGCGAGATACCAGCCGACTTCGGCAGAAAAGGATAGTCACACTGAAGAATTTCCAGAAAAAAAGAACCAACGCAGGTGTCTTTTCCCCCTTTTTACGGGAATCCAGACACGCTGCGTTTTATTTTTGCGGAAAAACACAAAAGCAATGAAAAACACAAAAAAGATTGAATTCAAGCCATTGACACCAATTGATGGCAACCGGTCAGAGGCCGTCAACGTGCGCCGCCGCGGAGACTGGATGGAAGTGACCGGCACCCCCGCCGCCGTGTGCCCGAAAACCACCGACGACCGTTTTCTCGGCGCCGACCGTCGCGGCAGCCGCACATACTACTTCATGCAGCGCAACGGAAAAGACGTAATAATGTCAGGCTATAGGCAGGACGGAACGTTTACTGCCGTTCAGCGCACCCTGTTTGCCGACGGCGGCAGCGTGACAGGATTTGCCGTCAGCGGAGAGTTTGTAGTGATGTCCACATCCGCCGGACTCCGCTATCTGCATTTCAACGGGTCGGGCTACGACAGCCTCGGCGGTATGGTAGAGATGCCGGAATTTGCGTTTGGCACCATCATGTCGGCAACGATAAGCACCGACATAGCAGGCATCACCCTCAATGGGTCGTATCCGCAATGGAAAGGCACGTTGGCAGCATCCGACCGCAGCGGCGTGGAGCGCGCGTTCCGGTCAGCCATAAGCGAGTTGCAGACCGTCGCTTCGGCGGGAGGCTGCTGCCTGCAGCCAATCGTGCTTCGCGTGGCATTGCGCTTGTGGGACGACAGTCTGCTCTGGAGCGGCGCAGCGGCATGCGTAGGCCATGCGTGGCAGCCCGAAACCCTTGCCGATGCAACACCCGGCACCATCAGCACCATAGACGGCACCACCCTCAGCGCAACGATGTGGCAGCCCACGCTGCACCTTGTCTCGTCGGGACTCGGACACTGGCAGCCGTTTGTCAAAGCCGTTGAAATCTATGCCACCGAAGAGGTCGGCGACTTCTCCACAATGCGCTTCCGCTGCGAGCAGAGCCAGACCGGTCAGAAAACCTACCATCTGCGAATGCGGGCAGAGAACGACACCTCCGCACAGCTCCGCCAATCAGCCGAGGCACAGGAAATGCGTCTTGTGGCATCTATCACCGACACGAAAGCACTACAGGAAGGCACAGTGGCAGGCAGCAACCTCACAGATATAGGCGGCGGCAAGGTGGCAGTGGCAGTGATCCGCCAATCGACAGCCGTAGCCTGGCAGCCGACACCATCCAGATTCACGGCAAACACCCTCGACACCGTAGGCACCAGCCTGTTTGCCGGCAACCTTGTGCGCCATTTGCCCGCCGCACCCCACTTCCTTTCCGTGGTCGACGCCACAACACTCAAGAACGGAGTGGCAAGCACCTATGTCAGTGTCGACATCGCCACCGAAGCCGGAAATGCAACCATCACCCGTTCAGCCCTGTTGGAACAATACAGCCTTCAGACCACCAACCTTGTGTCCTATCCCGACAGCCGAGCCCGCCGGCTGACACTGATTGTCGTGGCGGGCGGACAACGCTACAGCCGAACCATTCCCCTCACGCCGTCGGCCATCGGCAACTATGCCTACGCCACGCGTCAAGGCGGCTTCGCCATCCAGCCCGACACCTCCTCCTCAGTTCCGCCGACCACCGCCCGCTCCGTCGCCCAGCCAACTACACTGCTCCACAGCACCGGCAACCCGCTGCAATGGACAGAATGCACTCGCGCCGACAATGCAGGAGTGCATGGCGTGATGCCCACGCTGCGCTACGGCGCGGCGTGGATTATCGGCAGATCGCCAGTGTGTCTTCTCAGCGCCGACGGCATCCGCCTGCTGTCGTTTGACACCTCCGGACGTTGCACCGCCTCCACCCGAATCTCCCAACGGATTGTAGCCTCGTCGCGTCTTGCCGCCGTCACAGAAAACGGATTGGCATTTATCGACAGCAACGGACAGCTCTGCCGCTATGAAGGCACGCGCGTCACGTCGACCGGCGTCACAGTCCCGTCGGCAGAAGGTCTTGTCTATTCCGCCAGCCACGGCGAGTTGCTCGTGTATGGCGGCGGCAATACAATGGCAGTAGCCCCCGACAACACCTTCACCCACCGCACGTCACGCTACCAAAGCCACGCCTCCGGACTCCTGAGCGACAGCGACAACGTGTATGATCCCGACATAGAAGAGAAAAGCACGCAAGCCGTCGACCTGCGCACCGACCAGACAGAATTGCCGTTCCGTCTGCGTCTGGCACAGTGGCATATAGACGCGTCTGACGCCGACGTAAGGCTCACCGTCTATGCCGAAAACGGCTACAGCTGCCACGGCGAGATGGTGTCAAGCCTGCGATTGCGCGGCGCCGTCAGAGCCGTCGTCAGACAGCGCGTAGCAATGCCCCGCAGCCGCACCGTCAGGTTCGGGCTTCAAGGCACGTTGCCTTCAGGAACAAGAATCTGCAATATAAATATGTCGTAAAACATATTTTGGGGTCGTGAATAAAAAAATTGCGTGTCGGCGTAAAAAAAATGAAGAAAAATAGTTGAAAAAAAATGAAACAATTTATCTTTGCGTGTATCTAACAAAGAATCATAATTCAATCTGTATAAAAAACAAGGAAATGAAAAAACACAGCGACAATAACCCAAACCAGGAAACACAGAGACCACCTCTGTGGGTTGTCATAATTGTGATAGCCAGCATCCTGCCGGTATTGCTTTGGCCGGTGTACATGTCGCGCTATGGTCTTCAACAAGGAGGTCAGACCGCCTTTCTTGCCACCGCCTTTCCGATTTATATAGTGCTGTGCGGATACCTTGCATATAAATGCTATCAGTATAGAAGAGAAGTCACCTACGTGCTTCTCGTGATAATGTGGCTCTCCTACGGCGCCGCAGTTTTCCTATAAAAACCCTAATCTTAATAAAAAATACAAGACTATGATTATTGGAATTCCTAAAGAAATTAAGAACAACGAAAGCCGCGTGTCGATGACCCCGGCAGGTGTTCACGAGTTGGTTAAGCACGGTCATACAGTGTATGTGCAGAAAACGGCAGGCGAAGGCAGCGGATTCAGCGATGCCGACTACGAAGCCGTAGGCGCGGTGATGAGTCCAACGATAGAGGATGTCTACGCCAAGGCGGAGATGATAATCAAAGTAAAGGAACCAATAGAACCTGAGTACAAATTGGTGCGCAAGGGACAGTTGCTGTTCACGTATCTACACTTTGCCAGCAGCGAGCCTCTGACCAAAGCAATGGTAGAGAGCGGCGCCGTCTGCCTTGCTTACGAAACCGTCCGTATGCCCGACAACTCGTTGCCATTGCTGATACCGATGTCGGAGGTGGCAGGACGAATGTCGGTACAAGAAGGAATGTATTTTCTTGAGCGTCCGCACGGAGGCAAAGGCGTGCTTCTCGGCGGCGTTCCAGGCGTAAAGCCGGCGAAAGTGTTTGTGATAGGAGGAGGCGTTGTCGGCACAGCTGCCGCAATGACCGCCGCCGGCACAGGCGCCGATGTTACAATCTGCGACATCTCGATACCTCGCCTCACGTATCTTGCGGATGTTATGCCCAAGAACATCAAGACGCTAATGAGCAATGAATACAATATCCGTCAGGAGCTTGCCGACGCCGATCTTGTTATCGGATCAGTGCTTATCCCAGGCGCCAAAGCGCCTAAACTCGTCACCCGCGATATGCTGAAGCTGATGAAGAAAGGCACAGTGCTTGTAGACGTGGCTATCGACCAGGGCGGCTGCTTCGAGACCTCGCATCCTACCACCCATCAGGATCCAGTGTATGAGATTGACGGCATAGTTCACTATGCTGTGGCAAATATCCCTGGAGCCGTGGCACGTACATCAACGTTCGCGCTCACCAACGCCACAATTCCTTATGCGCTGAAACTTGCCGACAAGGGCTGGAAACAGGCATGCAAGGAAAATCACGACCTTCTTGAGGGCTTGAACATTGTTGACGGCAAGGTGGTGTATAAGGGCGTTGCCGACGCATGGGGCTTGCCTTACACACCGGTTGAGGAAGTGTTGTAGAGAAACACATATAGATAAGAAGACAGGCGCGTTTCGGAAATGCGCCTGTCTTTTTTTGAGATGTTGAAGTGGCGTACCTCCGGCACGCTGATGGCGGATGCTGGCAGAGATCCCGGCACGCTGCGCTGCGCTTCGCGTAGCGGGTTACTGCAGAGTGTCGTCGCTCCGCGACGATATGCGCAGTTGTTGGTCAGTAGCGCATCTTCGAAGCGCGAGAGCAACGACGAGCGTCTGTCTTTATGCGCCATCCGCTGACGCGTCGTGCGAATGGGGTTACTATTGAGTAATGCGCCGCTGACGTAAATCTGCTGACACAAAACGGCTTACTGCGCTCCGCGGCGAAAGGAATGTCGCTATGTTGGCCAGCAAAACTGCCGTATAATCAGCTAAATCTATCAAAAAAAGTCACATTTAGCTGAATAAAGCGTAGTTTTCGGGGGAGTGGCGTACCTCCGGCACGCTGCGCTGCGCTCCGCGTACCGGGTTACTGCAGAGTTTCGTCGCCCCGCGACGAAGGGGGATAAAAAAAACAGGCGTGGTTTAGAAGCACGCCTGTTCTTATTGATATGAGGTCTGTTTTATTTCACTTCCCAAGTTTCACCAGCCATAATCATGTCGCGCAGCGAACCGAAATGTTTGCGCTCCTCGACATTGTGAGTCTGTTTGTCGACCTCTTCCTCATAGACCGGTGCTTCGACGTCGCGTATAACACCGATTGCCAAAGGCAACGACTTTCCGTCCATCATAGCAAGCTGCTGATGGAGGAAGTTGGACTGGCAGTGAGCATCGTGAGTAAGCACGTCGTCGATAGTGTATCCGTTCTCACCGATTGTCACTGCCTTCAAAAGGAATCCGTCTTGAACCAACCCCTTGTTCATCTCCTTGCCGAAGAGCATTTTCTCGCCGTGGCGCAAGTGGATGGTGTGGTCAGGGCGCAATTCGCGGTCGCTGACAAAGCTGTAGATGCCTTGATTGAAGATTACGCAGTTTTGGAGCATTTCAACAACCGACGCGCCGCGATGGCGTGCGGCTGCAACCAAGACCTCTTGCGACGTTTTCAGTTCAACGTCAAGGCTTCTGCCGAAGAAAGTGCCTCTCGCTCCAAACACGAGTTCAGCCGGGATGAACGGATCCTCCGTAGTGCCGTAAGGCGAAGACTTAGATACGAATCCTCGTTCAGACGTAGGCGAATACTGACCCTTTGTCAAACCGTAGATACGGTTGTTGAGCAGAATCATATTCATGTTTACGTTTCGTCTGACAGCGTGGATGAAGTGGTTTCCGCCGATTGCCAGACCGTCGCCATCGCCGGAGATTTGCCAAACGGTCATGTCGGGGCGTGCCACTTTGAAACCAGTGGCGATAGCCGCCGCACGTCCGTGGATGGTGTGGAAACCGTAAGTGTTCATATAGTAAGGCAGACGCGAGCTGCAGCCGATACCAGAAATCACGGCAGTTTTTTCAGGAGCAACGCCGAGTTCCGCCATTGCTTTGTGCAGCACGTTCAGGATGGCGTGGTCGCCGCAACCGGGACACCAGCGCACGTATTGGTCGCTCTTGAAATCAGAGGCTTGATATTTCTTTTCTTCCATGATTCTTATTCCTCCATAATTTTAGTTACACCATCGACAAGCTCCTGCACAAGGAACGGTTGTCCCTGCACCTTGTTGATGCGTCTGATCAGAACGTTCGGGAATTTTGCCTGCAGGAAGTCGGCAAACTGTCCGAGGTTGAGTTCGGCAACGACAACGTGTTTGTATCTGGCGAGCACCTCCCCGGTGTTTTTAGGTAGCGGGTTGATGTAGCGGAAATGAGCCATAGCCACTTTTTTGCCGGCAGCCCTCAGATCGTCGACAGCCTCATGGATATGACCGAACGTGCCGCCCCATCCGATGACAAGTGTATCAGCGTCAGCATCGCCGTAAGGCTCTACGTCGGGGATGTCGAAAGCCACGCGGTCTACTTTCTCCTGTCGCAGGAGTACCATTTTCTCGTGGTTTACCGGGTCGGTCGAGATGGCACCCGTTTTAGAGTCCTTCTCCAAACCACCGAGGCGGTGAGTCAGACCAGGAGTTCCCGGAATAGCCCAGTAGCGCGCTTTGGTATTCTCGTCGCGGTCGTAAGGATGCCAGTCGGATTTGCCTTCCGGCACGAAACGCGGTTTGATTTCAGGATATTCGCCCTCTTCCGGCAGTCTGAACGCCGACGAACCGTTTCCGATGAAAGCGTCGGATAGAAGCACAACCGGCGTCATGTGCTCGATTGCAATTCTTGCGGCTTCGAAAGCCATGTGGAAGCAGTCGACAGGAGAAGCGGCCGCCAAAACCACGATAGGGCATTCACCGTTGCGTCCGTAGATGGCTTGGCGTAGGTCGGTCTGTTCGGTTTTTGTAGGCAGACCCGTAGACGGGCCACCACGCTGCACGTCGACGATTACAAGCGGAAGTTCAGCCATCACAGCCAGACCTATACCCTCGCTCTTCAGCGCCAAACCCGGTCCTGATGTTGTCGTCACCGCCAAATCACCGGCAAAAGCCGCGCCGATAGCAGAGCAGACGCCTGCAATCTCGTCCTCCATCTGGCAAGCCTTCACCCCGAGGTCCTTGCGTTTTGCAAGTTCGTGAAGGATGTCGGTGGCAGGAGTGATAGGGTAGCTTCCGAGATACAATGGTCGTCCCGACTTTTCAGAAGCGTATATAAGTCCCCAAGCAGTGGCCGTGTTTCCGTTTACATCGGTGTATGTTCCAGGACGAGTGTCGCCGGTTTCGATACGGTATGTTGAAACAGAAGCATGGATATTGTGTCCATAGTCGTATCCAGCGTTGAGCACTTTAGCGTTAGCCTCGTAAACAGCAGGCTTTTTTGCGAATTTGTTTTTCAGGAGGTGCAAAGCGGATTCAAGCGGGCGGTCGAACAGCCAGCAAACCAATCCGAGCGCGAAGATGTTGCGGCATCGCAGCATTGACTTCAGGTCGAGACCAGAGTCGGCGAGCGCGTTTTTCACCATCGAAGTCACCGGCACTTCAACGATTTGTGCAGTGTTGTCGATTCCGATTTCGTGGAAAGGATCGTTGGTTTCGTAGAGCGCTTTTTTGAGGTCCGACTCCTTGAATGAGTCGATGTCGACAATTGCGACACCTCCTTTTTTCAGGAAGCAGGCATGGCGTTTCAGCGCCGCAGGGTTCATAGCCACCAGGACGTCGGCGAGGTCGCCCGGCGTATGCACGCCCTTGCCAATGTGCACTTGAAATCCAGAGACACCGCTCAGAGTGCCTTGCGGAGCGCGGATTTCAGCAGGATAGTCGGGGAAAGTGGAGATTTGGTCGCCCACGCCCGCCGACACGTTAGAGAAAATGTTGCCGGCGAGCTGCATACCGTCGCCAGAGTCGCCCGAAAAGCGGACCACTACATTCTCCAAGGTCTTAACGTTTGTCTTTTCTAACATTTTTATTTAGGTTTGTTTTGCTAACAGCAAATTATGTTGTTTTCACGTCACAAATGTAGTGTTTTTCCCAAACTTAACGCCTCTGCCAATCAAAAAAATACTAAAAAATTGAATATAACATTCAAATCGTTGGGTTTCTTCGTAGCGGAGTCAAAATCCGGCAGACTCAATACTTCGGAAACGGGCCAATCTCTTTAATCACGTCGATGGTTTGGCTGTCGGAAGTGTAGCATCCGACGATGCCAACTCCGCCGTCGACGTTGCTGAATATTTTGACAGGGTCTGCCAATCCGAGGTCAATGAGTCCGCCTTGTATGCCTTTGTTGTCGGTGCGGTTTATTATAGAGCTGACAAGATAGTCGTAGTATGGCTTCGAGATTGCATACAGCCAGAACTTGCGCGCCATCCGTTTTTGCCGCCAAGTGCCTGACGACAGTTGTATAATCTCTCTCACTTCGATGGTGCGCTTTTGCCCGTCGAAACCCTTGTCGGAGAAAGGCAGGCCGTATGGCGAATATGGCTTCCAACCAGGCAACGTAGAATGAATCTGGTTGGCAAGCTGTTGGAATACGTATTCGTGCGTGAAGTTGCGTTCGCCCATCGAGAAGCCTCGGAGGCCATCGGCGTTGTCCCATTGCAGGAAGTAGTAGCTGTCGCCGGGCTTGTCGGTGAACGTCAGATTGTAGTAGACCACGCAGTCGGCGTCGGTGTAGATTTGCATCGGACCTTGTCGGCTTACGGAGATTCCTTCGATGACGACAGGCTCCGGCATCACGTCGGTTGCCGTGACTGTCTTGTCGCGGTAGCGGGTGCTGACGGTGACGCTCTCGCCGGGAATCACTTTCGTGTTGGAGACGTAGAGGTGTCGGTTGGCGTCATACGTCATATGCTCTTTTTCCTCGCCGTTTATGCTTACGGCAATGTCGAGGTCGGTCACGAACGTGCGGCCTTTATGCACGTCGGAGAAGAAGTAGGGCTTTGTGGCTGCCACCTGCACTGTCGAATCCGCGCTGACCAACGAGTTGAGCGTTAGCATGTTCGACAACTCTTCGTTTCTGTATCGGTCGAGGTCCTGCTCCCGATAGCATGAGGCGAGGACAAAGATTAGGAGCGTTGCCAGAATGTATTTTCGGAGATGCATAAGCTTAGAAATAATAAGTGTAAGAAAAAGAAGGAATAATAGGGATGAGACTCAGCGTTTTGAATGTCCGGTGCCAATTCTCTTTATCAGGATTGAAGAACACATCGTTGATGTTGTCCTTCTTTATCGTGATGGCGTTCATATGGCAGTAAGCATTGTAAATGCTGATGTTCCACATCCCGGCATGCCCGTTCTTGTGGCGGACGTGTATCGTCATTCCGAGATCGAGTCTATGGTTTGCGGGTAGGCGTACGTTGTTGCGTGACGAGTATAAATCCACGCCTTCCACTTCGTCGTCGTCTCCCCACCCTGGAGGTCCAGGCGACGGTGCGTCGGGAAACATTGTGCCCGGCACGTCGTAGTTGTAGGTCGAGAGGGTCATGCGGTTGCCGGTGGTGAATGTCCATCCTGCGTTGAACTCTATCTTTTCGTTGAGCTTGTAGGATGCGTTGATGTTGATTTTATGGCGGTTGTCGAATTTAGCCGGGAATTTCACTCCCTGGTTGAGGTCGTCGAATTTGCGCCAGTTCCACAGCAAGCCGTAGCCGACCGTTCCCGTGATTTTGCCTACTTCGCGAGTGACGCTCAGGTCCACACCGTAGGACCATCCTTTGCCCGATGTGAGTTTGTCCTCCCATGCGAGGTCGGGATTGAGCACGGAGACGCCCTCGCGGTACTCCAACAGGTTATCCATATCCTTATACCATCCTTCTACAGAGAAGTACATACTCCATGGCAGATTGCCATAAACGCCAATTGAATATAGGTCGCTTTGCAGAGGCTTGAATCTGGCTGAAACAGGTTGCCAAAGGTCGGTTGGCAGGTCGATGTAGTTGGTTGATACTTGCTGTACGTACTGATGGATTCTTGCATACCCGGCCTTGATGCTGTAGTTCCTGCCCAGAGCCACTTTCAGCGACGCGCGCGGTTCAATGTCGGCAAACGTAGTGCCCTGCACTCTGTTGACCACGCCTCTGACGCCTACGCTGAAGGCAACTTTGTCGTTGAAGTTAAGAGTGTTGTCGACGTAGGCAGCAACCTCGTTCGACGTGACGTGGGGGCTGTTGTTGTTCTCGACAGTTTCGATGCCGTCGGTGAGAAAACTGTTTACAAGCCCCTCCGGCAGGTAGTTGTGGTTTGCGTAGTCAAGTCCGGCACGCAACGTGTAGACCTCGCTGAAGTCGGCCATATAGCCCACCTTCGCACCGATGTCGGCTATCGAATTTGACGTATGGCTTTTGCTGTATTCGTAGGTTGATGGGTCGCTCGTGTCGGTTTGATATTCCCGTTCTTGCCGATAATTGGAGGAATATTTTGAATAGTAGACCGCGGCACTGAGCATACCGCGATTCAGTCTATAATCGTAGTTGCCAATCACGCCCCAATTTCCCCAAGCCAAACGGTTTGAGTTCTCGTCGAAGAAGTGCGTATCCGATTCTGTCGTAGAGCCGTAGCTTTTGGCATCAAATTCGCGAAGTCCTAATTTAAGGCGGTCGTAGCCATAATATCCCACAATCTGGAGCGACATGTCACGATTGATTTTATGGTCGAGCCTCAAGTTCATGTCAGTGAAACTGTAACCAAGTATATGCTTTTTGCCATTCTTTTTGGTGATGGCGTTTACGATGGCAAGCGTAGGAGCCGACAGCAAGTCGATCCACGAGCGGCGCAGGCCGGCAGAAAATGCCGTGCGGCCTTTGATGATAGGCCCTGTCACGTAGACGTTGGCGTTGAGAAGCCCGACCGACACTTTCCCGCCAAACTTGTTGAAGTCAGGCTCGCGCATTGTAATGTCGGTGATTGACGATATTCTGCCGCCATATCTTGCTGGAAACGATGCTTTGTAGAAGTCAACGCGGTCTACCGTCTCAACGTTGAAAGAAGAGAAGATGCCTCCGAGGTGGCTTACGTGGTAGAGCGGTAGTCCTTGATACAGAAAGAGATTCTGGTCGTTGTCGCCGCCTCTGACGTATAGCCCAGTGAAGCCCTCCATTCCTTGCGATACGCCTGGAAGAGTCTGTAAAGCCTTAACGATGTCAGGCTCGCCAAACATCACGGGCAGGTTGGCGATCATTTTGCTGCTCAAGCTCACTCTGCCCATTTCCGGGGCTTTAAGATTTCGCTCGGCGCCATAGCCTCTCACCACGACCTCCTTCAGCCGGTTTACCGTCTTGAGAGTGTCGCTTTGCGCAGAGGCATTCTGTCCAAGCAAAATGGCGGGAGAAAATGTTACCCCCGTCATTATTAGTAATGTCTTTAAATTCATCGAGAAATCAGTTGGAGTTCTAACCCTTGAAATTCGTGACGGTCAAGAATACTGCCAGTAAACTTTCCAAAGCAATCATAATACTCGGGATATATATTAATACATCCTCTCAATTTATCTACACTGGAAATTGCGGGTATGGTGATGCGGTCTTTCTTACCTGGAAAACCTTTGATTATAACGTTGGTGACATAAATCGGATTTAAGTAGTGTTTCTTTAGATTGTCCGAGTAAAGGGTGTCATTGCCAACTTGGCGAGAGCTAATCGTAACAGAATTTACCGTGCGGGGTTCTCCATCTACTGTAAATGTCAGATTGTCGCCTGAGTATACACCATCGCGATAATTTGGGATGTCGATAGTGGTTAATTCTTCAAATTCTTCATTGCATGACACAAGAATCGCTGTAGCAACGACAATGAAAGAAGAAATTAATTTCTTCATAGTTATATGTTTTTTCTTTAAAAAAAGTACAATCAATCTTATCAAAATAAGACCTTTAGGCCCTAAATCGTGATACAAATGTAATGTATAAAATTTGTTCGGGTCAGTAGAAATTTAGTGGGGATAAATTTTAGGCATCCAAATGTTATGCCG
>ENA-ORRL01001589-ORRL01001589.1-human-gut-metagenome-genome-assembly--contig:-NODE-1589-length-16418-cov-6.059463_pt1 | contig 16418 bp, 14 predicted proteins | sample MGYA00242175_ERZ509134 | MGnify/ENA primary metagenome ERZ509134 (study PRJEB26280, sample SAMEA2338660) | human gut metagenome | biome: human gut; feature: human-associated habitat; material: faeces... | reverse complement strand
GCTGGGCCTGCGGGTCTATCAGGTGCGGCAGATTCGTGAAGCGGCCGCCAATTCTTGAGCTTGACCGCGGGAATGTTTTTCTCTCTACTGCCATACAAAAGAGCAGGAGGGGGAGTTTGCATGAAAAGATGGATGACCCTGCTGCTGGGGTGCCTGCTGCTGTGCACCGCCTGTGGAAAAAAGGAACTGTTAGGATCCATTGCACTGCGGGAAGATACCACCCCGGAGCAGATGATAGAAGAGCTTTCCCAGCGGTATGATTTGCCGGAAAGTATGCTGCTGGAATCTGCCGCGGACCTGGCAGCACTGCTGCAAATAAAGGAAAAGTACCTGCTGTTGGGTTGTGGGCGTATTGCAGCCCCGGAGGACAACCCACAGCAAATACTATTGGCGCAGGCGGCCCCGGGCAAAACGGAAAAGGTGACTGCCACCCTGCAAAAGCGTCTGGAGACAGTACAGCGGGCATTTCCCGGGTATCCTTCGGCGCAGGCCGGGCGGGTCATTACAGCAGGGGATTATGCTCTTTTGGTCATCGTCACCGCCGATGATATGGATACTGTGCAGCAGGAGATTATGGATTATTTTATCGGAGGGAAATAGCAAGAAAAAATGGTTGCACACGAACTTAAATTCGTGTATAATATCTTAGTAGGCCATGACAGGTCGTGCAAAGGCAGCCTTTGTCATGCGGAAATCTGGTCCTGTGCGACGCAGTGCTGTGAACCATGTCAGGCGGGGAACCGAGCAGCATTAAGCAGTATTTGCGGGTGCCGCAGCCAACCGGGTTTCCGTGTGATAAAGGCTGCCTTTGCATTTTGCGGGAAAGGGGAGAAAACGGAATGTACCAGGCACTGTACCGCAAGTGGCGTCCCCGCACCTTTGAGGAAGTGGTGGGGCAGGAGCATATCACCACCACGCTGAAAAACGAGATGATTCAGGGAAAGCCTGCCCATGCGTATCTGCTGATGGGCAGCCGTGGCACCGGCAAAACCACCTGCGCCAAGCTCATCGCCAAGGCGGTGAACTGCCGCAACCCGGTGGATGGCAGCCCCTGCGGCCAATGTGACTGCTGCCGCGGCGTGGATAACGGCAGCCTGGTGGATGTAGTGGAGATTGATGCCGCCAGCAATAACGGCGTGGATAATATCCGTGACCTGCGGGAGGAAGCCGTTTTTCTGCCCAATATCGCCAAATACCGCGTTTATATTATCGATGAGGCGCATATGCTTTCCGTCGGGGCGGTCAATGCCCTGCTCAAGATCATGGAAGAGCCGCCGGAGCATGTGATTTTCATTTTGGCCACCACCGAGGTCCACAAGATCCCGGCTACCATCCAGTCCCGCTGCCAGCGGTTTGATTTTAAGCGTATTGCGCCGGAGGTCATCCGGGATAGGCTGCTTTTCATTGCCGGGCAGGAGGACATGACCTTGACGGAAGAAGCCGCGGCTCTCATTGCCCGCATTGCCGATGGCGGTATGCGTGATGCCCTTTCTCTCCTTGATCTTTGCTGGGCACACGCCCATGATATCACCGTGGAGACCGTCAGCGAGGCGGCCGGGCTTGTGGGGCAGGATTATCTCTTTGAGATCGCCGATGCCGCCGCGACGGGGGATTTTACAGGCGCAATGGATGCCATGGAGCGCCTGGCCGGACAGGCTGTGGAATATGACCGCCTGTGCAGTCAATTAATCAGCCATTACCGCAACCTGTTGGTGGCAGCTACCGCTCGCGATCCCGAACAACTTATTGTCTGCCTGCCCCAGACGCTGGGACAGTATAAAAAGCAGGCGGCTTCCTTTACCCCGGCCGCGCTGATGGATGCCATCAGAACGCTGCAGGATACCCAGGCCGCAATGGCTCGCAGCACCAGCCGCCGGGCGGAGATGGAACTGGCTCTCTTAAAGCTCAGCGACCGGCGGGTAAGCCCCAGCCGGGAAGCGCTGGTCGCCCGCATCGAGGAGCTGGAAGCCAAACTCAACCGTTTGTTGGCGGAGGGGATCCGCCCCGCTCCGGCTCCGGCGCAGCAGTCGGCTGTCGGAGGAATGTTCCAGCCACAACAAGAGGAACCGGCCGAACCGGAGCAGGTAGCGCTGCCAGGCATGGAGCTGCCCCCGCAGCAGGAGGAAGCAGCCCCACCGGCTGCAAAGCCTGCCGCTACCCCGGTGGAGCCAATGCCGGAGGATCAGTGGCTGCAGGTGTTGGATCGCCTTGGCGTCATCAATAAGATGCTGGCAGGTGCCCTGCAAAGCAGCCATGCCCATTTCCGCGGGCAGACTGTCCTTATCGAGTGTGATAAGCCCATCTTCCTGGAGATGATGCGCAGCAATGACTTCACTCGTCAGAGCCTAAAGCGAGCTATCGCCGAAGTGACCGGTGTAAAATACGGTGTGGGGCCTTACACCGCTGCGCCCAAGGCAACCACCCCGCAGAGCTCTCCGTTGGAGGATCTCATCAAGCAGGCAGAGGGAATGGGCATCCCGGTTACCAGAGAATAATAACCAAAAAGGAGAACCAATATGAAAGCAAGAATCCCCCAGGGCGCCGGCGGCGCCGGTAATATGAACCAGATGATGCAGCGGATGCAGAAGATGCAGGAGGAAATGACCCGTGCCCAGGCGGAACTGGAAGAAAAGGTCTACCATGTTTCTGCTGGCGGCGGCAATATTGAAGTTGAAATCAATGGCAAAAAGGAAGTGACATCTGTTACCCTTAAGCCGGAAGTAGTTGATCCTGATGATGTCGAATTTTTGCAGGATCTGATCCGGGAGGGCGTCAATGAGGCCATCCGTGCCTGCACCGCCGATGCAGAGCAGACCATTGGGGCCATTACCGGCGGATTGGATCTGGGCTTGTAAAAGTTGCCGCCCCAAGGAAAGGAGAGAATCGCATGGATTCCACTGCAGCGCCGCTGCAAAAGCTGATTGAGCAGTTTGCCCGCTTGCCGGGCGTCGGCCGTAAGATGGCCCAGCGGTTCGCCTTTTATGTGCTGGATCTGCCGGAGGACAAGGCCAAGGAATTTTCCTCCGCCATTCTGGAGGCCAAAAGCAAGATCAAAAAGTGCTCTGTCTGCGGAAATTTTACCGAAGGCGAGCTTTGCCCCATCTGCTCGGCTAAAGGGCGGGATACCTCCCTCATCTGTGTGGTGGAAGACCCCCGCGATGTACTGGCCTTTGAGCGCACCCGGGAATACAATGGAGTCTATCATGTGCTGCATGGGCTCATTTCCCCCATGGATGGCATCGGTCCGGACCAGCTCACCATTAAGGAGCTGCTGGCCCGCATAGCCAAAGGCGATGTCAGCGAGGTCATTATGGCCACCAACCCCACCGTGGAGGGGGAAGCGACCGCAATGTATATTGCCAAGCTGCTCAAGCCCCTTGGCGTCAAAGTCAGTCGGTTAGCCTATGGCATTCCCGTGGGCGGCAACCTGGAATACGCCGATGAGGTGACCCTATGGCGTGCCATGGAGGGTCGCAGCGAGCTTTGATCTTCCCCTTGACAAATCGAAATTTTGTGATATGATGTGATTCCACCGAAGGAAAGGAGTGACTGCGCATGGCAGAAAAGCAGGGAATCAAGCAGATCGCCGCCAACCGTCAGGCGCGGCACGAATACTTTGTGGAAGAATCCATGGAAGCCGGTATTGAGCTGTTCGGTACCGAGGTAAAAAGCCTGCGGAACGGCGGCTTGAATCTCAAGGACAGCTGGTGCAGCTTCGAAAAAGGGGAGCTCTTTGTGCGTCAGATGCACATCAGCCCCTATGAGAAGGGCAATATTTTTAACCGTGACCCGCTGCGGCCCAAAAAGCTGCTGCTGCACCGCAAGGAGCTGAACCGTTTGTATGGTTTGGTAAAACAGCAGCAGGGGCTTACCCTTATCCCACTCCAGGCATATTTTAAGGGCAGCCGGGTCAAGATAGAACTGGGTGTGTGCCGCGGCAAAAAGCTGTATGATAAGCGTGCCGATGCCGCCAAGCGTGATGCCCAGCGGGATATCGAACGCGCCATGCGCGGCCGCGGCTAAACCAAAAAGTGAATACGGGGGCGTACCGGTTTCGACGGGGATCGAGAAACAGGGTAAGCGAGTAGAGGCGCTCGACCTCTATAAAACGGGTAACTTAAATATAAACGCTAACACTGATTACGCGTACGCTGCTTAATTAAGCAGCCGTCCGACTGCGGAGGACCACGGCCGCAGGAGGGCGTCGATGAGTGGTGAACGATCACGGGAAGGGCTCCGGGCCTGTGATTGTATCAGGAGCTACTAAAGCCTTCAGCCTGCTGTCCGGCGGGAGGCGGAGGGAATGTTAAAAGAGCAGCTACACTCGTAGAAAGCCGTGCGGACTGGTTTTCGGACAGGAGTTCGACTCTCCTCGCCTCCACCAAAAGTCCACCGTAATTTTGATAGAATTACGGCGGACTTTTTATATTGATATGTTATATTGAGTTTGATAAAGTCAGGGTTTATGGAGGTGATGAGAATGAAATATGCGCTTGCAGCCGTTGGATTTATCAATGAAGATATCGAGTATAACAAAGCAGTTCTTGCTGATACACTTAGAAAATGTGCGGGAAGGGCGGATGTTGTTATCTTCGGAGAAGCATTTCTTCAGGGCTTTTATGGCATAAATTTTATAGCAAAACATGATACAACAGTATCTATTTCTCGTGATGATATGATTATTCGCGAAATATGCAGTATGGCCAAAGAGTACACCATTGCAGTATCCTTTGGATTCATTGAGAAAGATGGTGATGTGTTTTTCAGTTCACAGATGACAATAGATAAAAATGGCCAAATCATAGACTTATATCGTCGAGTATCTCCGGGCTGGAAAGAATCCTTTGCGGGAAAAGAATACTGTGAGGGTGATGGGTTTCACACATTTCACCTTCTCGGTAGGGAGGTTGCCATTGGGTCATGCGGAGACCTTTGGTATGAAGAAAACATCACTCGTCTGAACGAGTTGAAACCGGATATCGTTTGGTGGCCTGTCTATACAGATTATAACTATTTAGAATGGAACAATACAGTAAAGTTTGAATATGCCAAACAGGCCGGCAAAATAAATGCCCCCGTTTTTTATGTCAATTCGGTATGCATGGATAAACCCGATAATCGCGAAATTGCCAAAGGCGGTGCTGCTTTGTTTGATAAGAGCTTCATAAAAGAGGAATTACCGGCAGGAAATGAAGGAGTCCTTATTGTTGAGGTTTAGTCCATATTCCATTGCCATTCACGCATGGCGGAAAAGCCAGGATTTTTAGCGGCTATTCTAACGAGAAAAGTAAACTAGTAGATGGGTCCATTTGTGCCATCTCAAAATTTCTAATCAAATAAAAAAGAACCCCTTGGGGGGTCTTTTTTTGCATATTACGCTCCCGCAGGGGGTTTTTTATTTATTCATCTTCTGCTTCGGGGGTGAAAAGCTCCTTCGCGACTTCCAACACCGAATCCAGACAGGAATTATCTAGCCGGTTCCAAATGAGATATCGGTTAAAGTATTTTTCGCCCTTCAGTGGGATAAACCGCACCGCGTCGGTGGCGGAAATGGGCTGGTGTTCCTTGTATAGCACGGTGATGCCTACACCGCAGGCCACCATCATCAGCAGGGAGGAAACCGTCTCCGCTTCTCCCACGATATTGGGAGAAAACCCGCCGGCTGAGGCGTGGTCAATAATGGACTGATACCCGGCAATGGAGGAAGAACGGGAGATAGCGATAAAGTTTTCATACCGCAGCTCGCTAAAGGAGACTTCCTCCCGGTCCGCCAGAGGATGAACGGAGGATATCACTACATAGTCCATCCGGCGGTCCACCAGCAGATACTTGCTTTCGGCGCTTCTGGGGCGGCCGCTGGCAATGATTACATCCACCAGGTCGTCATCCAGCGCCCGCAGCAGCCGGGTCGGGGTATTAAATTTCAGCTCAATATGAATACCGGAGTGCTTTTCAGTGATGGCTCGCACCAGCTTTACCGCCAATGGCTCAAAGGAATCGATCGGGACTCCCAGCCGTACCCGTCCTACAATGCTTTGGGAGGCGGTTAGGGCATTCTGCACGCCATCCTGGTAGGTGCTTATGATTTTGCGGCACTCTTCGGCAAATACCCGCCCCGCCGGGGTCAGAGAAACGGTGTGGGTGGTGCGGTTCACCAGCTTGATCCCCAGCTCCTTTTCCAGCGAGGAGATGCTTCGGCTTAGGGCTGGCTGGGTGATATACTGCTGGCTGGCCGTCTGGGTAAAATTAAGCGACTGAGCTAACGCGTAGTAACATTCCAATTGAAAGATCGTCATGGTTTTGCGTGTCCTCCATTCGTTTTGGCCACAGTATTCTCTTTGCCTTCCCTAATATTTTACCATGCGAGTAAGAGGAAAGCAACCAAATACAATATACAAAAATCCGTCAAATCGCTGGAATCATGTGCTTTTTGCACAAATATCACAAACAATATCACAGCACTTTGACTGTTATGCAAAAACAGCATCAATCAAGGTCGTTTCTTGGCATTTCACAATTTCGTCATACTTGGCTATCATGGAAGCGTAGATTAAGCTTCCGGAAGCGAATCTTGTGTGTTTTTGGGGGTCGGCCGCCCCCGGAGCGCGAAAAATGATTCTGGCGCGAAAGTATCGCGCCGCAGGAGGATTTATCATGACTAGACAGCTTCTCAAGGGCATCCGTGTGCTTGATTTCACCGACTTCCTGGCAGGTCCCTACTGTGGTATGTATCTGGCCGATATGGGCGCCGATGTTATCAAGGTGGAAAACCTGACCACCGGCGGCAACTTCGTCCGCAACGCGCGCCCTTTGGAAAAAAATAGTGGACTGAGCATGTATTTCCAGAATCTGAACCGCAATAAGCGCGGTGTTGCCATCAACCTCAAAACAGAGGACGGAAAAAAACTGTTCAGCGAATTGGTAAAGAGCGCTGATGTACTGCTGGAAAACAACCGTCCCGGTGTTATGGGCCGTTTGGGCTTCAGCTATGAAGAGTGCAAAAAGCTGAATCCGCGCCTGGTTTATGCTTCTATCTCCGGCTTTGGCCAGTATGGCCCCAATGCCAATCGTCCCGGCTACGATCTCATCGGCCAGGCTATGGGCGGCAGCATGAGCATCACCGGCTGGCCGGGCAGCGAGCCCACCCGTGCCGGTATGGCCATCGGTGATCTGTTCGGCGGTCTGAACGCTGGCTTCGCCATCTGCGCATCTCTGTATAACCGTGAAAAAACCGGCGTAGGCAACCACATCGATGTCGCCCTCGTCGATTCCATCTTCTCCGGCATGGAAGCCAAGATGATGCAGTATGTTTACACCGGTGTCAGCCCCGTCAAGACCGGCAATAAGTACATCACCTCTGCACCCTATGATTCCTTCAAGGCCAAGGACGATTATTTTGTTATTGCCTCCGGCACCGATAAGCACTTTGAAAAGCTTTCCGCTGCCATGGGTATGCCGGAACTGGCCCAGGATCCCCTGTACTGCGATACCGAGTCCCGCAAGAAAAACGCGGATTCCCTCAAGGAGATCATCGAAAAGTGGACTGCCGATAAAACCGTTTCCGAGGTCTGCAAGATCATCGATGAGGCAGGTATCCCTGTAGCGCCCATTTATAACTGCGAGCAGGCCGCCAACGATAAGAACATCGTGGAAGTGCGTGAGATGCTCGTCAAGGTTCCCGCGCCTGTTAAGCACCCCGATGCTCCCAAGGAGCTGACCGTCATTGGTAACCCCCTCAAGATGGAGGAAGCCCCCTGCGTCTATTACAAGGCCGCTCCGGATCTGGGCGAGAACAACGAAGAGATCTTTGAGTCCCTCGGCTTCACTAAGGAACAGCTCGAAGCGTTCCGTGCCGAAGGCGTCATCAACTGATAACTGACAAGGAGGGTACAAGTTTATGTCACTTCCTAAAGAGGTCCATATCCAGGAATGCTGCCCCCGTGATGGTTGGCAGAACCACGCGGAGTTCATTCCTACCGATGTCAAGATCAAGTACATCCGCCGTATGATCGATTGCGGTGCCAAGGAGCTGGAAGTTACCAGCTTCGTCAATCCCAAGGTCATGCCCCAGATGGCCGATGCGGCCGCCGTGTTCGAGGCGATCAAGCCCTACGCTGCCGAAAAAGGCTGCACCCTCAGCACCCTGGCCCTCAATAAGCGCGGTGCCGATGACGCCGTCGCGGCCGGCTCCCACATGCTGTCCTTCGTGGTCAGTGCCAGCGAAGAGCACAACCTCCGCAATTCCCGCCGCACCATTCAGGAGAGCATGGCTCAGTTCAAGGAGCTGGCTTCCCAGCAGACCGGCGATGTTCGCATCCAGCTGGCCCTGCCCTGCGTGTTCGGTTCTCCCTTTGGCGATGAGATCCCGCTGGAGCGTCTGGATTGGATCGTAGAAGAGGCCCACAGCGTCGGTGTGGAGTACTTTGGCCTGGCCGATACCTCCGGTATCTCCACCCCCACCCACACCCGGGAAGTCCTCCGCCACATGATCGGCCTGGTCGGCGCAGATCACATCTGTGCGCACCTGCACGATACTCACGGTATGGGCATTGCCAATGCCTTCGTAGCCCTGGAAGAAGGCGTCACCCACTTTGATGCCTCTCTGGCGGCCATGGGTGGCTGCCCCTTCGCCCCTGGCGCCAAGGGCAATATCGCCACCGAAGACCTCGTAAATATGTGCGAGAAGATGGGCATTCACACCGGTTATAATCTGGAAATGCTCACCCAGACCGCCCGCGATATGTGCGAGGAGATCCACGCCCATCTGGGCGGCAGTATGGCGCTGGCCTGCCACGGCTAAGATACCGTTAATTTCCGGCTTTCCTTCCCGCACGGTTGCGGTACAATTAGGTCATATGTGAGAGATCACATGAGATAAAAATTCGGACAAAAAAGAAAGGAAGAAAATCATGAAAAGAAGTATCATCGCACTGATTATGGCACTGGCTATGATCCTGACCCTGGTTGCCTGCGGCAATAGCAACGGCGACAACAACAATGGTGGCAATGATGTTAAGGCCATTCAGCTGAGCCTGGGCCACACCAACAACACCGATCACCATTATCAGGTCCTCGCTGAATCCTTCAAGAAGATTGTTGAAGAGAAGTCCAATGGACAGCTCATCATCAATATCTTCCCCGCCGAGCAGCTCGGTTCCGGCTCCGAGATGCTGGAATCCGTTAAGTCCGGTACCCAGGATATGGTTCTGGATCCCGATGCTTACCTCGCCAACTATGATCCGCTGTTCAATGTTATCGCTATGCCCTATGTGTTCACTTCCTGGGATCATGTTCTCACCTTCGCTGATAGCGATGTAGCTGCTACCCTCAATACCGCTATCGAAAAGCAGGGCATGACCATCCTGGGCTGGGCTGCCAATGGCTTCCGTGTTGTTACCTCCAATAACGAGATCAACAGCCCCGCCGATTTCTCCGGCTTGAAGGTTCGCGTCGGCTCCGCTAAGCTCATCGCTGATATGCTGACCGCCCTGAACGCCAACCCCACCACCCTTTCCATGAGTGATACTTACAGCGGTCTGCAGACTGGCATCGTTTCCGCTCAGGAAAACCCCACCTCCAATATCATCGGCAGTAAGTTCTATGAGGTTCAGAAGTATCTAGCTGTCACCCATCATCAGTATGTTTCCGAGCCCCTCATCATGAACAAGGCCAAGTTCGATAGCCTGTCTCCCGAGCTGCAGCAGATCCTGCTGGATGCTGCCAAGGAAGTTTGCGCTGCTGATGTTAAGACCGTTTCCGAGTCCGAAGCTTCCGACCTCAAGTTCATCGAGGAGCAGGGCGTTACCATCACCTATCCCGATCTGACCGCTTTCGAAGAGGCTCTGGCTCCTGTAACCGAGTCCTACTGCAAGCAGTACGGCGATGAGTTCACCGCCCTGTACAACCAGCTGAAAGGCTAACTGATTGAGTCATCTCCACGGCAGAGCCGGGCACACCCGCCCGACTCTGCCCCTCCTCAAGTTCTCTTATCAGTAAAGGAGTAATTCTATGTTCCGCAAAACGCTGAAAACTGCGGTCGGAGCCTTCAACAAGGTCTGCAATCTCCTTTTGGGCATTGTCATGGTCGCCATGTTCCTGGTTCTGCTGCTGCAGATCATTTCCCGCTTTATCGCGTTCATTCCACTGCCTTGGTCGCAGGATCTCATCGTATTCCTGCTAATCTGCAGTGTGTTCCTGGGGGCCTGCACTGCTACGGCCAATAATAAACAGATCCGCTTGGAATTCTTCGTGGATCTGTTGCCCAAAAAGCTCACCGAAGTCATCCTCATCATTGCTGATCTCATCAGCATTGCGTTCCTGGTGGTCGTTACCTCCCAGGCCTTCCAGTTGACAGGCGAGAATATGCATGTTATTGTTGGCTCTTCTCCCATCACTTATGGCTGGTACTACTTTGTGGTAGGCGTTGGTGCCGTTGGCATGATCCTTAACTTCATCCTCCTCATTGTAGACCGCTTCGCTGATCTCTTTGCCAAAAAAGGAAAGGAGGAAGTCACCGCATGACTGCATTCCTGTTGATTTCCACCGGCATTCTGCTCCTTATCGCTGTTCCTATCGGCATGGCGATGGGCACCGCCTCTCTGCTCACCATTCTGCAGGGCGGCACTCTCAATGCGCTTATCATCACCCAGAAGCTCCTCAGCGGCGTCAGCAAGTTCTCTCTGCTGGCTATTCCCATGTTCACCCTGGCCGGTGAAGTCATGACCCTGGGCGGTGTTTCCGATAAGCTCATCTACCTGGCCAACCGTGTGGTAGGCCGGTTCAAAGGCGGCCTTTCCATGGTCACCACTTTGGCTTGCATGTTCTTCGGCGCTATCTCCGGTTCCGCTACCGCTACGGCCGCTGCCATCGGCGGCATCATGGTAGAGCCCATGGAAAAAGCCGGTTATAAGAAAGAATATACCGCAGCTGTTATCGCTTCCTCCGGTCTGCTGGGCCTCATTATTCCTCCCAGCGGCACCATGCTCATGTATGCCATCGTCGCCGATGTCTCCGTCCTGGAGATGTTCACCGGCGGTATCATCCCCGGCATCATCATGGGCCTCAGCCTTATGGTCGTCGAGTACTTCCGCGCCAAGAAAAACGGCTACGGCACCTCCGAGCTGGATATCGCTGAGTTCCATACCCAGAGCAAGGCCAAGATCGTTATTCAGAGCTTCCTGGCGCTGCTGTCCCCGGTCATCATCCTGGGCGGTATTTACAGCGGCAAGTTCACCGCTACCGAAGCCGCCGGCGTATCCGTTCTGTACGGTTTCATCATTGGCTACTTTGTGTTTAAGCAGCTCAATATCAAGAAAGCCTATGAGGCCTGCGTCAAGACCGGCGTCAGCACCTCTATGATCCTGTTCCTCATCGGTGCGGCTGGCGTATTCGGCTGGATGCTCACCATGCAGCAGATCCCCAATCAGATCGTTGCTGCCATCAGCGGCATTACCAGTAGCCCCGCTGTCGTTCTGCTGCTCGTTAACCTGGCGCTGTTTGTGGCCGGCGCCCTCTTGGATAATGTCGCCGCCATCACCCTGCTCACCCCCGTTTTGGTCCCGCTGATCAGCGCCTATGGCATCGATAAGACCTTCTTCGGTATTATCATGATCATCAACCTCTCCATCGGCCAGATCACCCCGCCCATCGGCATGAACCTCTTCGTCTCCTCCAGCATCTGCGAAGTTCGCCTGGAGAAGGTCATCCGGCAGGTACTGCCCTTCCTGGCGGTTCTCATCGTCGATCTGTTCCTCTTCACCTACATCCCCGGCATCGTCACCGTGCTGCCCAATGCACTGCTGCACTGATTCCGGAATTTAGCACGGGCCATACTCCGGTCGGTTTTCCGGCCGGAGCTTCCCTGCATCTTATCCCAATAGAACGGAGGCACCAGCCATGCTGTTTTTCCTGCTTTTCATCGTGCTTATGCCCGCCCTTACCTATGCGGATTACCGCCTGTACGGCAAAAAGATGGAAGAGACCCTGGCCGCCCAGCCGGATTACGACCAAAACCGCGAAAACTACGATGCCCTGCTGGCCAAGCTGATGGCCCGCCAAAAGAAAACCGATACCCTCGTCTGCGCCGTGCTGTGCATTGTGGCCTTCATCTTGGGCGTCTATACCTCCACCGCCGGCGGCATTATGTAACGGTTAATAATATTTTGGAATTCCATATATTCCCATTCTTAGCAAAAAGCCTTCCATCGCGGGGGCTTTTTGTGCACTTTTTAGGGCGTTTCTGCATTTCACACCGCTTTGCCCGCATTTCGCCCCCTGGGCGAAAAATACCCCCTTTTAGGGGGTATTATGGGGGTTGAAAGTAGGGCCTCTGCGCCCAGTAAAACCACAATTTTAAGAAAAATGAAAAGGAGGCCCACCCCCATGAAAAAACGCCTGCTCAGCGCCCTGCTCGCGCTGGCTTTAGTCTTTGTCCTACTCCCCACCACCGCCTTGGCGGAGGTGACAACAGGGAAGGACTATGATATCTCCATCAACGGAAAAGGCTGGAAGTTTGAGAAGGACACTCCAGTTTACTTTTATGGATACGATCCTTCAAACTACTTTTTTAGCACCACAGCGGATCACCAATGGACAACTAATAGCAACCTGATGTTAACCAAGGAAGGTAATACCGTTACTATTACTATTCGCCCCAGTAAATACCATCCATATGAGAGCCCCCAATTTACGCTCAAGAAAGAATCTACATCTACAGAGAAAAACGATGTACCCTGCATCGAGATGGGCAATGGTAATAACCTTGTAATTACAGGTAAGGGCACCCTTAATATTACTCGAAATGAAAGTAAAAGCCGTGGGGCCGCACTGTATTCAGATGTGGGCGATATTACAATCAATGGCGGAATTACCGTAAATGTTAGTTTCCTCAACGGAAAAGATTATAACAATAAAAATGTTTCCAGCAACGCCATTTATGTAGGTGACAATCATAACCTCACCGTTTCAGGAAGTGGAACGAATGTAACCGCAACAAATCAGGGGTTTGATTCGTCCCCTGCGACAGTTTGCGTGGAAGGTGGTACTATTACCGTTTCCGGTGGTGCGTCCCTTAGTGCAACAAATACATACGATGATAATCGCTCCGGTTCTGATGATGTTAAGATACAACATTTTAATAGCTATGCCATTTCGGGCACGAAATCTAATCCTTGTACGCTAATTGTTGCAGATGAAAAATCCAGCGTTACTGCTACGACTAATGATTTCACAAATATCGCTGAGAGCTGGGCTTTTAAGTATACAACCATTCAGGCCGCTGGGGCTACCATTAAGGCCGGCAGCAGCGCAAGCAACTCTACTGTAACCACTATTGACAACATAAGTGGACAAAGATATGCAAAAATCTCCGTCCCCGCCCTCCAAAAAACCTCTGATGTCCTCATCGCTGGCAAAGACGCCGTTGTCGGCGTGGAAACCTCAATCCCATCCGCCAACGGCTCCGGCACCTATTTCTACGATCAGGCGTCTAAAACCCTCACCCTCAAGGATGTCAACATCGCTAGCAGTAGTATTATCAATGGCATCCAGTTTACAAAAGACGGAACCTATACCATCAATCTGGTAGGTACCAACACCATGAGCGGTTTTAGTACTGGTATTTCTGCTAACAGTGCTGATCAGTATGTTAGCAACATCAATATTACCATTACCGGTGCAGGCAGCCTTGAAGTATCCACTACAAGCTATGCCATTGCCATGAATAAAGGCGACCTTAAGTTTGAAAATACTGGCGCGATAAAACTAGCGACCGGCAAGATAGGACTGAATAATAATGCGCTCTCGGTGAAAGGCAATATTACTATCACCGATATGAGCAAATATAGCGTCACTGGCACACAACAAACAGGAGGAAAACCTCTTGGCTCTGAAGTGTCCCTTACTGAAGCAAGCCAGCTCAAAGGTGGTACAACGGGCTACAGAATCATCACCATCACCCCTGCCGCCGCTAAGGATTCCACCATCAGCTACAACAGAAAAACTCTAAAGCAGGGCGGAATCATTACTGGTGAAAACGGCGGCACCGCTACCGTAGACAGTAAAAACAATACCATCACCTTGGATAACTTCAAAGGCAATTACCCCCTCGAATTCAATGCGGAATTCACACCTAACTCCATTACCCTCATAGGAGATAGCACCCTTTCCGCAGTCGAGACTAAATATCAGAACCTCACCATCTCCGGCTCCGGCTCCCTTACCGTCGGTTCCATCCGGGTACCCAATAACACTCAAAATACCGCAAACCTCACCATCACCGGCGGCGCTCATGTTACCGTCAATAGACCCAGCGGCGAGGATGAACCCGCTGTTGAGGTCAGTGGTAACCTCACTGTGACTGGTGACGGAACGCAGCTTAGTGCGGAATGCACCGCTGCTACCAATCCTGCCATCGAGGTTGGCGGCAATGTTACCATTTCCGGCAACCCCGGTACCAATGCGTACACCGTAAAGGCCTATAATAAATATGCCACCCCAAGAGGTAGAGATGACAAACTTCGCCCCAGTCAAATGCCGTCGGCCATAGAAATAAGTGGGGATAGCCTCAGCATTAGTAACAGCGCACAAGTCATGGCAAAGACCGATAGTGATGGCGCTGCGGTTTGGATGCCTAAGCAGAAGGTTATCAGCGTTGTAGATGCGTCCCTTATTGCTCAAAATCGTTCTCACAATTTCTCTACCATTTCTTTCGGTGATGAAAGTAATATGGGTAATATTTACGCCAAGGGACAGGTTAATATAGTCGCCGAGAATATGCTGGGTAGCAACAGTAGATTAGCACATAGAGCAATCAAGGCATACATTTATAATCACTATAGCACTGGAGATAGTAACCCCTACTACATTAAGGTAGTAAGCGAAGGGGTACAATCGGGTGGAAATGTAAATGTTATCCCGGGTGACTGCACCAGCACCGGCGGCTATAAGGTCACCATCACCCGCGGCGATGCGTATGTAGCCCCCACCAAAACCATCACCGAAATCATCGTCACCGGCCTCACCCCTCCCGTCAAGGGCGCAACCCCTGTTGATAAGAGCAAGGTTACCCTCACCGATGGTCTGACCGTCGAAAGCATCACCTGGGGCCCTGCTCTTACCAGCGATGGTAAATTTGCTGCCAATACCGCCTACACGGCACACATCAATTATTCCGTCAAGGCAGGCTATGAGCTTGCCGCAAATGCAAACTGTCCGCAGGTTGCTGGCGCGAATGTGACCAGATGGCATCAGGAAGGTATGCCGCAAGACGAAATTGAAGTCACCTTCCCCAAGACCGCTGCCGATACCCCCACCGAAAAGCCTACCATCACTCTTGACCTTCCTGCTCCTGTTGCTGGTGTAGCGCCTGTCACCACCGGCGTTACTGCCACCTCCAGTGATAACACCCCTTTGACTATCGATAAGGTCGAGTGGTACGCCTATACCGTTGAGTATAATAATGGAAAATTTGAAAGAATAGTCGAAGGAGATAAGGTTTCTGGTAACTTTGAAGCAAATACCTATTATTTTGCTGAAATCACATTCGATAGGAGTATTTATTTTGCCAACGAGGGACTGAATATAATTGCTCCTACTTGGCCACTCGAAGGCAGTTGGCCTGAAAGCCGCATATATAGAGTGATAGAGAATAGTTATACAGCCAGAATACTCTTCCCCGCCACCGACGCAGCCTGCAACCATCAACCGGGGGATTGGCAAGATGGCACTGATGGAGAACATCATGTCAAGGTGTGCGCCATATGCCATAATGTAGTAGCCACAGAAAGCCATGCATTTGGTGGCTACCAAATCAATACAAATAATTCTCACACAAGGGTTTGCAGTGTATGCAATGCTGCATATACAAATGCACATGAATTCAACAGCTATGCCCACAATGAGAATTCCCACTGGAAAGTTTGCGTCTGTGGTGCTACCACATCTTATGCAAACCACGAATTTGATCCGGCTACCGGTGCTTGTGCCTGTGGTGCTACCCAGTCTGGTGGCAATCCCACCCCGGATGTCCCCGCTGCTCCTACCGGCTTGGCTGGTGTAGCCCCCACTTCTGCAAATAGCAAAGATGGTAAGATTACTGGCACCACTGCCGCAATGGAGTATGCTACTGAACCCAATGGTTCCAATTGGATTGAGTGCGGTGGAGATGAGGTTACAGGTCTTTCTGCTGGCACCTACTATGTGCGCTATAAGCGGACTACTGATAAGCCCGCAAGCGCTGTTGCGACAGTAGTTGTTCCGGCCTATTCTGGTGGCGGCGAAATCGTCCCTCCCACCCCCGATAACCCCGGCACCATCGTCATCATCCGCCCCGCCGAAGAGGAGAAACCGGCCCAGCAGCCCAATCCCTCCACCGGCGCCAATGACCTGGTCGGCCTGGCCGTCGCCGCTGCCGTCGCCGC
>ENA-ORRL01001578-ORRL01001578.1-human-gut-metagenome-genome-assembly--contig:-NODE-1578-length-16469-cov-2.956927_pt1 | contig 16469 bp, 21 predicted proteins | sample MGYA00242175_ERZ509134 | MGnify/ENA primary metagenome ERZ509134 (study PRJEB26280, sample SAMEA2338660) | human gut metagenome | biome: human gut; feature: human-associated habitat; material: faeces... | reverse complement strand
TTTACCGGAAGATATTTCTTGTTTCATATCTTTTGTTCTGATGTATATTTTTCATAACGCCTGATCCCCATACTCTAAACTGTCTGAAAAGCAGGGGACGCATTGCGCCGTTTTATCAGACCAAAAGGAGAATTCATATGAACACAACAACTACTACTACAACAGCTGCCACAAAAAGAAGCAGCACTCTTTACATGGTAGAGCTGGCTATGATGATTGCCATTATTCTGCTCATGTCCTTTACCCCGCTGGGCTACCTTCGTACTCCCGGCTTATCCATCACTCTTCTCACCATCCCGGTAGCTGTAGGAGCTATCATCCTCGGACCGAAAGGTGGTGCTGTATGCGGACTTGCTTTCGGTGCAACCAGCTTCTATATGGCTGTCACAGGAAGTTCAGCTTTCGCTGCCGCACTTTTTAACATTAATCCATTTGGCACTTTTATTGTGTGTATCGTGGCACGTGTGCTGGAAGGATGGATCACAGGACTTATTTTCGCAGCATTATATAAATCACCGGCGAAGAAATTTTCCTATTACGTTGCTTCACTGGCATGCCCGTTACTGAATACTTTCTTCTTCATGGGCTTTTTATGTCTCTTCTTCTACAACACAGATTACATTCAGGGTATTGTTTCCAGTCTTGGAGTAAGCAATCCTGTTGTCTTCGTTGCTGCTTTTGTGGGCGTTCAGGGACTGATCGAAGCGGGCTTCTGCTTTGTAGTGGGAAGTATCGTTTCCAAAGCACTTTCTGTGGCACTGAAACGTGCATAATCTTTAAAAGAACAGCCGTTTGCCAAACAACCCTGACTACATTGTCACTGTAGTCAGGATTTTTTTATCCGGCACATTTAAAGCAGGAACCCTACCTGATTCGGTTAATACAAAGGAGATTTTTATGTCATTATTAAAAGAGATTTCTATTACAGATCTTTCAAATTTACGCATCGGTCATGCTTCCGATTATAATGCCCAGACCGGGGTAACCGTTCTTTACTTCCCACTGGGTGCAAAGGTTGGCTGTGATATCAGCGGTGGCGGTCCTGCTTCCAGGGAAACTCCTCTCACCTCTCCTGTCACTGCCGACAATCCCATCAATGCTATTGTCTTGTCCGGAGGTTCTGCCTATGGACTGGCTGCTGCTGACGGTGTGATGCACTATCTGGAATCACAAAATATCGGTTATAACACCGGTGCAGCCCTGGTTCCTCTTGTATGCCAGTCCTGTATCTATGACCTCTCTTACGGAGATCCTAAAATACGTCCAACTGCAAAAATGGGCGAAGAAGCCTGCCGTCAGGCATTTGCAGGAACAGATACCAGAACCGGAAATATCGGTGCAGGTACCGGTGCAACTGTGGGAAAACTTTACGGTATGAAACAATCCATGAAGTCAGGTCTTGGTATTGCCGCTGTATCAGTGGGAAATTTCCAGATGGCCGCAATTGTCGTTGTCAATGCACTGGGAGATATCTTTAGTCCACAAAATGGTCAGAAAATCGCAGGGCTGAAAACGCCTGACAGAAGCGGGTTTCTGGATAGTGTCCACGAATTATACCGCTTTATGACACCTCATGACCAGTTTACCGGCAATACCACCATCGGGGCTGTGATCACCAATGGGGCATTTTCAAAGGCTGAACTGAATAAAATTGCCTCTATGACCCGCTGTGCCTATGCCAGATGCATCAATCCTGTAGCAACTATGGCTGACGGCGATTCCATCTATGCTGCCAGCATTGGCGATGTTTCTGTAGATATCAATATGGCAGGAACTCTCGCCGCAGAAGTCATGGCTCAGGCTATCCAAAATGCCATCCATACTTCCCGGATCCAGGATGAAGAATTTCTGAAATATGTATAACAGTCCGCTATAAAAGCGCAGAGAAAAAGTATCATCTCTGCGCTTTTATTCTTCCTGTCTGTCTTCATTTTTCATCTGTGCTCTGGTTTTTCTCCAAGCCAGAGCTGTACATTTGCTTCCCGTTCCCTTGCCAGATCACCAATAGTACGGATTCCCTGATTCAGAAGCTTCTGCTCGGAGGCTTTTCCCAGAAATAACAGGTTACGGACAGGAAGTGGCCACATTTTCTCCGGTATTTCGTCCGGGAACAGCGTGTGTACTCTGTCCGTTTCTTTGGATTTCCTCCCACACAGGAGGGAATCTCCCTGAGATCCGGCAGCCCCTGGCTTACCCTTCTGGCTGACTCCCAGGAAAGAAATGCGCTGTTTACATCAATATGAAAAATTAATCGTTCCATACTTTTTAATATATCTCAATCATATTTTTGCAGACTTCCAATCATCTTAATCCCCATTATCATCAACACAGGGAAAATCAGTGCCGCAAAGATTCCAAGTTTCAGATTATCATTCAGTACTCCTGAAATCATCCCCACATAGGTTGGTCCGGATGAACATCCCACATCTCCAGCAAGGGCAAGGAGGGCAAACAAGGCTGTTCCGCCACGCTTTACTGAGGCAGCCGCCATGCTGAAGGTTCCCGGCCACATAATACCTACAGACAGACCGCAAACCGCACATCCAATGATTCCCAACGCAGGTACCGGGATAAATGCGATCATCAGATAGGAAACCATGCACAGAACTGCACTGTATTGCATAAAGCGTTCCAGATTGATTTTATCTCCAAATTTCCCATAAAATGCCCTTGAACTTCCCATAAGAATTGCAAACGCCATGGGCCCTGCCAGATCTCCGATAGTTTTATTGATTCCAAAGCTTTTCTCAGCCAGAGTAGAAGCCCACTGGCTTACCGCCTGCTCACTGGCTCCTGCACAGAGCATCATTAACATCAGAACCCAGAAGATTTTTTTCTTAAAAAGCTCTCCCATAGTCAGCCCCTTTTCACCCTCATCCAGCAGTGGAGCAATGGGAACTCTGGTAAAAAAGATTCCATTTGCAATGGGAATCAATGCCCACACCAGCGCCATATATTTCCAGTTTGCAATCCCGAAAATACGAAAGAATAATGTAGAAAGAAGTACCACTCCCACATGTCCCCAACAGTAAAAGGAATGAAGGAGACTCATTGCTTTTTCCTTATTATCTGTAGGGCAGGCTTCCACCACAGGACTTACCAGCACCTCCAGCAATCCGCCTCCGATGGCATAGATCATAACTGCAATGAGAAGTCCCACAAACGGATCTCCCAGGCACTCCGGCAATACTGTGAGCAAAATCAGACCTGCAGCCGCCATTGCATGTGCCAGGATCATAGATGCACGATAACCTATTCTGTCCACAAATCCAATCGATGCCAGATCTACCAGCAACTGGATCCCGAAATTAAAAGTAACCAGAAGTGTGATCTTCTGCAGCGAAATCCCGTAACTGCTCTGAAATGTCAGAAACAGCAGAGGAACGAAATTGTTCACAATGGCCTGCACTACATATCCGATAAAACAGGCCTGCACTGTTCTGTTGTAATTTGTTTTCATCCGATGTTATATCCTCCAATCTGAAATTTATTAAGCTGACATCATTCAGACATTGACCTACCAAACTTCTATATCTCCACAGTTCTAATAGATTTCTATCCGTCAATAATGGCAGTGTATCACAGATTCTCTCCTTTTTCTTTCATTATCTTTTGAAAATCCCATAAATTTTTATATTATTTTGACTTTTTCCCTATAACAATTCTATAAAATCCAAAAAGTAATACCCCCATCCGATTCCAAATATTTCCCGCAAAAAAAGATGTGCACCATACCATTTCTGACACCATACACATCTCAAAATAAACACTTCTTATCTTCTGTACTCTGCAGTCAGGTCTTTAATAACCTCTCCTGCAATAATCAGCCCGGCGACAGACGGCACAAACGCCACACTGCCCGGAATATCTCTGCGCTCCGTACACTTATGCGCAGCACCCGGAGGACAAATACAATGCGATCTGCAGCTGATTGCCATATCTTCAATCGGTCTGATCGGCTGTTCTTCCGAATAAACAACCTTCAGTTTTTTCACACCACGCTTCTTCAGCTCTCTGCGCATAACCTTCGCCAGCGGGCACACCTTCGTCTTATAGATATCTGCCACCCGAAATGCACTGGCATCCAGCTTATTTCCGGCACCCATACTGCTGATAACAGGAGTCCCTGCCTCTTTTGCACGCATGATCAGTTCAATCTTCGCAGTCACTGTGTCCACAGCATCTACCACATAATCATACTCACTAAAATCGAAATCAGCAGCATTCTCCGGAAGATAAAAACAGTTATGGATTCTCACATCTGCTTTCGGATTAATGTCCAGGATCCTGTCCCGCATCACCTCTGTTTTATATTGACCAACAGTTTTCCTGGTGGCAATAATCTGTCTGTTAAGATTCGTCAGGCATACTTTGTCATCATCGATCAGATCAAAGGCCCCTACGCCGCTTCTGACCAATGCTTCACATACATAACCTCCAACTCCTCCGATTCCAAATACTGCCACACGGGCATTCTCCAGTTTATCCATCGCTTCTTTTCCAAGAAGAAGCTCAGTTCTCGAAAATTGATTCAGCATAATCTCTCCACTTTATCCTGTCCCACTACATTCTCTACCTGCTGTTCCTCTACTGCCTCGTCTCTTATCTGCATATTCTTATTTCCCGTGACATACGCAGCCCTGCATGCCAGGATCAGAAGCACGATAAACAGAAACCAGAGCCAGATTTTTCTTTTATTTTTTATGACTAACCGTTTCATAACCTGCTCCACTATTCTACTGTGCAGACGCGGATCAGGTTTGTTCTTCCCGGAATTCCAAGCGGTACACCACCGGCAAATACAATAGTGTCGCCAACTTTTACAAGTTTATGCTTCTGTGCTGCTTCGATTGCTCTCAGGCAAAGGATCTCAGAACTGTACTCTTCCTTAATCAGCATCGGGTAAACACCCCAGGACAGATTCAGCTGGCGAAGGACTCTCTCAGAACTTGTGCATGCACCGATCAGACATCCTGGTCTGTGTTTGGACATCATATGAGCTGTACTTCCAGATTTTGTCACTGCAAGGATTGCACTGGCCTTCAGGTCGATTGCGGTCAGACAGGTTGCATGTGCGATTGCATTTGTAATATCCGGATTCTCATTTCTGTCTGTTTTCTTAAAGATTGTATTGTAATCAATATTCTGCTCCATATGTTCTGCAATACGGCTCATCATCTGAAGTGCCTGTACCGGATATTTACCAGCTGCGGTTTCTCCTGAAAGCATAGTTGCACTTGTTCCCTGGAAAATCGCATTGGCAACGTCTGTAGCCTCTGCACGGGTTGGTCTCGGATGAGAGATCATGGAGTCAAGCATCTGTGTTGCTGTAATAACCGGTTTTCCTGCTGTGTAAACTTTCTGGATGATTTTCTGCTGGATAACAGGTACATATTCCGGCGGGATCTCAACACCCATGTCACCTCTGGCGATCATGATGCCATCTGCTGCTTCAATAATCTCGTCGATATTGTCAACGCCCTGCTGGTTCTCAATCTTTGCAATGATCTGAATCTCTTCACCGCCGTTTTCTTTCAGGATTTTTCTTACTTCGCGGATATCGTTTGCAGTACGTGTAAAAGATGCTGCAACGAAATCAAATCCTTCCTGGATACCGAAGAGAAGATCATCATGGTCTTTTTTACTGATGAATGGCATCTTCAGGTTTGCACCCGGAACATTGACACCCTTCTTGTCGCCAATCACACCTGCATTAATAACCTTGCAGACAATGTCCTTTCCTGAGATGTCCTGAACCTCCAGGTCTACAAGTCCATCATCAACCAGAATATGTCCACCCGGCCCGGTGATCTTCACCACATCCCGCATGAGCTGCAAGGGCTTTTCCGTCAGGTGGATGCGGTTCTGGGGATTGCCATACTTGAATACGCCGGGCAGACAGGGGACAGGTCTGCTGATAGGCATATCCCCGTTGGAACCCCAGACAATGTACTCAGCCTGCTGGCGGAAACGGCCCTTCTGGGGACGGCTGTTGCCTTTGTCCCAGACAGCGGTACCGCGCCAGATCCACCCCGCCCACTGGAGCGCATCAGTGGCTGCGGGGAGCTGCCGCCAGTCGATAAACATGCACATAGGGGCACCGGGTTTACAGACCTTGCGGGCGTCATAGAGCCATTCAGCGGCCCAGCGGGTCCAGGATCGCTGATCCTTGGAGTCGCCATCAAAGGGAGGGGGTGCGCTTTCCCCCATGCTGGAATATTTCTTGTCGGTGGACTTGTTTTTCTCCGCCTGGGTTCGACCCCCAGAGGCATAGGGGGGATCGGTGATGACCGCATCGAAGGTATTAGGGGCAAACTCGCGCAGGACCTTCAGCGCGTTGCCGTGGATAATCTCCCAACTGGGACGGATCGCAGTGATGTTATCGCTCATAGGCATGTTTCTCCTTCTTTCCTTTGGATTGATCTTGGAGCGCGGACAGTTCCGTCTCCACATATTCGCTGATGATACACAGCGCCTCATGGTAACTGTGGCAATTCCCTCCGGTGATGCGGTCACACATCTCTTTGGCCTGGGCGTCCATGCCATGCTCCCGGAGCGTCCTGGACGCTGCCCCCATCAGGTTGAAGATGTTACCGTCTTGTTCAATCAGCGAACAGTACGGTTTCGCTCGCTCCTGCTGGTTCGGCTGATCCAGAAAACCACCCAGCCGGTTGGGTACATAGTCGGACAGCCAAGTGCCTCCAAACTGGCTGTGTGTCTGAATCCGCCACATCGCAAGCTTTCCCACATTCAGCTGAACCCCATCAAAAGAGAGCAGCAGGTTTGTGAGACCGTCGTGCTGGAATGTGGCCGCGTTTTCGAACTTGGAGCCGTTCAGCAGGATTCCTTCCTGAGTAAGCAGCTCGTTGATGCCGTCCACCCATTCCTGAAGGTCGCCGCCGCAGCCCTGGAGGATCAGCCCCTCCTCATCGGTCATGTGCCGCAAGTCCTCCGTGGCCTTTTCTCGGATCATTTGACCTCCTCGCGCTTGGCGCTTTTCTTTCTTCTGGGCGAAGTGCGTCCCTTCGTTTTCAAATCGGTTACCACTGGGATATCCAGTTTATTGGCGCGATGGATCTCCGCCCACATCCCTTCCGTGACCGGTCCATAGACATTGACCTGCTGACACTTTTCTACCAGCCGAAGGCCCATCTCCCGTGCGGCCTGATCCTGCACCGGATCGCCCGGATCTGCGATGGGCGGGAACATGAGATGGGGGCAGACTGGGATGTCGCCCGCCTGAAAGACTTCCTGAGCTTTCTGCCTGGCGAACGCAATGTTTTTCTCTACCTCGCCTCGGAGGGGCGCGCAGATGTACACCAATTTGGGTCCGTGGTCTTTTGCCGGGACTTGAATACGGAAGGTCTCCACATAATCGCTGGCCATTTGCCGGAGCTGCCGGTAGTCCTCCTGGGAGGGATGGTAGGCATACCAATCGATCCGGTCACCATCTACCCAAATATGCGGATCAACGCCATCCCGCAGGTAGGGGTTGTTGGGGATCTTCTGTTTTCCCCATACATCCTTGAACCGAAGAGTCAGCTTGTCCACCACACCCTGATTGCTGTCCAGCAGCGTCAGGCGGAGAGCTGCATAGTGATCCGCATGGCCCAGTGTAACAAATTCAGCCCTCACCTGACGGTTTCTGTCCAAGCCACCCAGGCAGGCACGGCCTACAAAGACCGGATCATGGATCACAGCCCCGTCCGCAAATAGTTTGCGGAGTTCCTGCTCAAAAAAGTTGCTCATCTGCTCATCTCACAGCCTTTCTGTTTTTGGGGCGTGGGAGGGGACGGTTGTTGAGGAGCCAGTTCGTCTCGGGACGAATCCCGGATCACAGAACGGTTTTTCCCGCTGATCACCAGGGTGTCCAGCGTATCGTTGCGGATCTCCTCACCGCTGATCACCAATGCGCTGCCTGTCAGACGCACATCTCCGGATACTTTGCCATAGACCGCGCAGTGGCCGGACAGAATGGGAACGCCCATGGTATCCTTGTCATTGAGGATCATGGAAAACCCGGAGGCCCTGGCAGAGGCGCTGAGCACAGCGCCTCGTATATAGGCATTGTCCTCTACCCGCGCATGGCCGGAAAGGACAGCGCCCATAGAGATATAAGCGTTGTCGCAGACGACCGCCTCTCCACGCAGAACAGCCCCCTTGTCAACATAGGCGTCATTACAGGCAATGGCATCGTCAAAAATCCATGCGGTATCGTCCGGCTCAAAGGAAAGGTTGCTCTCGCTCTCCACGAAGCCACCTAAATCACCGGCGCTGACCTCCGCACTCACATCTCCGAGCGCCCGGATACGATGAAGGAAGGGGTACTTTTCGTGCGAGATCTCCGTGATTTCATATTTCTGATTGCTCGTTGTTCTCATCTCCTTTTTTATGCAGCATTTTGGAACAGACTCTCCTGCGCATCTTCCAGACGGAACTCCGCGTCAATGTCGGAGAAGGTCTCACTGCGATTGAATTTCTCGCTCACCTTGTTGGGCAAGGCCTGCAGCTCCAACATCCGTTCCCACAGGTTTGGGTGGTAGTTATAGAGATGGCGCAGTTCTTTTCTTTTGGCGTTAGGGCAGAACCAACAGCCCCCGCGGGTTGTAAATGTGTAGACAGGCGAAAGCAGCCCTGCCCGCTGGCAGAGCTGCTTTGCATCTCCCTCTGTGCAGTTGTACTTGTCCAGTAAGGAGACCCGGTTCCCGGCCAATCGAAGCAGCCGTTCCTGCTCGTCCTTGGCGATCCCAATATACTGAACTGTGTCGGGACTGTGTCGGGCGGCAGCGATTTTTGGTATCGCAGGATCGGTTTCAGCTTGCAATCTCTCTGAACAGCACACCGTCCGCAGATGGGGAAAGAACGCAGAAGGCCCTTCTTGGGACCGCGTGTGATTTTGCCTGTGAAGAGATCCACATACGTTTTCTCACTGCGCAGGACGGTTACCTTCACACCCCTGCGTTCTAAAGCCGGAATGGCGGTGGTGTAGATAAAATCTCGGTGTTCCGGCACCTCGCCGGAGATCTCCTTGTCGAACATGACCTCACAATATACTACCTCATCCAGAGGCTCCCCATGTTCCAGAGCCAGTAATATGGTGGCAAGACTGTCCTTACCAAAGGAACAGGAGGCGATATGTTTCAACGGTCCGACACACCTGCTTCCTTGATGCGACAGGCGTTGCACAGTACCTCCGCTTTGTCCGTCTGCTCCCAGGGAGCGTCCGGATGGGTAAAGTGGCCATAGTTACAGAACTGAGCGAAGATGGGCTTGTCCAGTCCGAGGGTGTGACGTATCCCGACGGGGGTCAGGTCAAAGACCGCCCGGACGGCCTGTTCCAGCACATCATCCCGGTATTCGCCGGTCCCATCGGTGTCCACGTTGACCGCCACGGGTTCAGCCTTGCCAATGGCATAGGCCAGGGCGACGGTACAGCGACTCGCCAGACCGGCAGATACAATGTTTTTTGCAATATAGCGGGCCATGTAGGCTCCGCTGCGGTCTACCTTAGTGGCGTCTTTACCAGACAGCGCACCGCCGCCGTGATGTGCCAGTCCGCCATAGGTATCCACCATCAGCTTGCGGCCCGTGAGGCCGGTATCCGCCTCAAATCCGCCGTAGACAAACCGCCCCGATGGATTGATCAGGATCTCCGTTTCCCCATTAGGCGGCAGCTCCTGCAGTGCGGGCTGGATCACATGGTCCATGAGTTCCTCCCGCAGCTGGTCCAGATCTTTCTCCGGGTCATGCTGGCAGGACAGAACCACCGATGCAAGACGCACGGGGATATCGAAGTTGTACTCCACAGACACCTGTGCCTTGCCATCCGGACGTAAGCCCTGGATCATCCCGGTTTTTCTGGCGTTGGTCAGCAGCCGGGTGAGCCGGTGGGCCAGGATGACCGGCAGAGGAAGGTAGGATTCTGTCTCATCACAGGCAAAGCCATACATGATCCCCTGGTCGCCAGTCCCGGTCTGGACTCCTTCCCGCACAGCGTGAGCAATATCGTCGCTCTGATCGTGGGTGACGACCTCGATCTCATAGTCCAGCCCAGTGTACCCAGCTTCCCGGATGGTCCGGCAGACAATGGAGGGGATATCCGGCATGACCTTTGCCGAGATTTCTCCGGCCACCAGCACTTTGCCAGCTGTGGCCAGTACTTCGCAGGCCACATGGGCGGAGGAGTCACCCTTCAGGCAGGCATCCAGAACAGAATCCGCGATGGTGTCGCAGAGCTTGTCAGGGTGACCCTCGGTAACAGACTCCGCGGTCAAAATGCATTTATCTCTCATGGTCAGATTTTCCTTTCTTTTTTATGTGTTGATCGCCAACGATCCGTCCCTGTTCTCTGGTTGCCGTTCGCACAGGAAGGACCTGCACGTTGTCGTACAGGGACTTGTATCGCTGGATCTGCTCATCTGTCAGGGAAACAAAGTCCTCCTGACCAAGCCCAGCGATGAAGAAGGTGCCGCAGATGATGTCATAGGGCAGGCGATCTTCATCCAGCAGCGGGCGGTTCATCGACAGGCTAAGGAGCTTCCCCTCGGCATTGCACACCAGGGCTGCCGAATCCTGGAATGGGTACACAGCTTCAATGTCGCCGCCTACGATTTGCTGCATAGCTGCCAGACCATCGATCTCCTGCACACGGCAGGGCTTTTGCGGTTCTACAACTAATACTTTCATGTGCGCTCATTCCCCCTATCGCTCTTTCCCACGTTGCTTCTTGGGCGATTTGGCCTGCCCGCCGCAGATACGGTTGAGTCTACTGCTCTCTTGATCCAGTTCTTTGGCACAATGCTGCCACGCCTGTTTTAATTTGGACAGTGGCAGTCCGTTCTGGCGATAGCCATCCCGAATGCCCTGGTAATAATATTCCGAGGGCAGGGCGGGAGAGCGCCACCGATCCCCATCCGTCATCACGTAGGCCATGACAGTCAGCTGCCGCCCCGCATTATCCCGCACAGCAACAGACTCTTTTTCGTATAGGTGGGGATATCCCTCATAGAGATCGAGAGACCGCTCACAGCCCGGTGTGATCCGCCAAAGTAGGCCATGTACCTGCTGCCCTTCCTTGGGCTTGATGGTGGCAACGCCATTTCCGCTTGCGTTGCCGCGAAACAGCAGTTCATATCCCTCCAGCACGACCGGCCCCACCACCTGGGCCGCAGGACAGCGGTAGGCCATCTGATCCAGGTTGATATTGCTGCCGTAGGCAAAATACAATTTATCTTCAACCATGGTCCAACACCTCCAGTGCGCCGATTTTCGCCAGCGCCATAATCATGGTCTGCGCCTGTGCTTCTACACCGCGATCCGGCAGAATGCAGTCCTGATCCGTCATGCGGATGAAGTTGCTGCGAAGCTGCCAAATATAGCTTTCTGTGTCCGGAAACTCCGTGGGGTCAAAGGCAGCTTTCCGAAGCTGATCCATGATTTCTGTCCCGGTACCCTCGTACACGGTATCTTCAATGCGTATTTTCATCGTGCCACCTCACTGCTTCGGTTTTTCTTTTTCTTATTGACATCGTAACTGTCCTTGTCATAGCGCCATGCTCGATCCCCGTCCAAGTTGGCCAGAAGATGATCCCTCGTGTGCTTGAACTCCGGTCCATTCAACCCAAGGCGTACCAACCACACCCGGAAGGTGAACAGTTCGTTGTCACTTTGCGTCTTGCGCATGACGGTGCTGCGCTGGGCGATGGCTTGGGCCGATATGGCAAGGCACAGATTCACATAAGCGGCAGCCCGGCCCGCATGGAGAGTGGAGTTAAAACAGCGAAATTCCACGGTCCCTCGGTAAAACACAGAATGGAGATTGAGCGCATAGTACCGTGTCCAGTTGTAGTGCTCTGTACTGCCGTTGTCCCCCTCGTACCAGATGGCTTCCAGCTGTGTCAGGTTTTTGGTTTCTTCGGATGAAAGCTTGCGTGCCTTTTGCAGCATGGGTTCCCGTACCTTCTGACACCACCTGGAGGCCCGAGACTCATTGACCTGCAATGCCTTGAACAAAATATCCTCTTTGGAATACATGATCCCGATGAGATTTTTTAGCGACTGCCGATTGTGGTTTGCAGCATCCACATGGACATGGATACCGCAGGAGGAATTGACTTTTCCCCCTGCAGTGCGGACGCGGCGGACGCATTCCTGAAATTTGGGCAATTCCGCATAGGTCAGTTTGGGCGTGACCATTTCCACACGATACCTCGGATCTGAGGTGGAGGTGTATCTGGCACCCACTTTTTGTTCTCCACGGATACTACTATCGCTCATAAGCCGCCATTCTTTGCCCATCTCATCCTTCACATACCAGCTATCGTAGTAGTCATCGTCCCGGCGAGGCACTGTGCCAAAATAATCCGCTAAGGCTTGGGCCGCCTGTTCACGAGTAATTCCGGTCAGTTCCACTTCCACGCCGAAGCACTGATCTTTCAGTCCTACTTCATTCATGTCACTGCTCCCTTCTAAAAGATGTTTCAAAACCTTGTAAACACTGTATCCGTTCGAAATCCGCTGATCCCGGCGAACATATCAAAAAGGCGTATTAGGTGATCTCATCTTCTTCCTGCTGCAGGGCAAGAAGAAAGCCGAGGACATTCTCATCCATGTCCCCGGCCTGTGCCTGTTGGCTTTTTCCTGTTGTCAGATCCAGATGGCGCAGTTCTTCCCGGATCAGCCCCCGGATGGCGGACAGCAGGGCATCCTGTTCATGGGCCTTACAGACCATCCTGCACACGGTGTCTGTCCGCTGCCCCGCTGGGATGGAATTCAGGATGCGCCAGGCTTCCCGCTGTTGGGGCGATGCCAGAGAAAAAGAAAGGTTGAGCCGCCGCTTACCCGCCATGGCCCACACCCCGCGACATCTGCCCCACAAGGCGCTCATATCCTTTGGCATTCAGGGATACGTCATCCAGGATAAGCGGGCGGCACAGGCCGTCTGTGGCCGAAAGGTGGCGCTTTAAGAGCGCCGCTCCACCACCCAGAAAGATGGTGGGCATAGCGCGGATGTCTAGGCCGCTTTCTGTGACTGCCGAGAGCAGGTTTCGGGCATACTTGCCTGCCTGGGCGTGGATAACCGCCCTGATTCGCTCATCCATCCCGCCGGAGCTACCCCGCAGGGCGCTCTCGATCTGAGCGGTAGTCATGGATAGCCCAAACAACCGGCGCACCTGTTCGCTGATTTCATCAATACAGCGGATCATGCCCAGTTCCAAACTCCGGCAGGAGGCAGCGTTGGGGATGCGGTTGTCCAGACGCATCAGATCCACCGTCCAGCCGCCTATGTCTGCCACAATGACGGACGGCTCGTCCAGCAGCTCCGTCTGGGTCAGGACGGCAGCATAGCCCTGGGGAAACAGGGACACCTTTTGGATGGTGATGGTATAGTCCTGCCCCTCATAGCGGAAAGGAATGGCGCTCCCATCCCGGTACAGATACGAACGGAAGGACTTCTTGTCCCTGCCAAAGCTGGTCAGGGGCAGGCCCGCTGCCAGGTGGATGCTGGCGGTGTGTTCCGCACCCCGGTGCTCCAGCTCCTTGGCGATGGCTGCCAGGGTAAGCAGATAGTAGTCCTCTGTTTGGGTCTTGTCTCTCTGAAGAGGCTGGGGACCGCTGCCCCCTACATAGTATCTGCCGCCGTACTCCAGTACATCTTTCTGGGTGTACGGCTCGTGTTCGTACTCTACTAACCCGGTGGGGAACGAAAAGTGTACAGTTTTCATGGCTGCATAGCCATGATCCACGCCGATCACAATTACATCATTCATCTGGTATCGTGCTCCTTCTGATCATGTTGTTTCTGAGGATTTAGATGGTAGTTTTGCAGTATCGCTGTGTACAGCTTTTGCTCAAATGCCCGATATGCCGGTGTGGTGCGGTCGATAGGGAGAAGGACGGCCCGTTCGTAGCAGGTTCCAGGTACGATCTCCCACCGGACCGCATGGAACTGATCCGCCAGCAGATAGCGCATGAGCTGATGACCGTTCATCATTTCAAACATCCCACAGGAGTCCTCATAAGGGAACTGCCCATACAGATCAAAGCCTGTCAGCTTTTGGGCCGTGAAGTACAGCTTGAAGCCCCCTGGGTCCAGTTCTGGAGCGATCTGCTCATAGAATATCTTTGCGTCCATCTCAACCAGCCCTTCTCCACTTGTGGGCCAGCCGTTCCAGAACAGTCAGCCTGCCGGACACTTTCCGTGCCGAGATATCCAGCCCATTCATTTGGCTCTGGATACGGCGACGGATCTGTTTGAGCTGTTGCCTGTCACCGCAGCCCTCCAGCACCACATAGCTGCCTTTTCCGTTGGCCAGCACCTCACGCCGTCCACTCTCATCCCGGAGACTGGCCATGAGCCGCTGGCCCAGGCGTTTGCGGTAGCTGTCCTGGAGGGCCTCCACATCCCCGCACACGCCATGCTTTTTCAGGATCGCGGCGATCTCGCTGGAGTGGATCTCCATTCCCTCGAACAACGCATCCAGGACTTCCTGCTCCGCCTCTGGCGGCAGTCTGGGCGGAGGGGTTGGCTTTGCCCCCGCGTTTTCCCGGTTCATCGTTCTGCCTCCTTTCGCTTCTTTTGAGGGGAATGCGGTGCTTTTGCAGGTTGCGGATCACCGCGCCAGGTTTCCGGGGCCATGGTGTTGATATGGCGGAGCATATCCCGCACGTTTGCACAGGTGAATTCCGGCTGTTCAAAACCATGGCGCTCCGTGTAGATGGTCCACTTATGGGTCTCATGGGGACTGTCCCGTATGACCACAAAATATCTCCCGTTGCGGTCACCATGCAGCGGTTCAAACCGCACGTCATCATAGAGCGGGCCGGACAGCGGGCAATTATTCTTGAACCAGACATAGTAGTTGTCCAGGATATACGGGTCGGTGATCCCCATGATCACCTTGCTCAACTTCTGGAGCCGTCCGGCCAGTGCGTCATCCTGGCAGAACCAGTCATACCACCCGGCCTCACACTGAACGGCACGATCTTTCGAGGAAAAATCCCCGGCACGGAACCGCTCCTGCCACTGGCGGACACTCATTTCCGTCATAGCGTCCCCCTCTCCGGCAGGAGGCGCTCCATGAGGTTGGCAATGGTCCGAAACACCTCTGCCAATTCACGGGATTCCTCCACCGTATCTTCCATCTCGTCCCTGGTCATGCGGGTGCATTTGGCCCAGATCCGAACATTTTCCTCTGTGGGGTCCAGAAGGACCGCCTTTTCATACGCCTTGCAGAAGACTCCGGCGATCTTTCCCTCTCGGTCAATCTCCGCGTCCTTTTCCTGGATTTCCTTTTTTGCTTTTAGGATTTCCAACGCCTCCTGGGCGGCCTGCTCCCGCTGCTCCTCCGGCAGATCCTCCACCTGCTTGGTGATTTGGTAACCCTGATTGATGGACAGTTCCTTCTTGTCCAGTGCCTCCTTGACCGCTGCGGGGGCGTGCTCGTCGATCTGCATCACTTTGCCCATGGTCCGCTCACCCAGACCAACGGAGTCTGCCAGTTCTTTGCGGGTATCAACAGGAGGAAGGTTTGGCAATGTTGCCGAACCTTCCTCAGATGGGCGGTATGCCTGCCCTCCGGCAGACATATTGGCCTTGGCCCTGGCTTCGATCTCCGGCTTAAGCTTCAGGGCGATCTTGCCCAGTTCCCACTTGTCCAGGTTACGGCGGCCTTTCTGGGTGTCCAGCGCCCACTGCTTGGCCTCCAGCAGATCGTCAAAGGCGAACACCAGCATCTGATAGGGCAGGCCGTGCTTGTCGCATAAGGATTTTCGGTTATGTCCGTCAATAACGACCAGATCCTCATTGACGATGATGGAGGTATAGCACCCATTTTTCAGGAGATCTGTCTCCAGTGCGCCGAGCTGCTCCTCGCTCAAAGGCGGGAGCAGCTCGGCCATCTCAGGCAGCACGACAGGGGGGCGCTCTGTGCTGCTGTAAATGATCCCGGTGTTCTTCATCAGGCGGCCTCACACTCGCCCTGGTTCTGCTCGGCAGCGGTCGCATCCTCTGCCCGACGGGGGGAGAGGAGCTCCACCTCCGTAGCCTTGATCAGGAAGCCGGGCTGGCGGGTGGGATCGTCAGAAAAAGTGATGGTCTCGAAGTCGCCGGAGGCGGCCAGCTTGCAGCCCTTCCAGGCATAGGCAGCACAGAACTCGGCCAGGGGGCCGCGCACCTTGATGGAGATGAAGTCGGTGAGCCGGTTGCCCTCCTGATCCCGATAGCGGCGGTCCGAGGCGATGCGCAGGATGGCATAGGGCTTGCCCGTGGTTTCGTTCATCTTCAGCTCCACATCATTGGTCAGATTTCCAGTGGCAGTGATCTTCAACATCGTTCATTTCTCCTTTTTCTGTTAGAATAATTGGTTGTAAGAAAGAGGGGGACTCACAGCTTCTGTGAGTCCCCCAAGGGCTTAATACCCCGTCCGGGGCAGGGTGGGAATGGCAGGTTTGCCGTACACCGTGGTCAC
>ENA-ORRL01001576-ORRL01001576.1-human-gut-metagenome-genome-assembly--contig:-NODE-1576-length-16486-cov-2.598990_pt1 | contig 16486 bp, 11 predicted proteins | sample MGYA00242175_ERZ509134 | MGnify/ENA primary metagenome ERZ509134 (study PRJEB26280, sample SAMEA2338660) | human gut metagenome | biome: human gut; feature: human-associated habitat; material: faeces... | reverse complement strand
ATCTCAACAGCGGGCCGCTTTTTAATACGATCCCTTTTGTATCCTGACCACCGATATCAATAACGACTCCGTCCTTACCAAACAGCTTCCAGGCGCCTTTTCCGTGGCAGGTGATCTCTGTTATCACTTTATCTGCATAAGGCACAGATACTCGTCCATAACCGGTGGCTCCGTACCGGGTGCCTTCCCCTGCTACCTGTTCTTTTTCCAGCCACTCATAGATCTCATCTGCAGTTTTCCTGCTGGAAAATCCTGTTGCCATCTCCATGGTCTTCCATATTTCTCCATCCCGCAGCACCACGGTTTTTGCCGCACTGGAACCTATATCGATCCCCACCTGATACATGTCACTTCACCCCTTAAATCTCTTTGTTTTCATTTTAACATTAATTTTTCTCAATATCTAATCAGATATTGGATGATTTTGTGGGTATTTATAGGTTTTATCTATAAATTATGCTATAATGTAATGAGTGAAGAAAAAAGGAGTCACACCCATGGAATTCAAACAATTAGAGGCCTTCGTGGCCGTTGTAGATTATAAAAGCTTTTCCGAGGCAGCCAAACACCTCTACCTGACCCAGCCAACGATCAGTTCCCATATCCAGGCATTAGAAAAAGAACTGAATTCCCGTCTGCTCATCCGTACCACCAAACAGATGAAAGTTACAGACCGTGGAATGCAGCTCTATGAATGTGCAGTCCATATGTTAAATATGCGGGATCAGATCACGGATGAGTTTGTTGGGAATAAATGGAAACTGATCGATGTCAGTGCATCCACGATCCCCTCTTCCTACCTTCTTCCGGAGCTTTTGTCAGAGTTTTCCAAAATACAGCCGGATATCCATTTTCATATCTGGCAGTCTGACAGCGCTGACGCCATTGAAAAAGTGATCCAGGGCGCTGTGGATTTTGGTCTTACAGGTTCTAAAACAGATGCAGAGGACTGCTGTTTTATTCCCTTCTGTACCGACTCTTTAGTCATGGCAGCCCCGGTAACACCGGAATACCTGGAACTGGCTGATACATTAAAAAAAGAGGAACCTGTGGCTTTAAAACACTTTTTATCCCATCCTTTTATCCTTCGCGCCAATGGTTCCGGCACCCGCAAGGAGATCGATCTGTTTTTAGAACGGCACCAGATCAATCTTTCCGATCTTAACATCGTAGCCCGGATGAATGACCTGGAGTCTATTAAAAAATCTATTGTATCCGGCCTTGGAGTTTCCATTCTCTCTGCCCGCAGTGTAAAAGATATGGAAAGGACCCACCAGCTTCTCACCTTTCCATTGGAGAGTGCTGCGCAGGTCCGTACTTTTTACATCGTATACAGCAAAAACAGGATATTAAAACCCTATGTAAAGCAGTTTTTAAAATTCGTAGAACATTATTATAAATGACAAACTACATAAACAGGTTGCCTGACAATAACACCGGTACAAACATTATTGGATCCATACACCGTCTGCACCTACTCTGTAACCATCCGGAGTCTTGGTATTTGTAAGCATGACTCCGTCCGGACCCAGGTAATACCAGTTACCTTCTGCCCCTGTCTTCCATACATTCTTTGCCATACTTCCTGTAGAACACAGATAATACCAGTTACCATCGATTTCTTTCCAGCCTTTTGCCATGTAGTGATCTGCCTGGATCCAGTATTCTTCTCCATTATCTGTGATCCATTCATTAGAAGCTTTTACTCCATTGTTCTTCACATAGTACCAGCCGGTATCATCTTTCACCCATCCACGTTCTTTGGTAACGCCCGGACCTCCGGTATTATTTCCTGAAGATACAGCATGCACCGGTGTGCTGGCTGCTGTTTCCTGACCTGCAGGAGTAACTGTCGTTCCCTGTGTTTCCTGTGCCTGGTTAGAAGAACTGCTGGAATTATCAGACGCATTCTTTCCAGAAGCCGGGCCGGAAACCTGCGTATTGTTCTGACTGGTACTCTGTCCTGTAAGAGCACCTGCCTCTGCTAGCTTAAATCCATAATCTAACAATGCCTTGGTATCCGTATAATGGGTAGACTGGCTCTTCATCACCACTGCGACCAGCCTTACCCCGTTGCGCTCTGCAACAGTCACCAGGGTATTTCCTGCCTTGGACGTATATCCTGTCTTTCCACCAATAATTCCCTGATAATAACGGGCATCATTTGGATTTAACATTTTGTGTCCCATAGTCACGGTAAGACCGGAAGGATTGTTTTTTGTAGCCGGAAGTGTATAGGTTCTGGTAGATGCCACTGTTTTTACAATATCATTTGCAAAAGCAGCTCTGGCGATCAGAGCCATATCGTGAGGTGTGGTGTAATGGTTGGGATCATTTAAACCATGTGGATTTGCAAAATGGGTATTGGTACAGCCTAAAGAGGCTGCTTTTGCATTCATTTTCTCCGCAAATGCTGCATTACTGCCAGCCACATGTTCCGCCAGGGCATTTCCCACTTCATTGGCAGATTTTAACAGCAGTGCATACAGGCACTGGCGTACCGTCATCGTATCCCCTTCTGCCATGCCAATGGAAACAGCTCCTGACTCCAGGTTTGTAGTAGCTGTTGCAGAAAAGGTAACTGTATCGTCCAGATTACAGTTTTCTGCTACTAAAAGAGCGGTCATCAGCTTGGTAATGCTGGCAGGGTAATAGGTTGTATCCCCATTCTTGGAAAAAAGCACACTTCCATCTGCTGCGTTTAATAAAACTGCGCCCTGGGATGCAACGGTCGGCTTTGTAATAGAAGAAATGTCCACTGTCTGCCCGGAAGTATTCTGCGCTGTGGAAGGTTCTGAAGCCCCGGACTGACTTTGGGAAGAAGTTGTATTTCCTGTATCTAAAGGAGTAATGGAAACCTGACTTGCCCATGCTGGTACAGACAGCGCAAGAACAGCCGCTGTACAGATGGCAAGAAACTGGGATGATCTATGTTTTTTCATTGGGATATGTCCTCTCTGTGGTGTTTGAAAGAAACTTAGGCGGTTCGTTCGTTAATGGCTTGTGAAAAGTCAGCGGACGCGTCACTGGCGCCTCCTCGATATGCTTGGCAACAAATGTCTGCTGCGCAGCCGCTTGTTTTTCCCTGCGCTCATTACATTATAGCACACACGCAGTTACAAAAAAACAAGCCATTTTGTTACGATTTCTTTAAGTTTTCCCCGTTTAACACAGCTTCTGTCAGTTCATCCCCTTTATACACCAGTTTTAAGGAGAAAAACGGTGCATTTTCCTGTAAAAGTTTTAAAAATATCTTATCGCCCTCCCACAGGTTCAGTTTTAACAGATCTTCTTTTTTGATCCATTCCAGAACGCCTTCGTTGCAGGAGATCATCTCCCCTGTATATCCGTCTGCTGTATACAGGCACATGTATTCTGTTCCCCACACATCGGAAACAAAGGTTACGATCCCCCGGAATTTCCAGGAAGTCAGTGTAAGACCGGTTTCTTCTTTTGCTTCTCTTAAAAGACAGTCCTCCGGGCTTTCCCCTTCTTCAAAATGGCCGCCGATCCCAATCCATTTGTCCTTGTTTTCATCATTTTTCTTGCTGACTCTGTGAAGCATGAGATAACTGTCATCTTTTTCTATATAACATAATGTTGTAAGTTTGGAGCGTTCTCCCAATTTATGTTCCTGCTTTCTTTTTCAAATACATTACAATGAGCCAAAGCCCGGTCTGCGGCTTTTGGCCCATAACCCAAAAAGAGCCGCCGCAAACGCGGCGACCCATGAATTTCGTCTAACACTCAGATTCCCGCGCTGACGCGTTCCACTGCCTGCTCACGCAGGCTGAATCTTCGTGAATGGCTTGAAAAAAACAAATGTCTGCTAACGCAGCCCCAGGCACTCATCTGAGTTCTTCTCCTTTTTAATTAACTATTTAACTAGCTATCAATTTTTTATTCGTCGATACTGTAGTTCGGAGCTTCTTTTGTGATATGGATATCATGTGGATGACTCTCTTTTAAGGATGCTGCGGAGATCTTAACAAATCTTCCTGTCTCCTGAAGAGTTGGGATATCCTTTGCTCCACAGTAACCCATACCGGAACGTAAACCGCCTAACAGCTGGAATACAGTATCTTCTACCATACCCTTATAAGCTACACGGCCTTCTACACCTTCTGGAACCAGCTTCTTTGCGTCAGTCTGGAAGTAACGGTCCTTGCTTCCGTTTTCCATTGCTGCAATAGAGCCCATGCCACGGTATACTTTATACTTACGTCCCTGATACAGTTCGAAAGCACCCGGGCTCTCGTCGCATCCTGCAAGCATGCTTCCCATCATACAAACGCTGCCGCCTGCTGCGATGGCCTTTGTAATATCACCGGAATACTTGATACCGCCATCTGCGATGATCGGGATACCGTACTCTTTTGCAACTGCGTAGCAGTCCATAACAGCGGTGATCTGAGGAACACCGATACCTGCAACTACACGGGTAGTACAGATAGAACCAGGTCCGATACCAACCTTAACGCAGTCAGCGCCAGCTTCGATCAGGGCTCTGGTTGCATCACCGGTTGCTACGTTTCCTGCAATGACCTGAACATCCGGATATGCTTCCTTGATCATCTTTACGCAGCGGATAACGTTTGCGGAATGACCATGAGCAGAGTCTAAAACAACTACGTCTACTTTTGCCTTAACCAGTGCTTCTACACGCTCCAGAACGTTAGCTGTGATACCGATAGCAGCACCACATAACAGACGTCCCTGGGCATCTTTTGCAGACAGAGGATATTTGATCTGCTTTTCAATATCTTTGATGGTGATCAGGCCCTTCAGGTTGAAATCATCATCAACGATAGGCAGCTTCTCTACTCTTGCCTTTGCAAGGATCGCTTTTGCTTCCTTTAAGGTAACGCCTTCTTTTGCTGTAACCAGGTTCTTGGAAGTCATGCACTCTCTGATCGGACGGCTGAAATCTTCCTCAAACTTTAAGTCACGGTTGGTAATGATACCAACTAACTTCTTGCCTTCTGTGATCGGCACACCGGAAATACGGAATTTTGCCATCAGATCATTGGCGTCCTTTAATGTATGCTCTGGGGAAAGATAGAATGGATCGGTGATAACACCGTTCTCAGAACGTTTTACACGATCTACCTCCTCAGCCTGTGCCTCAATAGACATATTCTTATGAATAATGCCAATTCCTCCCTGACGAGCCATGGCGATTGCCATACGATGCTCTGTAACGGTATCCATACCTGCACTCATTAACGGAATGTTCAGACGGATCTTCTTGGTCAGGTTTGTGCTTAAATCAACCTGGTTTGGGATCACTTCTGAATAGGATGGAACCAGAAGCACATCATCAAAGGTAATGCCTTCACCGATAATTGTACCCATTCATTTTTCCTCTCTTTCTCTGTAAAATTTTTGTATGAAGGTTCAATATAACGCCAGCGCTAAAAAAACATCGGTTTTATCAGACACTGGCGTTTTGGCCTTCTTATTAGTAAATAATACTAGCAAATTTTATATGGATTGTCAAACCCATTTAACGGAAAATATTCATTGAAATTCCTTATGATTTTTTATGAGGTAAACTTATCACTAGATAAATTTTCTTGGAAATACCCTGCGCATCGCTGCCTTCATCTTATCACCCGGTTCAAATAATACCTTGGTGGTCTGGGCCCCTTTCTGGCTGATCAGGGCATAGACATCTGCTCCGGCGTTATGACTGGTACAGTCGATCACTTTCATTCCCTGCTTTTCATAATCCTTTAAAACATAGGAATTTGCCGGTGCGATCACCTGTACATCTTCTTTATCGCAGTCAAACGTTTTCTTTCTTCTTGCTTTTCCAAGAATACTGTCTACACTGAAACCGCCATCTGCAAACAGGTATTCATATTCTACACTCAAATTCAGAAAAACAAAATACGTAGCCGCTGCTGCTGCCGCCAAGATCAGAATTCCCAATAACATCTGCAGTGCTGCCAGTACTGATAACGCGCACACAACGATCATCAGGATCTTTACCGGCCAGGCATATACGGGATCTTTCCGTTTTACCAGCCATTCAATATAATTTTCTTCCATGATAATTCTGCCTTCTCCTGTTGTATTTTTTATAACCTATATTGTTAATATTATAACCCATCTTTCTTAAGTTTTCCAGCTATTTTCACTGCTTGCATCGGATTTTTAACCTTTTGACCCTTGGTATCATATAATAAGTACAAATAACTTCCCAGGCAGGTAATATTCTTATGACTTCCCCTCTTTGTCTGAACGATATAAAACCTGGTGAAAAAGCACGGGTCTGCTGCCTTACCTCTTCCGGCAGCATCCGACGCCGTTTTCTTGATATAGGTCTCGTTGAAAATACACTGGTAGAATGTGTTGGGATAAGCCCTTTAGGGGATCCTGCTGCCTACCAGATCCGCGGAGCTGTGATCGCTATCCGTAAAGCAGACAGCAGAAACATCCAGATCTGCAGAAAGGAGAAAGCATGAAGCAGCCAAAAGCCATACCGGATCACTATCCTGTGATCGCCCTTGCAGGAAATCCCAATGTAGGAAAAAGTACTTTATTTAACAGTCTTACTACCGGGAAGAAGCAGCACACCGGAAACTGGATCGGCAAGACCACAGCTAATGCCTGGGGAATCTGCCACAGTCCGGCCCGTGATTACACACTGGTAGACATTCCAGGAACTTACTCCCTCTCTTCCCGTTCTGCAGAGGAAGAAGTTGCCAGGGATTTTATCTGTTTCGGTGCTCATCAGGCAGTGGTCATTGTCTGTGATGCCACCTGTCTGGAACGCAATTTAAACCTGGTCCTTCAGATCCTGGAAGCTACGGACCGTACATTGGTATGTGTCAATCTTTTAGATGAAGCGGAAAAGAAAAACATCACCATTGATCTGGATCAGTTATCAGACCTGCTGTGTGTACCGGTAGCAGGAACCTCTGCCAGAAAGAAAAGCACACTTTCTTCTTTCTTGGAGCGGTTAGATGATATTACTGAAGGTCCTGCCATTCCCCACTATCAGGTCACTTACTGCCCTGAACTGGAAAAAGCAGTCTCCATGGTGGAACCTGCTGTGAAAAATTGGCTGGATACCCATGAACTTCCATTTTATACCACTTCCCGCTTTCTCTCCCTGCGCCTGCTAGAAGATGATCCGTCCTTTCTCCGGTCTTTTACAAATGCCTGCCAGCTTGTTCCGTCACAGGATCCTGCCATTGCAGACTGTTTAAAAACTGCCTGGGATCATTTAAACAGAAAAGGCATTTTTAAAGACATATTAAAAGACCGCATTGTCTCCGGCCTGATCGACAACGCTGAAACCATTGCCTCCCTTTGTGTAAAGCTGCCGGAACGCAGCTACAATGAAACCGACCGGAAACTGGACCGCATCCTTACAGGCCGCCTGGCTGCCTATCCTGCCATGGCCGGACTTTTAGCCCTTATCTTCTGGATCACCCTGGTTGGGGCAAACGACCTGTCCGCCCTGCTTTCCAGACTGTTTTTTTCCTTTCAGCCGGTACTGGATCAGGCCCTTTTATCCCTTCATTTTCCAGACTGGATCCGGGACGCCTTCGTTCATGGGGTCTATCAGGTCCTCGCCTGGGTAGTTTCCGTTATGCTGCCTCCCATGGCTATTTTCTTTCCTCTTTTTACCTTATTGGAGGACTCCGGCTATCTGCCCCGTATCGCCTACAACTTAGACCGGCCTTTCCAGTGCTGTAAAGCCTGCGGGAAACAGGCTCTTACCATGGCAATGGGATTTGGCTGCAACGCAGCAGGCATTACAGGATGCCGTATCATCGATTCCCCCCGCGAACGGCTTATTGCCATTCTTACCAATAATTTTATGCCCTGCAATGGACGTCTCCCTCTTTTTATCACTTTGATCCTGCTGTTTTTATCCGGAAATAGCCATGGCCTGCTTTCTTCTGCTGCCAGTGCCCTGCTGCTTACTTTGTTCATCCTTTCAGGGATCGCCATGACTTTTATTACCTCTTACCTTTTATCTGCAACGATCTTAAAAGGAGTTTCCTCTTCCTTTACCTTAGAGCTTCCCCCTTACAGGAAGCCCCAGATCGGCAAAGTGATCTTTCGCTCGGTAACAGACCGGACCCTTTTCGTCCTTGGAAGAGCTGCCGCTGTAGCTGCTCCTGCCGGTTTTCTCCTGTGGATCATGGCAAATACAGCTCCGGGAAATATAAGCCTTCTTGCACGTTTCAGCCGGTTTTTAGACCCTCTTGGACGTCTTATGGGGATGGACGGGGTGATCTTAACTGCCTTTATCCTGGGACTTCCGGCAAACGAAATCGTTCTTCCTATTATCCTTATGGCCTACACAGCCCAGGGAAGCCTAACAAATTTTGAAAATATGGGACAGTTAAAAGAGATCCTTCTGTTACATGGCTGGACCTGGAAAACAGCTGTCTGCGTCCTGCTTTTCTCCCTGATGCACTGGCCCTGTTCCACTACCCTGATCACACTGTATAAAGAAACAAAAAGTAAATGGTGGACCTTTGTTTCTGCTTTTCTGCCGGCATTTTGCGGTGCTTTATGCTGTATCATTTTTACGGTCCTGACCCGCCTGTTCCAGACATTTTGACATTTAGTTTAATATTTCCTTAAACCAGTATTTACCTGCCTTGACATCCCTTATCCCTTCTTATATAATACAAAATCTGTAAAATACTTTATAAAGCATATGAAAAAGCATATGAAAAGAGGGATATTTATGTCTTCAAACAAGAATTCCCGCTCTTCCTATCATGGTCCCAGAGGAAGACGGGATAAGGATCATACATCAAAGCGGCTGCATTTTGACTATGACAGGCCGAAAAGAAAACCAATAAAAGGAGGTTGGATCCCCTTTGCAGCAGCAGGAGCTGTTGTCGTACTCTTAGGCATCTCCGCTGTTGTACTCCATTCCCGTTCTGTTTCTGAACCGGAAAGAGCCGCAAAAGCAACTGCCAGCCAGGCATCTGAAACTTCTCCTGTCTTACTGACTGTCAACGGCATTTCTTTAGAGGGATTAAGCAAAGATGAGGCTGTTTCCCGGATCAGTAAGTCTCTTTCCTGGAATATGACTGCCGCATATGAAGATGACAGTAAGGAACTTCCCAACATTCTTACAGACGCCATCCGCAACTGGCTTACCAGTAAAGAAGAGGAAACCGTTTCAGGAGATCTTACATTAACAGCGGCAGAGCTTCCAACGGATGCCCTGAAAAATTCCATTTCCCAGGAACTGGAAGAACTGGCAAAAGAATGGGATGTTCCTTCAAAGATCAGTACCCTGGACCACTATGACAACCAGAAGGGACAGTTTGTGTTCAGGGAAGGCTGCGCCGGCTCACGTATTGACCGGGACCAGCTGGCCAATGATATTTTAGCTGCCATTCATGAAAACCGCATGGATGCTGTAGTAGAAGTACAGTCCCATAAGGAAGCACCTTCTATTTCCTGTGATGAGGTAAAAGCCAGCTACAAGACTCTCGTCACCTTTACCACAGAAACCACGGACAATGATAAGCGCAACACCAATGTACGCCTTGCTGCAGAAGCTTTAAACGGAACCATTGTCCAGCCCGGGGAAGAATTTTCTTTTAACTCTGTTGTAGGACAGCGTACTGCGGAAAAAGGATACCAGGAAGCAGCCGCATACAACAGTGGCGCTGTCGTCCAGGAACTGGGAGGCGGTGTATGCCAGATCTCCAGTACCTTATACCGGGTAGTATTTCAGTCCGGCATGGAAGTTACCTTCCGCCGCTCCCATACTTTCGAGCCTAACTATGTAACTCCGGGCCAGGATGCTGCCATCAGCTGGGAACAGCCTGACTTCCGTTTTGTAAATACTTCTGACAAACCTATCGGTATTCTTGCAAGCTACGCTGACCGCAAGGCAACTGTTTCTATTTTCGGCGTGCCTGTATTAGAGGATGGGGTTGTATGGGATCTGGCTTCTGAAAAAGTAGAAGAAATCGACCCGCCGGAACCGGAATACGTAGAAGACCCTACTTTAGCTCCGGGAACAGAAAATACAATAAAAGCGGCCACCAAAGGCAGCCGCTGGGATACTTATAAAGTTGTATACAAAGACGGACAGGAAGTCGAACGTACTCTGGACCACTCCAAAACCTATCTTGGCCATAGTGCTGTGATCCACCGCAATACTTCTTCCGCTTCCGGCACAACTACTTCCGGTACAACTACTTCTGATACAACTGCCTCCAGCACAAAAGGAGCACAAGAAAGCAGTTCTATTGCAAATCCAACAAAAGCAGCTGCTCCAACTAAGGCTGGGACAACAGAGAAAAAGGCTCCAAAACATGAAACAGCCCCGGCACAGACAGCTCCTGCACCAACAGAACCAGCGCCAACTGCTCCGGCTGCACCGGAAACCTCACAGCCAGCCCCGGAAGAAACCATTGCTCCCTTTGTTCAGTAAGTCCTTATTTTAACAGTTTTCCAAGGGTCTCCCGCAGTTTATCCACTTCGATCGGCTTGGAAAGGTGGGCATTCATGCCGCTTGCAAGAGACCTGCGGATATCTTCATCAAAAGCATTGGCACTGATGGCAATGATAGGGATCTTTTTATGATCCGGATGATCGGTGGTCCGGATGGCATGGGCTGCCTCCAGTCCGTTCATAACCGGCATCATAATATCCATAATGATCAGATCATAATATCCTTTCTCGGAGGCGGTAAACTTATCTACCGCCTCTTTTCCGTCACAGGCATTTTCCACAGACATTCCCATATCTTCCAGAATATACTGTAATATCTCCCGGTTCAATGGATTGTCCTCTGTTACCAGAACGCGGACACCTGTAAAATCTCTTTCCACCCTGGAAACTTCTTCTTTTACATGGTGGGCTCTGACCGGCTTTAACGTAATGGAAAACCGGAAGGTACTTCCTTCCCCGATCTGGCTTTCAAGCTCAATGGTTCCGCCCATCATATGTACCAGGCGGTTGCTGATCGCCAGTCCCAGTCCGGTTCCCTGCTGTCCTACCGCAGAACGGTCCACCTGCTCAAAACTTCTGAAAATACGCTGGCGGTCTTCTTCACTGACACCAATGCCGTGATCCTTCACCGCAAACTGTAATTTAGAAAGACCATCAGAAAGCCTTGTTTCCTCTACTGTTAAAGTGATCTCCGTGTGATCCCCGGAATATTTCACTGCGTTGCTTAACAGATTGACCAGGACCTGACTGAGACGCAAAGCATCCCCATAGAACCACTGGTTGACCAAATGGATCTCCTGATGATATTTCTGAGATTTTTCCTCAAACTTAGCTTCCAATAACGGATACAGTTCGCCGATCATCTTATCAAGCTGGAAATCATCTTTTACCAGTTTCATCTTTCCGCTTTCGATCTTTGACATATCCAAAATATCATTTAACAGACCTAACAGATATTTGGAGGATCCTTTTACCTTCTTTAAGCAGTCTAAACGCACTTCCTCTGTCTGCCCTTCTTTTAGAGCGATCTCTGTCATACCAATGATACCGTTCATAGGAGTACGGATCTCATGGGACATATGGGCCAGGAAGTCAGACTTTGCCTGTGCAGACTGATCATGACGGTCTCTGTTGATACGGTTCTGGATGATAATGCCGATCTCCCAGAGAAGCTTTCTATCCTCCTCATTTTCATAAACAGATGGTTCTATTCCCAAAAGGAAGATGCTTCCGGAATACTGTCCGTTATCTGACATAAGGATCCCCACACCGGTCTGGTCTATATCTGTTTTCCTGAGAACAGGTACAACGGACAACAGCTGTTTTACAGGCTGCACTGCGTTGATCTGGGCATCCTGATTTAATTTTTCATACTCTTCTTCTGTACAGTGGACAACGCCCCGTTTTCCCATGAGGCCATGAAGATGCTTCCACTGGTATTCCAGCTCGCTGGAAAGGAAATCATAATGAAAACTGGTGATCAGCATATTTTCCATTCCATAACGTGCTTTTAAGCGGCGGGAAAGCAGATCCAGACCTGCATCAATAGACGGACAGCGGTCTAACAGATTTAATGCCAGGGAAGCCAGACTGATCTGTTCCATATATCCCATGGAAACGATCTTTCCAAATGTTTTCGGCTGTGCTCCCGGATCCTTTACCTCATTCCAGGAAAGGACACCGATCTCCTGCTTTTCCGCTTCTGTAACAGCGATCCGGACCCGTCTTAACAGAGAGGTGGTTGTTACACTTTCATCCCCTCTGGCAATTCCAGCCTGGAAATTAAGATTTAAGGCACTGCGCCGGATCATCACAGAAAAACGTTCTTTCAGTTTTTCCAGTTTCTGCCTGCAGCTTTCCTCTGTAATTTTAGGGATCCAGGCAAGGAGTTCATCAGAACCTGCACGGATCATCACCGGAGGTCTGGAAAGATCTTCGGCACACACCTCCAGAAACATTTTGGAAAATTCTTCCAGGACCACATCCCTAAATGTCAGACCAAAGTCCCTGGTTATGATGGTAAAATGACAGATATCCACAAGAATAAACATACCCTGGGGATACTTTCCACGAACCTTCTCAATTACCTCCATTCCCGGTTTTAAACGGTAAAATAAGGTAACAGGATCTATCATCTGCTTTCGTTCCTGTTTCAGTTCCCGCATCTTTGTTTCATGGATATCCCGGACAAAACCTACGATCTTTCGATCATCCTCTTTTGTCTCTGTAATGGTCTTTCCTCTGATCTCGATCCAGCGTCCCTGTGAGTGGTTGCCATTGATACAGCAAAACTGACCATAAATTGTATTCTCATGACTTTGCAGCATAGAAAGGAGCTTTTTCTGGTCTTCCCTTGAAAAATAACGGTCCAGGATCTTTTTTTTGGCATTTTTTATATCCCACAAACCATCCATTTCCCTGCTGTTTACGATCTCCAGTGTATTTCCTTTTTCACGGTATGTAAAAAACAGGTCATTGGAACTTTCTACTGCGATCCGGTAACGCTCTTTTTCTTCACTGAGCTGATGTTCTGTGCTGATCTCACTTTCTGTCAGATTTTCAACCACCTGATGCAGCTCATCTACTTCCTGGATACCGGAAGGCGCAAACTCTTTTAAGCCTGCAATTCCGCTTCGGATACTGTCCATAAGCCTGTATACCGGTCGTGTTACGCAGCGGATCACCACACTCATGATCACCAGTCCCAAAACTGCACAGGCCACAATAGTCGTCAAAATATCGCTGTACAGCTTATCTCCCAGACTGAAAATAGAGTCCTCTGCCACAAAACCACATAAAACCCAGTTTGTATTCTTATAAGGGACATTATTGGCATACAAATTCATTTTTGAAAACAGGGCATAGATCTCCTGGGTACCGATCTTAGAGTCCTTTACCTTGAAAAGATCCTCATGCTTTGTACTTTCCAGCTTAAAAATACCATTTTCACGCTGTACCGCATCATAAAGATTACCTTTTCCTGCAATATTTTCATACGTACCATCTCCGTTATCAACGGCAATGGCGTAACCGGCTGTCTGTTGCCTGTTCAGATCCTGTACACGGAAATAGGTATTGCACAGATAACTGACAGAAACTTCCGTTCCCACAACACCATAGATCACACCATCATTGACCAAAGGGACAGAATATGTGATCATTTTATGGTTATCCATTTCATAATCTTCCAGTATAAAAGGCATGGACCAGTAACCTAAACTGGCCATATCTACCCCTGTATGAGCCATACCTGCTGTGTAAGGTTCATAGAAAAAATCATCACTTTCCCTGATACCTTTTCCCTGAAAACGAAATGCAGGGGACCAGGAATTATCCAGGGTAATTCCCCACTGACGGGCCAGAGTTTTATCCCCGCGCTCCAAAAGAAGGTCAGAGTTTGTATCTGCCTTGGTCACAGGATCAGAGTCCCTGAGGAAAAATCCCGTAAAATCTCCCGGTGCCCCTATTGGCTGATCATTTGCCATAACAAGAAACACACCGCAGGTGGTATCACGGCGCAAAGACTCTAAAAGCTCCGGAAATACACGCTGGGTATATTCCTTCTGAAGTTCCTTATCCTTTGTAAACTTTTCTATATCTGCCCGTTGTTCTTTTAACAGATCAGAAAGAACACTATTCAGATAGTTGCTCTCTTTGCGCACAGCACTCCACTGCTCGATCATGGCATTTTCCAGTATTACCTTGCTGTTTTCCACCAGATAACTGTCAAGATCTACTGCATTACTCTCCATAATGGATTTAACACCGCTGGAAAGGAGCATGGAAAAAGGTAAGATGCCCTGAAATAATACCACCAGTAAAAGAGGCAGAAGTAAAATATGCATCAATGTTCTTTTCTTTTTTTTCATGTTTTACTTCCAAACCTCCTGCCTGTGGCATTTCTCATCTTATTTCTGATCCTGTTTCCGGCCTTAAATACAGGATCTACTGATTGGAATGTGCCGTGTCATTTAACTTCTGATACCAGCTGTCATACCATTCTTCAAACGCAGCATCGCCGGTAAATTCTGCAGCTGCTTCTGCTCTTGACATTCCGGCTGCTACCATTTCATCTACTTTTTCTTTATCCTGGGCAGCTTTGTCGGAAAGATCATAATCCAGGATATTTCTGGTGGCATATCCGTTTTCAAAGCAGTTCGGGGTATAAAAATGAATGGACTCATAGGCATTTAAAATACTGCTTAAACACTGATACGCCTTAGCATTTACTTTCAGGTCTTTTTCTTTGATCACTTCATCTAACGCTTCCATGGAATTGGCATCCTTGCGCACCGGCATATAGGCAGACTCACATACAAAACGGAGATTATTTTCTTTTCTGGTAAACCATTTTAAAAACTCACAGGAGGCATATTCATGCTGGGCATCTGACTTTGTCACTGCCATTCCTGCGCCCTGCTGTACATTGATCTGTTCGCCTCCCTCTAATACAGGAGGCTGCATTACCACATAATCAATGGCATGGCTGTCCTCATCGGTTACTACCTGATCCGGGAAGTACATAGAAGATGCGCAAGAACCGGTGTAAGCCAGGATATCCCCTGTTTTCACATCATCTGAACGGAATTTTCCCATACTTGCAAAATAGCCATTTACATAAGGTACATAATAATTGTCCCACAGGCGGCGGACTTTTTCTTTGTCTGCCTGGATCGTAACCTGACCGTCCTTTACGTCAAAGATATCTGCTCCTAACTGTTTCATGCCAATAATAAAGTAATTGGACATGGAGTCTCTTCCGTAAAATGCTTTTCCATCATCAGGGATATCCGGGGTCAAACTGTCGGTCCACTCATAGTAACGCTTTGCAACGTCTGCCACTCCCTCTAAAGTAGAAAGTTCCTCTAAAGAAGAACCGGTAGCATCTGCAAATGGCTTCCAGTCTGTTTTATTGATCATCATGATCTCTGTAGACTTTGCTACAGGGAAGAGATAAAGAGAGGTATCATCATGGAAATAGCCTTCTTTTATGTAAGAGTCCACATATTCAGACAGTTCTTCCTCTGTAAAATAAGAAGACAGATCCGCCAGTTTATCCTCTTTCTGTACTGCATAGGCAGTATCTGCGTAGGTAGAGAAAATATCCGGCAAAGACTGGGCACCTACAGCACCGGATACTGCATCTGAAACCGCCTTTTCCAGATCAGATACAGATCCCTGGGTATATCCTTCTACATAAATACCCTTGTCTTTTCCCTCTGTAGCGTTAAATTCAGAAACCAGCTGGTCAAAGGCAGCCTGTTGTGCCCCATTATAATAATGCCAGACAGTAAGGGAAACCGGTTTACTTGGGTCCAGTTTCACCTTGCTGCCTGGCGCAGTTGTTCCTGTATTCGTATTGCATGCTGTTAAAAGAATTGCCGTTCCTAAAGCGGCTGCTGTCCATGTCAAAAAACTTTTTTCCATAATGTGTCCCCCGAACCGATCGTGTACAATCTGTTTTTTAACACTATTATAACGAAATTGACAATAACTTTCAATGAAAACACAGGGGATTATAACTTTCCATTTGATTTTTGCTCTGTCAGCACTTTTAAGATCCGTTTGCGGTTGCTGTTTAAGTGGGTGATCATTGCATATCTTGCTCCCTGGGCATCTGCAGATGAAATGGCATCTGTGATCGCCTGGTGCTGGTCCACTGTTGTTTTGGCAAAATTATTTTTTGTCATCTGCACAAAAATCGGAATTCCTTTTACCACGATCTCCATAAGATTGCAAAGGGTCTGGTTATGGGTGCAGGCTGCCAACTGCCTGTGGTACTCAATATCCGCAGCAATATGATCTTTTCCTTGGACAACCAGGTCTTCTACCTTCTTCTGGATCTGCTGAAGTTTCTGACAATCAGCATAATCTGCATTGGTAGCTGCCATAGCTGCCACTTCCGGTTCCAGCATCAGACGTACATCTACAAATTCCAGACCAGTCTGGAACAGATTTTCTTCACTGTTTTCCTGAAGTCCTATAGGATCATCATTTACCGCCGGTGATGCCTGGGAAACTTTTTCTTTCTTAATAT
>ENA-ORRL01001564-ORRL01001564.1-human-gut-metagenome-genome-assembly--contig:-NODE-1564-length-16588-cov-11.458331_pt1 | contig 16588 bp, 20 predicted proteins | sample MGYA00242175_ERZ509134 | MGnify/ENA primary metagenome ERZ509134 (study PRJEB26280, sample SAMEA2338660) | human gut metagenome | biome: human gut; feature: human-associated habitat; material: faeces... | reverse complement strand
AGGCGCTGTTAGCCATTATAGATTGTTGCGCATATAAAGAAACCATAAATAGTTTCTGTAGACCTAGGAATGTTTATGGTGTTTGCATAATTAGAACAGGTGTCTCCATTTTTGGTCAACGTTGGGACATAGCTTGTTCTAGGAACGGACAGAATAGTTTTCAGTGCAAGGTTGCGCGGTAACGTCAAACTTCGCGTTTCACCTGCTTTAAAAGTATAATTGATTATAACCTGCGCACCGTTATAGTACATATAAATTGTGTCATCTTCGTTTGAATACGTTTCATGCGCAAAATTCTTATAATCGCCGTGCAGCAAGGCGCTTGCGACAAATCCGTAACCTAGTTGGTTTGGATGGAGATTATCACTCTTGTAAAATGATACGTCGTTAAACATGTCGGCCAAGTTTACGAAAGTTACATTGTTATTATAAGCAACTTTCTGCATCTGATCGACCGAATAGTAGTAATACGACAGCGAGAGAAAATCGGACGAATAAGGTGCGTCCGCGGCGAATATAATTTCAGCTTTAGGGAATTTGGCCCTGATTTTTTTTAGAGCACGTGCTGTTTCGGTGTTTATTTTTGATTGCGTGCTTGTGTCCTGCTTAATATGCGACACGTCGTTTACGCTGCACACGACCGTCACAAGCTTAACGTCGTTCGGTCGTTCAATTTCGGCAAACGCTTCATCGATCTCTTCATCAACTGTCTTCACGTAACTTTCGAATTTTGTAAAACTCGCCCCGCTCACGGCCTTGTTAATCAGCTTAAGGTTCTTTTGAGCCGATACTATACCGGCGATTTCACCTCCGGCAACCCAGCTGTCCCCGAGACAGAGGTAAATTCCATCGTAAACGTTTTTCTTCAACGCGTCGATTTGAGTCTTATTATCACCAACTGCGTTTTCGACGACCTTGATTTGCGCGTCGGTTTGAGTCTTATTATCAGCAACTGCGTTTTCGACGGCCTTGATTTGCGCGTCGGTTTGAGTCTTATTATCAACAACTGCGTTTTCGACGCCCTTGATTCGCGCGTCGTAAAGTTCCACGACATGCCTTAGGTCTGAAATTTGCTCGTTTGGCTCGGCCCAAAGCCTCCAGAATTCCCCATCAACTAGTTCAGTGCCAGCGGGTATGAAGGGCTTTATTGCGATGTAAGACGCCCCCGCGCCGTTTTGCACCACATCATAATAATGATAGTCGGTCTTTTCGTTCCAGAGCTTCAAGAAGTTAAACGAAACTCTTGGGCCGACGCTCATAAGACCTTGTGGTGGAATCTCTGGAATGATCATTTGACGGTCGGTAACGGTTCCCTGCACGACTGCATTTTCAGTCTGCGCGCCGAAACTTGAAGCATTAGGCATTTTTACCTCCTAGTAGTTGATGCGAACATGGTACGTATTATCACGTTCATCGAAAAACCAGTCGAATTTCAAGTGGTCCCAACCCCGCGGGATCACGAGCGCGTAACGAACAACCCCTGTATCGGGCTCCTGGTAGAACGTTGGGAACACGAATTTCGATTGACGCGCGACGAGCTGCTGTAAATTAGCGTCGATCCATTTCGCGAGACCGTCGATGTACCGGTCGTAATATTGACCGTTCTCGATGGACTCGATGACCTTCTCAATCTCCTCGATTGTCTCGGCGTTCTTGCTGGAAAGCCCAATCGTGTTATTGAGCGGGTCTTTAATAGCGTCGATGATGCAATAGAGGTTCGCGATCAGCTGCTCGGGACTCTTGGCCTCCCAGTACAGTTTGGGGAGCGTCGGGTTCGTCAGCATCCAGGGGTCGAAAAGCGGAAGCGGTGTATACATTCGCTTCACCTCCTTACCAAAGCGGGACGGTCGGTGTGAGTATCGAGGTGAACAGGACGTGCTCGAGCTCATTGAGAATCATAGCATCCACGTCCTGATACTCGCGTGTGAATTGCAGGGCCTTGTCTATCGCACTGCCCTCGTGCATCGTGTCGGCCTCGCGGTCGTTGCCGGTGCTCGCGTAGTCGGAGTTGCCTGAGAGCATCGTCTCGGGGAAGTCCGAGAAGATGTCGCGCGACTTCTCGCGGTCGCGGGACTCCTGGAGGGGGTTCAATCCCTGCTCGACGCGAGCGTATAGCAATTTGTATTTCGGCATGATCTCGTTGAGCTTGCGCAGGTAAGCGCGTTTCCACTTGCTCGGCACCGTAATTGACACCTCGCGGTCGTAGAAGCGGTTTAGGAACTTGGTGCAAAGCCGCGTGTACTGCTCGTCGCTGTATGCGTCGAAATGCCACGAATCGTCCTCGAGTGGCTTGTAGAATCCCAGCTCGTGCCACTCGCCGAGCGTGATCGTCATGTAGTCGTATCGCTCGTCTGTGTTTACTTCGGGAAAATCGAACATATGTTTACCCCCTTTCGAGCATCGTGTCGTAACGGTGCGAGATGTCGTAGTTGCTGGACAGGTTGTCGCGGGACCATACGACGGTGATCGGCGCGCCCAGGCGGTTACCGAAACGTGCGTTGAGCTTGTCGCATGCGTCGCGGCGCGTGTTGAGCGGGGACATGCGTGCGAGCTCGGTCGGCTGCATGGTCGAATTAACCTCGTCCTCGATCATGCGCTCCTCTTTGAACGGCATTGAGTCTATGCCGAGCTCGCGGTATATCGCGTCCCACGTGTTGGCCCATTCCTCTTGTAGCTTGTCCCCGATGTACTCGCGTGCGCGCTGCGGCATGGTCGCGGTCGTCTGGATGTCCTGGAAGTTGTCATAGGCCAGTACGTACGGCTCGCCGTTCGCGATTGCCTTGTAGAAGTTCTGCACGTCGTAGGTTCTATCTTGAGGTGCGGTGATGGCGAACGGCATGCGCATATGGAAACGGTTGATCTGTTTCGTACGCATAATGTCGGTCAGCTCGCGCGCCCAGATGTTAATCTTCACGAGCAGGGGGTAGCGTGTGCGATTCTCCCAGATCCAGACGCCTCGGTCCCAGTTGCACATGAAATTCGTCTTGCCGGTGATGCCCATCGCGCGCCATGCGCGCGGCTCGTTGTACATGTTCGGGGCGCCCTGCTGGACGGCCCGCAGCGATAGAAGCGTATCGCTCGAGTTGGGAAACGCGAGCGTGGCAGCGCCCTCGGTGAGCAGCGTCCACTCCAGAAAGCACTCGTTGCAGGTTTCCGGCAGGTTTAGCCAGCGGAAGCGCGATAGCGCGAGCTCGATCAGGTCGTTTTGGAACATGTTGAATAGCTGCTGATTGTAGGCCTCGGTCTGCCAATACGTCGGCTGCGCCCCGGGCCTGTACTTGCGGCGCTGCTTGTAGCCCCTGCGCCCCTTGCTCATGCGCCCACCTCCTTATAGATCGTCGGCGTGTCGATTGCCGTCTTGAACGATGCGAGCACCTCCGCGCTGGATTTGGACTGAGCGTCCATGAGCCCTTTCATGATCGCTTGGTGTGTCTCCATGTCCTTGCTGATGGTCGCGTGGATTTTGGCGCGCTCGACCTTGTAGTCGATGATCGCGTTGATCTCCTCGTCGGTCATGCCCTGATAGGTCTCGGCCTTGAGAAGTGCGTTGAGGTCGATGTCTGCCATGGCCCCTCCTTTACAGGTTGTCGTAGATGCTGACGCGACCTATTTCCTCCGGGTTGCTCCAGACGGTCACGCCCCTGATAAGTATATCCTTGATCACGCCCTGTGCGGACTCGAGCGCGTTGCCGTTGCCGCTGCACCACACCTCGGAACACTTCCAATACGTGAAGTGGCGCATGACCTGCATGCGCTCCATGCTGAACTCGCGCATGAGCGCGTAACCGTAGCGGGCGAATGCCGAGGCCGCGTTCATGATGTCGCATTCGCGCTGCGTGACGACCTGGGCGAACAGGGCGCGGGGCGCGGTCGCGCTCGACTGCCCGTTAGCACTTGCTCCGAACTGCGCGGGGGCCGCGACGCCCGCCTGGTTGAGTCCGGCCGAGATCGCGTCTATAGCGGTCGCGTAGGCGCGGTTCGCGTTCGCGTCCCCGGTGGCCTTGGTGTTGCCCGCGTTGGTGCGCATGACGCCCGCGTTGTTGTTCGCTACCTTGGTGCTCGCCTCGTTGCGGAGCGTGGTCGCGGTGGTGGTCGCATTATTCTGGATTCCCCATGTTTTGGCTGTGAATGCGGCCGCATTCCCAGTTTTTCTGAGTGCGTTCGTCTGGGCCAATCCCGCAGCCAGTGAATTGCTCGTCTGCGAGATCGCCGCAGCGGCGTTAGCGGTGGGGATTGATACCGCGAGGTCGGATACTCCCCCGATCGCGGCGCTCTTGGCGTCCGCTCTTCCTCCGGTGATGCCACCGGTTACGACCGATCCCAACGTGCTCGCAATTGCGGCCGCGTTGTTGTTTGCAGTCGTGATCGAGATGACTTCGTTTTCCAGCCCCTTCATTGCGGTAGAGGTGTCATTATCCGCATCGCAGTCACTTGCAAGCTTTTGGTTAGATGCTGCGGCCCCGGTCAACGCCCAGTCATTCGCGTTCTTCGTGACTGCGGTGTTTGCCCCGGTGTTTACGGCGTTGTTATCGGTCACGTTCTTCGCCGAGTTGCCGACGTTCGTGTAGGCGGTCGCGTTGGACGCGAGCGACGACGCGAGCGCGTTGTCGGCCGCGAGCCTCGCGTGCGCGCGGCTGTATACGGTCGTGTACGCGGCCCGGCTCGCGGCGCTCTGGGAGACCTGCATCACGGGGAGGTTCCAGCTCTTGAGGTACTCCCCCCACGCTCCGCCGTAGCTGTACGTGCGGCCCTCGATTGTCTGGAACGTCAGGCTATCGGTGGCGCCGGCGATACCGAGCAGGCGCGCGTCGATTGAGATATACGGCATGACGAGGTTCACGGCGCTCGCGAGCTGGATGCCGTCCGCGCCGAGGTCCTCGATTCTCACCGTGGAGGTCTGCCCGCGCTCGTCACCTATGCGGATCGCGGCATAAGGGTACGTATAGAGTTTCGCGAAACCTGCGGCCTGCGCTGGGTATCCGAAATCCGCCACGCCCGGCTGCATGAACGTCTCGATTTTCTGGACCGCATCCAGCACGGTAATTGAAACATTCCAAAGCTCGAACGGCGCGGACTGCGTGAGCAGGTCGGACGGCGCGAAGAACACGCCGAGCACGGTCGGTTTCATCCAGGGCGCGTTGGTCTCGAGCGCGCGCAGGAACGTCTGGAGGTCTCCCACTGCGACGGAATACACGCGCGGCGCGAGCATGCCGGATGTGCTGGGCTCCGATATAGCCGGGACTTTAGGGGCGGAAGCGGTACCGAAATCGCCCTGGAGGTCGGCGTATGTCGCAATGCAGGCGCGCTGCGTCTCGGCGCTGTAGTTCTTGACGGCGCGCGCGGTCTCGACATACGGCTCTCCCCCGGTGTTGACGTCATCGGAGAGCAGATACGCGCTGTTGTCTCGGGGGTTCGCGAGGTAGTCGGCAACGCTCGACGCGGCCACCGGCGCATGGCCGCGCTCCAGCAGCACGTAGTCGAATTTCATCTCGTTGATATAGGTCGTCCATACGTCGAGCGTGAGGATCAGGCGCGTCGAGTTTGGCGATAGCTGCTGCGCGTCCTGGATGAAATAGAAGTACCGGCGCTTTCGATCGCCTGCGGCATACGCGAGCGGCTGCGCGTCGCTCGTCATGCGAGGCAGGTCCACGACGAGGTAGTTGTACCCTTGGGCCGAGGTCACCGGTACCGGAACCTTGGACGCTCCGTCCGGCTTGACGTTGAACATGGTATCGAGGTTGACGACCTCGCCATCGAGCGCGTCGAACCACGTATCGCGCGCGGCGTCGTCGTCGAACTTGACGACGTTGTCGTAGTCTCCGCACCACGGGACGTTGCACATCTTGAGCCGGGCGGTCGGCTTGAATCGTGAGTAGTCGAGCGTGTTGTCGTACCTGTAGACGTCCACGTTGTCGAGGTTCGGGAAATCGCCCATATGTCCTCCTTAATAAAATGCGCCCCCGCTCACGCATGAGCGGGGGCGCGGCGCCTTGCACTATAGATTATAGGCTAGGAGATCGTGATGTCCACGGTCTTCGTATGGGTCGCGGTTGCTCCGGAGGGATTGACGTAGGACGTCGTACCGGTCACGTGGAGAACGTTACCGGCCTTCAGGTCGGACTTCTGGACGTGGAGCACGCCCAGGCGGTCGACGCGCGTCGCGGAGTTGAGCGCGATCGGCTCGCCGTCGGATACGGCGGTCTCGGCGCTCACGCTCCAGGTCACGGCGTTGGGCTCGACGGTCACGCCGAGGTCGTTGTCAGTGATGGCGCCGACGAGCTTCACGGTCATCTGCGTGGTATCGCCCGGCTTGAGCTGCTTGGAGGCCGCAGTGATGTCGACGCCGGTCACGGTCTGGGTGAGCGTGGGGATGTCGGTCGCGGTGTCCGTGGTGAACAGGATCGCGGGCACGAACGGGGAGACCGACACGACCTCCCAGTGGTGGAGGTAGTAGTTAGTGGAGAGCGTCGAGGGGTTGTAGAAGCTCTCGTTTGCGTATACGAAATCCTCGCACACGAAAAAGGCGTCGGTGGTGAGTAGCGCGAATGCGTTGGGTACGGGGATGTCGGGGACGACGACGGTGCGGTACTTGATGCCGGCCTTGTCGAGGTTGAAGATGCCCGCGAGCGTGTCGACGTCGATAGATGCCATCGCGTCGGCGGTGATGAACAGCACGAGCTCCTCGGGGGCGGCGAACACGGGAATACCGTACTCCGCCGACACCGGTGAGTAGAGGGCGGTCGGGAACTTGAGCTTGCTCGCGTAGGCGCGTACGGCCTTGAGGAACTCCTTACCGGTGGCCTCATCGGTCGGCTCGGCGCTTACGTGGTGCTTGAAGAAACCCCAGTTCCGTTCGTAATAGGACATCTGCGCCATCATGCACAGGTACTCGTCGTAGTTGTCGGAGTTGCGCGGAACGGTGAGTACGGCGTCGATAAGGCGGTTTAGGCCGAACTCGTCGAGGAATGCCTGGCGCAGGTCCGGGTATTCGAGCGTGATGTCGTAACGGTCCTCGCGGTTGACTGTGTGGTACCACACGGCGGCCTCGGGGCGGCTGATCTTCTCGAGCGCCGAATCCTCGACATTATACGTGTGCGCCTTGATCCACTTGAGCGCAGACTCCTGGATGGACGAACCGTAACGCATGGCAGCGCCCTTGAAGACGAGCAGGGGGTTCTCCCATTCCTTGTTGTGGATGATCTGGTCACCGACTCGGTTGATGTACGCGTCGATGAACTCGTTCAGATAGCGGCCGTTGTTCGGCTTGAATAGGAACTTGCTCGTCGCGTCGATGCCCGAGATGGTCGGGTCTGGCACGCGCTGCTGGAAATCGTTGGTCGCGGACAGGTACACGCGGCCCGCGATCGTCGTATTGTCAGTTGCCATCTATTAACCTCCTTAAAGGTCCAAATCCATGTCGTCGTAGTCGGGAATGATGTCGGCTTCGTCGGTTACGACATCGGCGTCTCCGTCGCCGTCGACATCCGCCACGTCGGCGCCGTTGTCGATGTCGATCGCGGCAGCGGTCGTGCGCATCGCCTCGAGCGTCTCGGCGATGGCGCCGAGCGCGCTCTCGATGCGCTCCAGGCGGTCGCGCAGGTCGTCGAACTCGCCGATGCGGTGCGCCTCCTCGCCGGACGTGCCGGTCTCGTCCTCGATCTCCTGCTCTTCCGGGGTCAGGTCGTCGGCCTCGGTCTCGGGCTTCTCGTCCTCGTCCATGTCAGCTCCTTTCTATAGTTACAAATAAGGTCGCGATGCGAACAGGCTTTCGCCTGCGCATCGCGACCATTATATAACGCCTTTGCGAAACTTTGCGCGTGCGGCTGAAACACGCCGCCGAGCGTGCGGGGTTCGGGCACCGACCGAACGGTGTGACTGTCCCGAATCGTCCCTACTCGCCGCTTTCCGCGCGAGTCGTCGCGGGCGTCGCGGTCATTTTACGCCATAGAGCGCCATCGCGTCCAGGAATCCCTCGCGCACCTTCACCGAGTCGAAGAGCACGCTGCCCTCGTAGTACATCTGGACGATGACGCGCAGGGTCTTGACGGCGCGCTGCGCGGCGATGCGGTTCGGCGTGTTGTCGCGCCTCGTGAGCGCGAATACCGGCTCTGCGTTCTTCGGTATCTTCCCGGTCACGTAGTAGTAGCCCTCGCTCATATCGATCCAGATGCCGTACTCATCTCCCATGTGTGCGCATCCCATTACGTATTTTGCGCGGGCGGGCTTCTTGGAGATGTACCTGTTGTCCTCGGCGAAATCGTTGGCGTAGGTGGCTTTCGTGTATCCGGTCACCTGACCCATACGCCCCGCGAGCGTGTTGTCCATGCGGTAACGGTCGTGCTCGTCCGGCTCGACATAATGGAGCAGGACCATCTTGTCGAGGTACCAGGTATAGCCGAATCTCGGCACCCCCTTTACGCCGATCGCGGCGAAATAGGGGTTCAGCAGGTCCACGGCGTTTCCGAGCAGGAATACGTGCGGCTTGATGCGGTGCCCGTCGTAAGGGTCCTCGCGGACGCACGAGTCGATGATACGCGCGAGCATGTTCCACTCGTTGCGCTTGTATGTGTGGCTCGCGTCGATATTCTCGATAATCGCCTCGTCGAAGATGACGTTCTTTACGTCGGTGAACGTCCTCTTCTTGGTGCCCTGCATCTCGGCGTAGCCGACGACGTAGCCGCACACCTTCCACGGCGTGCCCTTCTCGGCGTCTGCGGGGCGGTACTTGAACTCGTTGTTCTCACATTTGAAATCGTATCTTCCGAACTCATCATCGGTCGCGACGAGCTTGTCGAAATATCCCTTCTTCACGCTGTCGCGCTCGTCGAGCGTGCGGCACACCTCGACGAAACGCTCTCCGCGCTTGATCGCCGCGTTGAGCGCGTAGGCGCGCAGACCGTACGTCTTGCCCTTGTTGGGCGCGCCTACGACCATCGTGATATCCGCGTTGTAGCTGAGCGTCTTCTCCCAGTTGTAGTGGATGCCGTCGTTCAGGTTTACCATTCCGCACCCCCCAACGGCCTCCATTTGGCATTTGCGACGCGCTTGTCCCTTATCGCGGGAGAGTAGAAGTAATCAAGCGGCTTCCCGTTGCATTTGCACCTGAAAGCCACCATGGGATAACTGTGCGGTGTCTTCACGATGACCGGTATATCGCACGGCGGCTGATCCGCAGTTACTTCCCGCCACTCAAACGTGTTGCAGTACCCGTGAACCTTCTTTATGTCCATTCGACCTCATTCCCTTCGTCGTCGATGTAAGTGTAGCTCGCATGCTCGCCGTCGTAGTCGATGACGCGCTCGGTCGTGTCCACGACGCGCCCGTACCGCTCGCGCATATATGCGACGGTGCGCGCGTTGCCGCCCTTCTCCGAATCGCCGAGCACGCGGTCTGATGCGTAGAGCGCTATCGACTCGTGCGTCCTCACGTGCGAGGTCTCGCCTAGATAGTCGGTCACGTCCATGTCCAGCACGTCGGCGGCAGCGGGCCGGTAGTGCTCGAGCGCATGGCACACGGCCTGCGACACGCGCACGCCCCACCCCAGCACGCGCGGCGCGACCTCGGCGAAACCGTGCCCGACGCTCATGTCGTCGATCCAGTTCTCGATATGGTACATACCAGTCGGGCGCGACAGGCCCGCGCACGTGATGTGCGCGTGCTCGCCGTCCCAGCTAACGCGCGCCTTGTTCCAGGCGTCCATATGGAGCGGGTACGCCTCGCCCTCTACCTCGAACGTCCCGACGCCCGCGAGCGTCGAGGCGTAGCCTGGGAAGTTGGCGCGGATGCGGCCCATGCACGAGTCGATGGAGGCGGTCACGGCCTCGTGGAACGGCGCGAGCGCGCCCATGAGGTCGTCCGCAGTGACGCCCGTATCGCACGAGATCTTCAACGAGTCGGTATCTCCGCCCAGCACGCGCACGCGCTCGCCGAGCGCGCGATATATGAGCTCGATCGCGGCCACGATCGCCATACGCGATCCGCCCACGATACGGAGGCCGTACGGATAGAGCACGAGTTTGCTCTTAGCGTCCTCGTAATGTTCCTCGTACGTCTCGCGCGAAACGATGGTCGAGCGGTCGACCGATATCTCGCCGTCCTCGACCTTGTAGCCGGGCTTGAACACGTCTTGCGCCTCCATGCCGTAAATCGAGTTGAACATGCCCTTGACGGTCGAGTTATAGTACGCCTCGAGGTCGGCGCGCTCCATCTCGCCGGAACGGATGCGCGCGGCTATTCCATCGGGAATCGTCTCGGGAATGTCCAGCTCATACGGCGTGCCGGTGGCGTATGTCTTCAGGATCTCCTTGCACGCGGCCTTGCGCGCATAGAAGAGGTTCGACAGCAGGGTCACATAGTCTGGTGGCTTTACGAAACTCATAGTGCCCTCCCCCAAAATCACCTCCATCGAATCCCAGGCATATACCCGGCTCATGCACCACAGCTCCAGCTCGGACACGTTGACGATAGCGGACTCCGCGGATACCAGCTTGCCGAATGCGAAGCGCCCATTGTATGCGGTATCGACGTATCCGGCGCTGCGCACTGCGGTAACGCCGTCGCGGTCGGCCTGCCCTCCCCAGTCACCCAGCTGGCCCTTGGCCTTGAATTTCGCCTCGGACAGTAGCGCGATGTCCCAGCACTCGAATGCGCTCCCCTCGCGCAAACGCATGTTCGTAAACCTGATCTGGGCGTGGAAGGCGCACCCGAACGGCTCCTCCCAGTGGCGCATCGCCGCGTCGAGGTCGGTCGAACACACGTTCTCGGCCATCGCCTGAAGCACGTGGGGCAGCAGGCCGCGAAAATGGACCGGGCACATGTGCCCGTTGATGTATGCGTGGTGTGCCGAGGTCTCGTCGATTGAGAATACGTTCGACTGCACGATGCCTGAATAGCGCGCCGAGGTTAGCGTTAAACCGCCTCTGAAACAGGCCTTGCGTAGCGCGTACTGCGCATAGGTCGGCGCGAGTTCCTCGGCGCACATGCGCTCGAAAGCGGCCTGCACCGAAATCGGCCTGCCCTTCGCCCTGGGGATTCGAAGACGTCCAGTCTCCCTTTTACCCGCCTGGCGCACGAGCGACGTCTTGGTCAGCACGCGCACGCCGAGCCACTCGGGGCGCAGCCACTCGTTGGACTCGAGCAGGTAGCGAAGATATGCGGGGATGACCTCGGTGTCGCGGCCTGCGTAGAAAAGCTCCTCTTGCGTGAGCGGGGTCTCGGGCGTTCGGATCTTTGAGTAGTCCCAATCCCCCTCGGCCTTGGGGAGTCCTGCGGCCTCGCCCATCTTGGCAAGGCCGCGCATCTCGAGGTAGAAGGTATCCCAGAAACGGAGCTTGACCGCCCCGTTGCGTACGATGTCCACGGTATAGGCGCTCGTCGCGCTCTGCGCGGACACCTCCATATCCCATCGCGCGTTTAGGTCGTGCATGAGCGGTTGCAGGTCGAACATGAGGTTGTAGGCGCAGACGACCGGGATAAGGTTTTCGCGCTCGCCCCATGCGATATACTCGTCGATACAATCTTGCATCTCGCCCTCGTGGCGATAGAAGTCGATATGACCCGCACCGGGCTCATAGGTGCGCAGGTCGCATCCGCGCAGGTCGTTCACGATAAACAGCACAGGATAGGCGCGCCACGTGTTCTCCGCGCGGTCGGTGCATATGTTGCACGTCTCGGTGTCGTAGCTCGCCGCTACCCGAAACTCCGACCTTTTCGACTTGAATCCCATCCCCGCACCTTTTTTCCTACCCGAACATTACGATTTTCGATGCCCATACCGCAGAGCCGGTCAGCTCCGCGTCGAAATCCACCTCTCCGTAGAAGGCCTCGTTCTCTGAGGTCAGCCCTTCCACGAGCGACGTCTGCGCGCCGGACGATATCAGGCTGTCGAGCGCCTTCCCGTTGGCCCCGATGACGCGGTCGTAGGCCTCGGAGAGCGACGTCACGCCCAGCCCCTCCATGATCAGCCTGTTGCGCTCCTTGGGATCCTTCCCGCGCCAGAAACGGCGCGTCGCGGCGTAGAAGACCGACACGGACTCCTTTCCGCTGTCTCCGAGCGTGCTCGGCGCGCCCGAGCGCGCCAGGTTTAGTTGCCTCTGGAATATGAGGTTAGACCTCGCGGCGCGCGATTTCGCCTTGCGCGGCGCGGTCGTCATGCGGTCCAGGCGCTCCGCTGCCCTCTTGGTGTGCGTCTGTGCCTCGGCCACCTGATGCACCTGTCTCGTCCCCTGGTAGGACTGCGCGATCTGCTCGCGCACGCTCGCGATATAGTCGGCGCGCGCGCGTTTCTGCAACGTGCTCATGCCGCTCACGTCCTCGCGCTCCAGGCGCGCCAGCAGTCGCTTGGCGCGTCGTCGCGCGTTGTATACCTCGTCCGATGTCCTTTTCGCACGTGCCATAGGGGCAGACCTCCAAAATAAAAAAGCGGTGCGGCCTGGACCGCACCGCCTGATGTTAAAGCAACGGGAGCTGAGGGTTAAGTCTTGACTAGACGAGTACGAGCGTCTTGCGGGTGTTGCCGTTGGGGAGCTTGGAGGAAACGAGTTTCATCGGGACGATCTCGCCCTCCTCGAACAGGCCAGCGGCCATGAAGTTGTCCGCTGCGTTGCGCACGCCCTCTGACTGGGAGAAATATGCGGTGCCGTCCTCGCAGACGAGCGTGGTGTTGGTGCAGGGCATATCGACGCCGTTCTTGTCGCGCGCGCGGCGGATGCCGGGCTTGGCGAACACGCCGATGACGTTGAGGGTCTCACCCTCGTGATCGGACAGGGACTCGGCGTTGTTCATCGCATTGACGACGAGCTTCTTGGTCGCGGTGTCGGTGGCCTTGATGCTGGAGTAGCTTGCGGGAGTGTAGAGGTCGGTGCAGGTGCCCATAGGTGCGAGCTGAGTGTTTTCGTTAGTCATAGTTGGGTTTCCTTCCATTTGCGTAATTGACTGCGACTTTCAGAAATAGACTTATCGGGATTGAATAGTAGTCTGATTCGACTTCGACCTTAGTAATTGAGATAAACGGATCGTCAAATCGTCTGCGAAGCGTGTTAGTGGCCTTTACCGGATCGTCGTAACTGCCAATAAGGTCATACTCGAAATCGACCAACTTACCGTCATCGAAAGTACTTCCAATGCAGTGACAGATACGAATCGTTCGACCTATAAGGCCGCGCGCTGCTTTATCGCTTCTCATATAAATGCACCCCCTTCCCATTGCTGTCATGGACATTATAGAAAGGGGGCGCTTTGCGTGTCAATGGTTATTCTAATAAAATTTCAGTTATCGACGCGTGCCGTCCGAGACATAGCATTGCAGACGGTCGAGCGCGTAACCGTACATGCCTGCATAGTCGTCTCCGCCGTAAGTCGTGCCGTCGTCGCACACCTCGTCCCAGTATCCGACGTGCGCGGCGTCCTGGGACCGATAGTAGACCTGCTTATAGTCACCGTCGGGCGTGATGTAGTACATCTGCACACCGTCGATGGTCTGCCCCCAGATGCCTGCCATGCCGTTTACGGAATCGTTGTAATTCGCGGTCTGAACCCAGTCGAGCCACCCGCTCTCCTTGGTGTGGACGCGATAGCGAAGCGTTCCGCTGTCAACCCATGCAATGAGCATGTCGTGGGAGCCGTAGGGCACACCCGCGAAGCCCTCGGAGTTACTGTCGTTGAAGTTGGTCACAGCGTCATTCCACGAACCGTAGCGGTTGTGGAGGGCGTAATGGACGTTCACACTCTTACCGGTTGACTTGGGAAAGGTCGCTCGAGTCGCAGAGGTTGCGGGCTGATACGTGCCCCCGTTGCCGTCTGTGGGCGCGATCGGCGCTACGTATCCGCTGCCGAGATATGCGGCAACGGCCTGCTTGAACTCGAGCCACGTCTTTCCGTATGCGCGGAAATAACCGTTCGGGTCGGTATGGTCGGAACCGCCCCAGCGCTGAGCCGCTTCGTAGTGGGACAGAAGGCGCGACGTATCCCAACCGTGGGCGCGCAGCTCGTCCCCGGTCCACTTGACGGCCTCGCCCCACTGTTTAGCGAAATCGGCTGCATTGGTTGCGTGCGCGAGCTCGATTCCGATCGTGTACCCGTTGCCGTTGCCCACGTGCAGGCAAAGGCGGTTCTCGGGCACCGTGTTATACACAGTCGAGCCGTCGAGCTCCATCACGTGGTGTACGGCGTAGGTGTCATCACGCGACCAAAGCAGCGTATGGTTGTAAGCGCTGGCGCCGGGATTCGCCGTCTCATGGATGACGAGATAGCTCGCATTGAGGTAACCGTGCCCGTTGGATACGTACCTGTCGACGCTCTGGTATGCCTCGGCACCGGTAGGCACCGAAAATGCGATCGCGAGCGCGAAGAAAAACGCGGCGAGAGCCGCGCCTTTCTTCCGCTCGATGCGGTTTGGTTTCATGTTGCTAGACCTCCTTGTTGCCGTTGAGATTGTCGAGCTTCTCGGAGAGCTTAGCCATGATAAGGCTGTTCTCCTCAATGGTCTTGCGAAGCTCCTCGATAGTCTTCGTGTTGCTGTAATACATCATCACGAATGCCGCGATAGGGAATGCCACGTTGCTCACCAGCTCCATAACTACATTGACGTCCATTTTCGTTGCCTCCTTTCCGGCAGAAAAAAAGGGACCCGGTCCTTTGCCGAGTCCCGTAAGCCTAACGGTATTGTATATGCTATTCGCGGCTTCCAACTACCTTCCTTCTCGCAATAAGAAGCGCGGGCAACTCACGATTTAAGAAGTTCTCGTTAACTCCAGCTGAGCGCGCTTTATCATAAGTCTTAGACATTTCAATCACGCCCAATAATTAAAATTGAGGCCGTAAACATTCATACGGCGCCTCTGTTCCCTCAATATCTTCTCGAGCGCCTGCCTTGCCCGCGCGAGCTCCTGTCTCGAACTTAACTTCGCATTAAAAAACGAACCACAGTAGACCATAAGGCATGCTCGCGAAATCGAGAGGTCCTCGTCGGTCATGACGCGCAGCTTTGATTGCTCCATATGGAGCAAAGCGTCGATGCCTTGGTAATGCGACAACACGCTAGTCATTTCGAGGTCGCAGCGTATCTGCTTCTCCCGCTCCTTGCAAAGGATATATCCTTTGGAGCGCTTTCGCATATGCCTCTGTCCTGCCTTTATTCAACAGGTCGAGCGCAACGTCCCACTGAGCCATCAACGGAGTCTCATACCATTTCATTATTTCCACCCATTCTTTTCACCCTGGATGACGGTCGTGATTATGACCGGATCCTTGGGAGTGTTCGTCTTACTCACGATGACCAGGGGCGCATACTCGCGACGTGCCCCGCTGTAGAACTTCACCGTCGAGCCTAGCGCTCGATGCGGTCGCAGCGCGAGCATGAGCTTTGCGGGATCGTAGTCGGGAATCATGTTTGCGAACTCGCGATTGTCGGGCCGATACTTGAGCAGGCCGTCCAACACGTCGGTACGGTCGATATATGCGAGGCTATGACCGTGAAGCGCGCGGAAGACCATACCCGATTGAAAAAGACCCTCGACACGGTGCAGGACGTAGCTGTTCGTCGCGTAGACGACTCGATTGTGCACGCACACACTGTCGTATGGTGCATGCGTGCCAGGCTTGCACGTGGTCGCGCACAGTGCCCTCCACAGGGACTCGATTTCAGACTTGTTCATGACGTTCCTTTCCTTCGTCTGTTGGAACTTGGTTATTATTTTAGTGACTGTTGTTATAATTGCAAGTTGTTTTTTGTAACAGTTAGTGCTATTATATTTCTTGTAAGGCAGGGAGACAGAAAGGGAGTTAGTTATGTCTCGCATGTTATATACAGTCACAAGCCGCGATACCATCTTTAATGGAGAAAATGATTTCGAGAACATGCGCGAAGATCCGCTCTGCTGGTACGAAAGTGACAATCACAAAGAGTCGATCGAAGCCGCGCGCAAATACTCGGATGCCGACACGATTCATGTATGGAGAGCCGGAATCATGCGCAACGTATACCAGTGGAGCGCGATCGAGATTGAGAACGACGAAATTATCGGTTGCGAGGTTAAGATCTTCGACCCGCTCGACAGATTCAAGAAAATTAAAACATTTACGGAAAGCGCACGTACTTGCAAATGCGATTTAATCTCGTATCTCGTCGGAACGCGCGAGCTGATCGGGAAGTTTATGCGCGGAAATCACGGTTGTTACCTTTACAGGTACGAGGACACTGTGTTCGGAGATTTCACAGCATACGAGGATGACAAAGGCCTTTGGCTACCCGAAAACTTTTGCGACTATGGTATCTTAAAGCCAGATGAACTGATGCTCGCGATGGACGAAGGTGTCACGTTTTGGCAGGACTGGCAGACCGACGACCCCGAGGCGCGTTTGATCTATAAGATCTTCCAGAACAATTAAGGAGTATTTCAGATGACCGATTTCAAGCAGTTCAACGTCTGGTATTACGACTTCACCTACAACGGCAAGCGCGTGAAGACTTGCACCAGGATTGAGGACGCGCTCGCATTCGCTCGCATGCTCGTACGCGATCGCGAGGAATTGCACGTTAGATTTTTGAGCTTGGAAAGTTTATACTGATTCTAGTGTACTCCCTGACCAC
>ENA-ORRL01001554-ORRL01001554.1-human-gut-metagenome-genome-assembly--contig:-NODE-1554-length-16801-cov-9.338588_pt1 | contig 16801 bp, 15 predicted proteins | sample MGYA00242175_ERZ509134 | MGnify/ENA primary metagenome ERZ509134 (study PRJEB26280, sample SAMEA2338660) | human gut metagenome | biome: human gut; feature: human-associated habitat; material: faeces... | reverse complement strand
GAACGCACGGCTGGAAAAAGAAATAGTGGCTACGTTTGCCCAACGGCAGGCGGAGTTGCGGAATCTGGATGAAAAGCTGGAAGCGCGCACGCATGAACTGCGCCGCCTGCTGGAACAGGGATACCCGGCGGAGGGCTTCATCTTCGACACCGCGCTGGCCGCCTATGATCTTGACGCGACGCGGGGCAGCTACGACCTGGACAGCGTCGTGCAGCAGCACTTGGGCTTTGCCATCGGCCGCGCGGACAGCGAGCAGGTCGGAAAAGACGCCGCGCGCGTCTGCTCCCGCCTGGCGGAGGCCGCGGCCGTCGGGGCGCTCTATGAAGCTCTGCCGGAAAAGCTCACGAAGAACGGCATGGAGAAGCTCTATTACGAGATCGAGCTGCCGCTCTGCCGCGTGCTCGCCGAAATGGAAGCCGCGGGCGTCAAGGCGGACCAGATGGCGCTCATCTCCTTCGGCAATATGCTCCAGAGCCGGATCGAGGCCGCGGAGCAGACGATCTTCGGCTATGCCGGGAAGAAATTCAACATCAACTCCACCAAGCAGCTCGGGCAGATCCTCTTTGACGAGCTCGGCCTGCCCGCGGGCAAGAAGACGAAAAGCGGCTACTCCACGAACGCGGACGTGCTGGAAAAGCTCCGTGGCAAGCACCCGATCATCGACGCCATCCTCGATTTCCGTGCCATGACCAAGCTCAAGAGCACGTATGCCGACGGCCTCGTCAAGCAGATCGCGGACGACGGCCGCATCCACACGACCTTCCAGAACATGGTCACGGCGACGGGCCGACTGTCTTCCACCGACCCGAACCTGCAGAACATCCCCGTCCGCACGGAGCTCGGCAGCGAGATCCGCAAGATGTTCGTGCCAAGCGACGGCTGCGTCTTTGTCGACGCGGACTACAGCCAGATCGAGCTGCGCGTGCTGGCCCATATCGCGGACGATCAGACCATGCAGGAGGCGTTCCGCTCCGGCACCGATATCCATACGGCGACAGCCGCGCAGGTCTTCGGCGTGGAGCCGGAGCAGGTCACGCCGCTGATGCGCCGCCACGCCAAGGCCGTCAACTTCGGCATCGTCTACGGCATCTCGGAATTCTCGCTGGCAGACGATATCGGCGTCACGCGCAAGGAAGCGCGGCAGTATATTGACAATTATCTGGCACATTATGCAGGCGTCCGAACTTATATGCACGAAATTGTCGAGCAGGCAAAACGTGACGGCTATGTGACCACACTTTTCGGCCGCCGCCGCGAGTTGTCGGAACTCAAAAGCAGCAACTTCAATATTCGTTCCTTCGGTGAGCGCGTTGCGCTTAACACGCCCATTCAGGGTACGGCAGCTGATATTATCAAGCTGGCCATGATCCGTGTTGACGCTGCGCTCAGAAAGCAAAAACTCAAGGCACGTCTTGTTTTGCAGGTTCACGATGAATTGATCGTTGAATGTCCGATCAAGGAGGCGGAGCAGGTCAAAAAAATCGTGACTGCTGAGATGGAAAACGTTGTGCATCTGAACGTTCCGTTGCTGGCGGAGGCAAAGTCCGGCGCAAGTTGGTACGAGGCGAAATGAAAATGACGAGAGAAATCGCCATAACACCGATGGAAGCAGAGCAGCTTGCACAGATCGCCGCACTGGAGACGTCCTGCTTTTCCGACCCGTGGCCGGAATCGATTCTTGCGCATGAATTGCAGAATCCGTTGAGCCTCTGGCTTTGCGCCATGGATGGAGATATCGTCACGGGCTATATCGGCAGCCAGACGGTTCTGGGTGAATCCGATATGATGAACGTTGCTGTGCATCCGGATTACCGTCGGCACGGTATTGGCCGGGCACTCGTTCTCGCGCTGTGTGAGGCGCTGAAAAAACAAATGCTGGCAACGAGCCTGACGCTTGAAGTCCGGGATTCCAACTTGCCTGCAATCGCACTCTATGCCTCGCTCGGCTTTGAGCAGATCGGACTGCGGAAAAACTATTACCAACACCCCAAAGAGGATGCGCGCATTCTCAGAAAGGAACTGAAATGAGAATTCTCTCCGTGGAATCCTCCTGCGACGAAACCGCCGTCGCTGTTGTAGAGGACGGAAGAACAGTTTTGACAGATTGCATTGCCTCGCAGGTCGCACTGCACCGTCTCTATGGCGGCGTCGTGCCGGAGTTGGCTTCGCGCAAGCACATCGAAGCGATTTATGCGCTGGCAGATGAGGCGCTCGCGCGCGCGTCCATGACGCGGCAGGAAATCGACGCAATCGCTGTGACCTATGCGCCGGGGCTGATCGGCGCGGTACTGGTTGGCGTGAATTTTGCAAAGGCAGCAGCGTACAGTCTCGGTGTACCGCTTGTTCCGGTTCACCATATCCGCGGGCACATTGCGGCTAATTATCTGGCGTACCCCGATCTGGAGCCTCCGTTTTTGTGCCTTGTCGTTTCTGGCGGGCATACGCTGATTGTTGACGTGCAGAATTACACAAAATTCCGCATTCTGGGTACAACGCGTGACGACGCGGCAGGGGAGTGCTTTGACAAGATTGCACGCGTGATTGGCATGCCATATCCAGGAGGCGCAGCGCTGGACAAAGCGGCACAGAACGGCGATGAAACCAAATATCCTATGCCGCACACAAAACTCAGCGGAAATCCGCTGGACATGTCTTTCTCGGGATTGAAAACCGCAGCACTGAACCTCATTCACACACATGAGCAGCGCGGCGAAGCACTGGATATTCCGTCTCTGTGTGCATCGTTTTCCAAAGCAGTCAGCGATATGCTGGTACCAAGGACAATGCAGGCATTAAAGGAAACAGGCTATCAAACACTTGCCATCGCGGGCGGCGTCGCGGCCAATGGCCGTCTGCGCCAGCTGGTCAACGACGGCGCGCAGAAGCTCGGCGCAAAGATCTTTTTGCCCGAGCTGAAATACTGCGGCGACAACGGCGCGATGATCGCCGCGCAGGGGTATTACGAGTTTCAGGACGGCAATTTAGCCGATTGGAGCCTGAACGGCCTGCCGACGCTGCCGATTGATTACCGGTAATTTTCAACAAAGCAACCGCCGCACGGTGTAAAACGTGCGGCGGTTGCTTTGTTACTCTCTCTTTCTTCTGGGCAACCACGGCATGTGGCGCTGAATCTTGCGGGCAGCTTTTAACATAAATTCGTTGTATTTTTCCACTTTCGGGGAAAGTTGCGTTTTAGGCGGGTCACGCTTAAACGCATCTACGTCAAAATACTCCTCTTTGGGACGGATATAGATATAGCAAGGTTTCACCGTATCCCATCCCGGGAAAAAGCAAAAGCTCGCGTCCAACAGGCGGTAATGCGGATGGGTAAACGCATACCAGTTGATGTGAGACTCATCGTGCCACAGTGCAATGATGCCCCTGTCTTTGTCCTGCCGGATACGCTTTTGCAGTGTGTGGCAAAATTTCAGATAGGCGTCCCGGTCACCACCGTTGATGCCGCCGCAGACGTAATCACGCCCCAGTCCCATCGGAATGTACGCCTTGCAGCGTGGATTGTGGTCATAGGTAAACTCATAGTTATACCGCCAGTAAAATGCCGGGTGCAGCACAAATACCATGTGTTCATGCTTCTTCGGGCGCGGCAACAACATTTCCTCTGTGATTGGCTGTTTGAACTCACAGTTGGCGTTGAAAAAGTAAATGTAATCAAACGCTTTGAGCTGCTCCTCGGCTTTCAGGAAAATTTCAAACCGCAGCAATGTCGTGTACGGCCAAGGCATGGGCTCCTGAAAAATCCGGTGGATGCGCGGGTTGTCTTCCTCCTCCGCCAGATGGTCGACATCGGTAAATACGAAATACTCGACCTCACAGCTTTTCAGCAAATACTTTTCGGCGCTTTCGAGAAATCCCGGCCACAGGCGCACGTATTTTCCCGTTGCAATGTACAGTACAGCGACCTTTTTCATTCAGCATTCTCCTTGCACAGCACGGCCTCCGGCAGACGGATGCTGCCCCAGTCCTTCGCGTTCCACTCAAGATGTCCGCTTGTGAAGGTGTCCACTATACGGAACTGAATGCCCGGCACCCAGTCCTCGACCGTGTGCGCACCACCCTCGCCCGCTGTGAACAGCGTGAAATAGTTGCTGTACTTGCCTGGCGAGAGCACGCTCAAATCGTACTGCGCTGTGAACTCACTATCACCCTCATGCAGATTCAAATCATACAGACAGGACGTTGCCAACGGATTTCCCACCTCGTCACGCACCTCAAGCCGCAGTCCAACACGTTCCACCGATTCCTGCGCCTTGATAACGCAGTGTATCCGCACAGGCTGGGTACGTTCAATGGCCTCGACGGACGGCACCAATACCCGCACGCTCTGCAGACGTAGATTGTCACGTTTAAACCAGTTATCGCGCTTGAAATCGGAATAATCAACAAAATCAGCAGCCTGCGACTTGGTGGAGAGGTACAGCGCGATGCCCTCGTCCACGTCACCGTCAAAGATGACTTTGCCCTTGTCCAGCACAATGCAGCGGTCACACAGGTCGCGGATCGTCGCCATGTTGTGGCTAACGTAGAGGACGGTCTTGCCGTCGCGCCGGGCAGCCTGGCGCATCTTGGTCAGGCACTTTTTCTGGAACTTCATGTCACCGACGGCGAGGACCTCGTCCATGATCATAATTTCGCTGTCCAGATGGGCGGCAACGGAGAATGCCAATTTCACGAACATGCCGCTGGAATAGCGCTTGACCGGCGTGTCGATAAAGTCGCCGACCTCGGAGAACTCAATAATTTCCGCCATCTTGGCGTCAATTTCGGCGCGGGTCATACCTAAAATTGCGCCGTTCAGGTAGACGTTTTCTCGGCCCGTCATCTCGGGGTGGAAGCCGGTGCCGACCTCGAGCATCGAGGCGACGCGGCCATACAGGTCAATATCGCCGGAGGTGGGGGCTGTGACGTGGGTCAGCAGCTTTAACAGCGTGGACTTGCCCGCGCCGTTCGAGCCGATGATGCCGACGGCCTCGCCCTTGTTGACCGTGAAGCTGACGCCGTTCAGCGCCATAAACGTCGTACCGATCAGGCGCTGGTCAGTGCCAATGAGGGTGTTCGGGTCCTCCTTGCCGCGCTTGCGGGCCCACCAGCTTTGCAGGTCGCCGCGCAGCGTGCCGCCGCCGATCTGCCCCAAGCGGTACTGCTTTTTCACGTTCTCGACGCGAATCATCAACGAATTTTCACGCATACTCGCGCCCCCTTACACCGTATCGACGAAGGTCTTTTCGACCTTGCTGAAAAGCGACAGTCCCAGCGCCAGCAGCGCAACGGTCCAGATCAGCGACGACGCCCACATGACGCCCGTGACCTGCCCGGTGCCGAAGAAGATATAGCGGAAGCTCTCCATCGGTGCGGTCATCGGGTTGATGACCATGACAGTGCGCAGGACGGGGTGGGTGATCATCGACAGCGGGTAGACGACGGGCGAGCCGTACATCCACAGCTGGACGCCGAAGGTCACAACGACCATCAGATCGCGGTAGCGGGTCGTCAGGCTGGACACGATGATGCCGCAGCCAAGGCCCAGCAGGCCGACCTGCAGCACCAGCGGCACGCACAGCAGCAGCATACCCCAGTGCGGGCTGACCTCGCCTTTGGCAAGGTAGACAAGCAGCAGGATGAAAAACAGTGCAAACTGCACAAGAAAGTTGATAAGGCCGGAGATCACCGTCGAAATCGGCATCGCCAGCCGCGGGAAATACACCTTGCTGAAGATGTTGGAGTTCGTCGTGAACGTGCCCGACACCTTGTTGATGCAGGACGAGAAGAAGCCCCACAGTGCCGTGCCGGCCAGATAGAACAGAATCTGCGGCACGCCGTCGGTGGACAGCTGGGCAATCGTGCCGAACATGACGCAGTACATGGCCGTGGACATGAGCGGGTTGATCAAGATCCACGCCGGGCCCAGCACCGTCTGCTTGTACATGACGTTGAAATCGCGCTTGACAAAGAGCCAGATCAGGTCCTTGTAGCGCCACAGCTCGCGCAGGTCGACACGGCTCCAACCCTGGGCCGGGCCGTAGTGGACATGGTAGTTTTGCAGTTGCGTTTTTTCCATGCGTGGAACTCCTTAGGTTTTGTGTTTCAAAAAGGCTTGGTAGGCGGGCAGACCGCTGCGCAGCAGCGCGGCGCGCAGACGCATCGAGCGCTGCCCCGTGGCCGCGGCCAGCGCGGTGTAGCTGTCAGCACAGGCGCGGCAGGCGGCGCGGTAGCGGGCCTGTTGGGCGGGTGTGGACAGGTCAAAGCACTGCTTTTCGGCAAGGTTCTGTATGGCGTCGTTCAGCAGCCCCTCGGCCCGCAGGGCATCGCCCTTTTGGGTAAAGTAGGCGCACCAGTCCAGCAGGTACTCGGGCCGGTCCAGATAGGTGCGGCTCGACCCCTGCGCCATGATGCTGCCGCTGCGCTGCACGTAGCGGTAGCCGGGCGCGGCCAGGCAGACAATGGTTTTGCACTGTGCCAGCAGGTGGGGCAGCAGGAACTGATCCTCATACCGTTTGCCCGGGGCATAGCGCAAGTGTTGGAACAGGCTGCGGCGGTAGAGCTTATTCCACGCCACAACGTAGTAAATTCTTGTTTCCGCCAGGGCAAAGCAGCGCTGCCAGACGCCGTCCTCGTCGAGGATCTCATCCGTAAAGCCGCTGAAATCCGGCTGCGGCAGCGGGCGGTTCTCTTCATCGACGTAGGTCAGGTTAAAGATGACCAGATCGGCGTCCTGCCGCCGTTGGGCGTCCACCGCGCGGCAGACGGCGTCGGGTTCTAATAAGTCGTCGCTGTCAACGAACAGCAAAAACTCGCCCTTGGCGGCGTCGATGCCGGAGTTGCGCGCGGCGGACAGACCGCCGTTCTCCCGGTGGATGACCTTGATGCGCGGGTCCTTTTCTGCCCAGGCATCGCAGAGCGCCGGGCAGCGGTCCGGGCTGCCGTCGTCGACGAGGAGTATTTCCAAGTCCGCATAGCTCTGCCGCACAACGCTCTCCACACAGGCGTCGAGATAGCGCTCGACCTTATAGACCGGGATAATAACGGTGACGGTGGGCATGAAGGGGCTCCTTTTGTTGGCGGTTTTGTTGGGGAGGGGTTCGGGCGGCGGGGAGTCACCCCACTGCGTGGGGCGCCTTTTTGCGCGGGCTTTGCCCGCGAGAAAGCCTCCTCGCTTTGCGGGGAGCTGGCCGAGCTTGCGAGGCCTGAGGGGCTCTGCCCGTCACCCACGCGCTCTCACATACATAGCAAACACGCCCAGCCCCGCCCTCAGTGCGGCGGCCCGCAGTTTCATCGACGCACTCCCCTTTTGGGCAGCCAGCGCATTGTACACGCGGCAAAGCTCACGTTTTGTCTCGGCAAATTCCGCGCGGTGGCCGGGCTTGGTCAAATCGTAGGCGCGCTTGTTGTCGTGTAAAAACAGCGCAGCATCAGTCAGCGCACCCTCGGCGCGGTCATACCAGCCGTTGCGCAAAAAGTATTCGGCGCGGTGTATGTCGCCTTTCGTCATGGCCAGGCGCACCTCATGGCGCGCACCGTCGGTGATGCTGCCCGCGTGGCGCAGCACATAATAACCCGTAAAGGCCATGCAGTAAACAGCGCTGCAATGTGCAATTAAATCCGGCAGCACGTAGTAATCCTCATGCAGCAGGCCCACGGGGTAGCGCACGCCGTCAAAAAGCCTTGCGGCGTAGAGGCGGTGGGCCGTGCCGGTGAACTGGTTGATCCACGGCGTATGGAAGGCGTCCCAGAACGCATCTACGTCCAGCAGCGTGTCCTTCGTGAACTGCTCGTCGGCGGGCAGCGGGTGCCGTGCACCATCCTCGGTCACGGGGCAGCCGTTGCAGATCACCAGCTCTGCGCCGGTGGTCTCCGCGCCCGCCAGCAGCTTTTCCACAAGGTCGGGCGCTATCGTGTCGTCGCTGTCCACCATCGTCAGCCAGGGGGCCGCGGCGGCCTGCACCCCGGCGTTGCGCGCGCCGGACGGGCCGGGCCCGGCCTTAGCCGGGTGCAAAGCGCGGATGCGCGGGTCTTTTTTTGCCCAGGCATCGCACATTTCCGGGCAGCGATCCGGGCTTTCGTCGTCGATGAGCAGCAGCTCAAAGTCCGGGAACGTCTGCGCAAGGATGCTCTCGACGCAGGCGTCGAGGGTCGCCTCGGCCTTGTAGACCGGGACGATGACGCTGACGGCGGGCGTCACGCGTTGCCCTCCGCCGGGGCGTCGTCGACGCCGGGCAGGTGGATCAGGCTGCCCATGAAGTCGTTGGCGCTCTCAGGGTGCCAGCGGGAGATACCGCTCTCAGTGGTGAAGGTCATCTCGCCGAACTTGATGCTGCCGTCATTGAGCGAGTACAGGTCGACGCGCACGGCAGTGTAGCCTTGGCTCAGCGTGCGGGCAATGTCCAGCATTTTTTCAAGGTTCGCCGGGCGGGGCAGATCGGCGTCCAGTTCCAGCGGCACATTGATGTTGAAGGGCAGCTGGTTCCAGTCGGTATCCAGAAAGAACATCCGTTCCTCCTTGTCAGTATAGCGCTCCTCAATATGCAAAATAATTTTCGGCTCGCCGTTGAAGCAGAAAATTTTGTAATCGTAGAGGTCGCCGCCGTCGTTTTCGATAAACTTTTCAGCGATGATGCGCGGCTTTATGTGGATGTACTGCACATCCAATCCGCCCATCAGGTAGCAGTAGTTCAGCTTAAGCCAGCCCTCGATCTTCCGCTTGGCGTCCGCCTTATCGAACTTGGATTTATCCTGCACGGCGATGTTCCAGCCCGCGCCGTGGTTGACCTTCAGCATGAACTTGTCCGGCAGCTTGTCGAAGTCGATGTCGTCAAAGCGATCCCAGACGCCCAGCAGCGGGATAAGGTATTCCTCGCCGATCTTCTCCTTGACCCACTCGCGCACGGCATACTTGTCAACGAGGGGATAGACATCCTCGAACCCGCCGTACAGCTTGAGCCACTGGGTCTTCTCGCTGAAGGATTTGGGGTGTTCGAGGTCGAGCGGTGTGTGAGTGTAGTTTGTCTCCAGGAACCATTTTTTCAGCGCTTCGGGGTAGTCCTTTTTTTGCAGGCAGGCCCAGTAGGCGTAGTCCTTATTCGCGATCTTATGATATTTTGCGTAGGTATACAGATATTTGGCGCTGATGGCCGGGCCGTTGTGGGCAAGGTACGCCAGCGCCTTTTTCGCATGACGGGGCAGCCAGGTCACGGCGCGGCCAATCTTGTACGACGACGAGCCGTAGACGGCCTCCAGCTCATGCTGTAAAATGCGGGCCCGTTCTTCGGCGGTCAGTTCGTTCATTTCTTCCATGATTCAGCACTCCCCTTTTTCGGTTTTGATACGTGCCTCTTCCAGCAGGGCCCGCACCTTGGGCTTCCAGATATAGTGGCGGCAGACCTTCGTGATAAAGAACCACACAGGGTTTTCCACCTCGCACCACAGGCGGGACAGCGCACTTTCGTTATTGTAGTTGACGATGCGGCGCAGACGGTCGGCGTGGTAGGTGTGCAGGTTTTCCATGTAGGTCTGGGCGTCCTGCGTCAGACGCGGGTCCTTTCGCGCTTTATACAGGTCTTCGTACTCGCGCAGAAAGCGCACCAGCCCCGCCGCGTCGAATTTGCGGGTGATGCAGCGTTGCTCGTACAAAATCAGCGCCGTGAGGATATCGTTCTGGTAAGGGCTGCGGCGGTGGTAGGTGCTGCCCTCGATCTGGCGGTAGTTGAACATGCAGTCTGGCAGATAGTAAATGTCGCCGTAGGGCAAAAACTGGAAGGTCAGCGGGTTATCGATGATGGGGATGCCGCTCTTGTACGGGTCGATGCCCTGCAGGCCGATGTTGCGCAGCAGCAGCGCGTTCGTGTGGATGTACAAAAAGCTCCAGTATTCCTCGGCGGTCAGGCTGCACTCCCGGATCGGCCGCTCGATGGGGACGGTCTTGCCGGTGCTCTCCCAATAATAGCAGCCGTTGTGACCGCAGCCAATGTATTTGTGCTCGACGTCGGCGTCCAGCACGTCGACCTGCTTCTGCAGCTTGTGGTCGTCGGTGTAGAAGTCGTCGCCGTCCAGATAACTGACGTACTCGCCCTTGGCCTCGTAGAACAGCCGCCCACGGATGGCGTTCATCCGCTTGATGCGCTCGTTGGCCTCATATTTTGCGCCGGGGATGCGATCCATCACAAAAACGCGCACGGTATCGGGATATTTTTCTTCCCAGACGCGCAGCTTTTCGATCGTCCCATCGTCGGAGCCGTCGTCCGCACAGAGGACTTCGACCGGGAAATTCGTCTTCTGTGCAAGTACGGTCTCCATCGTCTTGTCGACATAGGGTGCCAGATTGTAAAACGAGATCAGCACGCTGACCTTGGGCTGGTTCATGGTGGGTACCTCTTTTTTATCGTGTTATGGCAAATTTTGTAACCGCCGGGCGGCTTCGTGTAGATCGTGCGCCGGCTGCACGCCGTGCGCCTGCCAGTAGACGGCACTGCGGAAGCCTCGATCCAGCACGATCCACGGCAGCCCCAGCAGCTCGGCGCAGCTCTTGTCCACCTCGGTATCGCCCAGCATAACGTCGCCGGGGGCGATGCGGGGGCGCAGCAGCTCCGCCTTGCGGCGGTCAGCGCGCACCGGCGGCACGACCAAAAGCTCCACCGTTAACGGCAGAATGCCGCAGCGCGCCAGCGTCTGCCGCAGCGCGTCGGCGTTCTGCCGTGCCGAGATCAGCACGACGTCCCGCCCTGCTGCCCGCATGGCCTGCAAAAACGGCAGCGTGTCGGGGTAGACCGTGTCCAGCGCCAGATATTCGGGCTGCTCTATGCCAGTGCGCCAAGCATCGGCCAGCTCGGCGCAGGTTTCCGGCGCAAACCCGGCCAGCATCAGCCACGCCTTTGTGCTGTGGCCGTCGGCTTTGTAGCGCAGGTAATCCGGCGCGGCGGCAGGCCAGAGCAGTCCCCGCGCCGCCAGCAGGTCGCGCAGCAGTTTTTCGTGGCGGGCACTGCTGTCCAGCAGCGTGCCATCCACATCGCAGTACAGCGTCACCGGATCACCACTTCCTGATAGACCCGCAGCACGGCTTTGACCGTGGGGTCGGGCTGCAGCCATGCGTCGGGCACGGGCTGGTCGCAGAGGTTCGCCCAGAATGCCCGCACCAGCTGGAAGCCGGCGGCGGAAGCCATCGCCGTGCCCGCACCGATGCGCAGGTTGCAGTCGATGAGGTTCCACCGCCCGCGGTGCTGCATGAACTGCGCGCAGAACGCCGCCGGGCAAGGCAGCAGATCGGTCAGGGTTCGGATGTAGTCCTCGATTTCCGGCACGTCCAGCGGGCGCATCTTCGTGCAGACACCAGACTTCGTCACGACACGCTCCCGGCAGAAAACCCGCAGCTTTCCCTGCGCGTTGAAGATTTCGGCGGTGATTTCGGTGTCGCCGCCGTCGCACTTTTCCTGCAGAATGCTGCCGGGGTGCGGCGTGTAGCCCTCGCTCCCGACCACGGTACGCAGCCCGATGGAGCCGCAGCCGACCTCCCGTTTTTCCACGTAGGCGCGCCCCTGTTCCATTGCCTCCGGCGCAACCAGCGGCGGGGTGGGCAGACCGTGCGCCTGCAAAAATTCTGCCATGGCCTTTTTATCGCTAAGCAGTTCCGCCGTGTGGCGCAGCGGCGCGGTGGAGCGCACCCCCAGTGCCTGCAGCGCCGGGGCGTCCGCTGCCCAAGTGAATAGGTCCTGATCGATGAGCGGAATCAGCACATCAATATGATTTTCCCGCAGCAGATCGAGAATTTGTTGTTCATACGCCGGGTCGGCCAGCGGCAGTACCCGGTGGAACGCCCCGCCCAGCGCCGCCGCAGGGACAAGTTCGCGCGGGTTCGTATCGCAGAGGTGCAGGCAGATCTCGTCGCCGAACGCCTGCTGCGCCACCTGCACCAGATGCCAGCCGGTCGTGACCCCGGCGGACAGAAGCATAACATTCAGCACGGTTTACCCTTTCGCCTGTACGGTCTTCAAAAATTCGTCGTAGTCACGGATATAATCCGCCGCCTCGTAGTAGGAATCCGCCGCAACGCAAAGCACGGAATTTTCCTGCTGCCAGATCATCTCGCGCCAGATGTTGTGCTCCACAATCAGTCCCTTGGCGGGGTCGTCCAGCAGCACCTCGCTCTTTTCGTGGCCGTCGTCCAGCCGGATGAGGATGCTGCCGTAGGGGCACCACAGCACCTGCCGCAGCGCCTTGTGGGCGTGGCCGCCGCGCTGGGTACCCTGCGGCGCGCCGTAAATATAGTAGATGCGCTTGATGTCAAAGGGGACGTCGTGGCCGCCCTCAAAGACCGAGAGCGTACCCAGCCCTTCGGCCGTAATGCTCTTCATGCTGATGGTCTGGATGATCATAGTTTTGCCTTTCTTTCAGTCAGACAGTTTGATAACGGCGGTGCCGTCCACCATGGCGCAGTACCCGTTTGCCGGGTAAAGCGGCATAGCCTGCACAGCCTTGGTCTCGCCCAGCGCGATCAATGTGCCGCTGTCCGCAATCACGGCGGCGCTGCTGCCCATGACATGCTGGAACCACCACTTGATCGTGCCGTCATAGGTCACGGCGGAGTTCACCTGATGCAGGTCGCCCTCCTCATAGCGGCTGAACGCCGGGTCATGGTAGGCTAGCTGAGAATCGGTAAAGCTGCCCACGAAGGCCACCGGCGTTGTGCCCGGCTCGTAGCCGTCCAGCTTGCCCACGTCGGCCATGATCTGCGTCATCTGACGGGCGGTGTTGTCATAGACAAGCTTCGTGTAGACATACGCGCCGTTGGCGCAGAGAATATTGCGCAGGATCAGAAAACCGCAGAGTAGTTTGACGAGTACCCCACCCACTTTCCAATCAGCGGGGGTAAGCGCTGCCCCATCAAAAAGCAGCATCGGTACAAGATAAACAAGGAACAGCGCGTGCTGCATCAGGATATACACATTGCCGGATGCCAGCAGATGACTGACATTCAGCCCCAGCGGCAGCAGCGCCACCGCCCACAGCACTTGGGCAGCCATGCGCCCACCGCGCCCACGCAGCCGCAGCGCAAGCCCCGCCGCCGTCAACACAAAAAGCAGTGCGGTGGCCGCCCGCATGCCCCGGTCATTCCAGCCGGAATAGCCGAACAGCGTCTTGAAAAAGTTGCCATAGGTCGCCGGGATACCCGCCAGCACCGCCGCAGGCCCCAGACGAAGCAGTTGCGTCAGGCCGTTGCCAGTGTCGGCCAATCGGTAGCCCGTGACCGCCAGCGAAACTTTGAGTGACACGAGATACAGTGCCGTGCCCAACGCCAACGCCGCTAAAGCGCACACCCCCTGACGCAGCCAGTGCCGCCACTCTGCGCCCTGCAGTGCACGTTGCAAAAGCAGCAGCAGGTACAGCCCCACCGCGAACTGGATGTAGGATTGATACAGCGCCAAGCAGCCGCACAGGCAGACCGCCGCACCCAGATAGCCCCACAGCCGGGGCAGCCGCTCGGTACACCAAACGGCGGCGCAGGCCAGCAGCATTGCCAGCAGGTAGGCGTCCGTCTCGTAGGTGTAGGTCGCCAGCTGTGCCGTGACCGAGGCGCAAGTTCCCAGCAGGCCGGTAAGCAGCGCCGCCGACCACTTTTTCAAGTGCAGCAGCGATGTGATGCAGTAGCTCGTCAGCGCCAGATACACGATGCTAAATGCGCCGATCAGCCACGGCGCAGCGATTTTTCCGCGCACGAGCGGGAAATACAGGTTCTGCGCCCAGCGCCCCAGCACATACATCGTCCACTGGGCATCGAACACCAGCACGGTGCTGTCATGGTTGGGGAACAAATTCGTGAAGGCGAACCCGTGCGCCAGCAGCATGCACAGCGCTGCAGCCGCCGCTACCGTGCGCAGCAGCGCGGTATCGATACCCTGCAGCCAGTCGCGTGCGGCAGTCTTTGATTTTTGTAAAAGCGGCATCATTCGGCGGCGTTCTCCTTTTCCGCAAATTCGTACACAGTGCGCAGTTTTGCCGCGTCGCCGTTGGTCGGCGGCTGCCAGGCGCGCTGGGCTTTTTTGAAGGGGGCGTTCTGCGGCACGATGAGCCGCCCCACCAGCCCGCGCACAAGCCGGGATTTGCGGCGGTCGTTGAAGTAGTATTCGTAGGCCAGGCGGACGGTCTTATCCTGCGGGTACGCGGCCCGCAGCACCTCCAGCATGGCGCGCCACTCCCCCGCCATGCGGGCGCGGGCGGCCTCGTCGGTGGAGACGCCGCCGCCGTACTCATACCAGACCGTCACACGGTCATACCGGGTGATGCGCACGCCCTGCACGGCGAAGAGCCGCAGGGCAAAATCCTCGGCCAGACGCACATGCCCGGCCATTTTGTCCAACGCCGCGAGGAAAAGCTCCCGCTCGTAGACGACCCCCGCGCCGCTGATGCCGTCATCATAGAGCAGCACATTGCGGCGGATGATCCTTGCATCGTAGCGCACGGGGTCGTAAGGGGTGCGGTCAAAGGGGCTTTCGCCGGGCACGGGGTGCGGGGCCCCGCCCGGCGCAAAGTAAGCCTGCTTGCCGAAGGCCGCGCGGGGGGCGTCGGCCTGCAGCCGTTCCAGCCACCAGGAAAGCGTCGTTTCATCGTAGAGAAAATCCCCCGGCGAGAGCATAAGCACCCATTTTGTGCCCGCCATGCGCACAGCGTTCTGCGCGTTTTTCACGGTGCCGCCGTTGGGGTCCAGCTTGGCGGTCTGCACATCGGTGATGCCGTGGGCTGTCAGGTAGGCGCAGCTCTCGGCAAAGTAGTCCTCAGCCGAGCCGTCGTCGCCCAGAACGACTGCAAAATTGCGGGTATCCTGCATCGCCAGCGAGGCCAGTGTGCGCCGCAGTGCCCCGGCATCCGGGCGGTATTGCAAAATGACGATGGTTAAAAGCGACATATTCACCCCTCCATCCGCCCCATTTTCCCGTTCCAGAAATCCACGGCACCTCGGAACGCGCCGTAGCTGCGGCCTTTTTTGCGGCTCAACAGCTTTGTCAGGGCGTAGCGTGCCGCGCCGGTGAGGAGGGGGAGAATCGTTTTCAGCTTCGCATAGGCCGCGCTCTTGCCCTTGCAGGTCAGGTACAGCGTGTTGCGGGTGATGTAGTAGACCGACAGCATCCCGCCCGCGCTGCCGCCCGCCTTGTGGTGGATGACAGCATCGGGCAAAAACCACATCGGCACGCCCGCCTGCGCCAGACGAATGCAGTAGTCAACGTCCTCGCAGTACATAAACAGCGTCTCATCGAGATAGCCGACCTTCTCAATCACGGCCCGCGGCAGCAGCACGCAGCAGAACGTGATAAAGCTGACCTGCTTTTTTTCGGCAAATTCGGGGCCGTCCTTTTTGTGGCCGCCCAGGTGCTTTACCTTGCCGGTCTTGGGGTCCAGCTCACCGCCCGCAAACCAGATCTCGTCGGGCGGGTCCATAAACAGCATCTTCGGGCAGCTGACCGCCCCCGCGGGGGTCTCGGCCAGCAGCTTTTCAAGGAAATCCGGGCAGACCGACGTGTCGTTGTTCAGCAGCAGCGCAAAGTCGCAGCCGTCGTCCAGCGCACGGCGCATACCGATGTTGTTGGCCGCAGCAAAGCCGACGTTGCGCTCTTGCGGCAGGAACGCCGTGTTCGGCGGCAGTTTATTTTGCAGTTGTGCAACGGAATCATTCGGCGACGCATCGTCGATTAAAATCACTTCAAAGTCCGTGAACGTCTGCTTTTGCAGGCTGTCCAGACAGACGAGCGTGTCCTGCCAGCCGTTATAATTGGAAATTACGATACCGACTTTCGGCATGGTTCACCCCTCAAACTCGTTCACGGCGTCGATGACGGCCTGCACCTGCGCGTCGGTCATGCCGTAGAACATCGGCAGGCTCAGCTCGGTGGCGGAAATTTCCTCCGCCAGCGGCAGTGCGCCCCTGCCAAGGCCAAGCTCGGCGTAAGCGCCCTGCAGGTGGATGGGCGTCGGGTAGTGCTTGTTCGTGCCGATGCCGCGGGCGTTCAAATGCTTTTCCAGCGCGTTGCGGTCAGCGCAGCGCACGGCGAAGATATGCCAGACGTGGGTGCAGTCGGGCAGCTCGGCGGGCAGCGTGACCGCCGGGTTGTGCATTTCGGCCAGATACCGCGCGGCAATGCGGCGGCGCTCGGCGTTCATGGCGTCGAGGTGCGGCAGCTTGGCGGCCAGGAACGCGGCCTGCAGCTCGTCCAGGCGAGAGTTCTGGCCCTTGTAGATATGGTGGTATTTGTAGTCGCTGCCGTAGTTGCCCAGCGCACGGATGCGCTCGGCCAGCGCGTCGTCGTTCGTCGTCACGCAGCCCGCGTCGCCCAGCGCACCCAGGTTCTTGCCCGGGTAGAAGCTGAACCCGGCGGCGTCCCCCAGACTGCCCGCGCGGCGGCCCTTGTAGGTCGCGCCGTGGGCCTGGGCGGCGTCCTCGATGACCTTGAGGCCGTGGGCGTGGGCAATGGTGTTGATCTCGTCCATCGGGGCGCACTGGCCGTAGAGGTGCACGGCCATGATGGCCTTCGTGCGCGGGGTCACGGCGGCCTCGATGCGGGCGGGGTCGATGTTGTAGCTTTCGAGCGTCGGCTCGACCAGCACGGGCGCTGCGCCCGCGTAGCTGATGGCCAGCACCGTGGCGATAAAGGTGTTGGACGGGGCAATGACCTCGTCCCCGGGGCCGATGCCCATGGCCTTTAAAATGAGCACCAGCGCGTCCAGCCCGTTGCCGCAGCCGACGCAGTGCCTGACGCCGCAGTAATCGGCAAAAGCCTTTTCAAAGGCGGCGTCCTCTCTGCCG